>Ga0066837_10001202_pt1 | contig 12071 bp, 10 predicted proteins | sample ETNtaG_25_FD_66730 | JGI IMG/M metagenome (GOLD analysis project Ga0066837, IMG submission 66730) | Marine microbial and viral communities from oxygen minimum zone, Eastern Pacific Ocean - ETNP201302SV86 | ecosystem: Environmental > Aquatic > Marine > Oceanic | place: Pacific Ocean: Eastern... | reverse complement strand
ACTTATTTTAACGAAAATACCAAGATCGTCTCGATGATTCACCAGTCCAATGTGTTCGGAACAGTAAATCCGCTGGATAAAATCATCCCTCTGGCAAAAAGCGTAGGGGCGGTAACTCTCATTGATGCTGCGCAAAGTGTCCCCCACTTTCCGGTTGACGTCTCTTTTCTAGAATGTGATTTTTTGGCATTCTCAGGCCATAAGATGCTGGGCCCCACCGGTGTGGGTGTTCTTTATGGAAAACCAGCGTTGCTTGAAAAGATGGAACCGTTTCTTGCCGGCGGAGAGATGATCCAGACGGTAACCTTGGAAAAGTCCACATGGAATGATGTGCCGTGGAAATTTGAAGCGGGGACACCCAACATTGCCCAGGCCATCGGTCTTGGTAGTGCTGTAGATTACCTCTCTGAGATTGGCATGGATACGATCCACGACCATGAAACGACTGTCACCAAGTATGCCCTTGAAAAACTTAATGAGATCGAGGAACTGACTATCTATGGTAACCCTCCTGAACGGGGAGGCGTTGTTACCTTTAACGTACAAGACATCCACCCCCACGATCTTGCCCAACTTCTGGACAGGGACAACGTGGCCATCCGGGCGGGCCATCACTGCGCCCAGCCCGTTATGGAGAAGTTGGACGTAACGGCCACTGCAAGAGCAAGCTTCTATCTCTACAACGATCTGGAAGATGTAGACCGGTTGGTGGAGGCGGTCAAAAAATCCATGGACTTTTTAAGATAAGAGCACCTTGACTGGGATAAATCCACAGTGTAAGTTGAGTCAGCTTTTCCAAGAACAGTGCTAAAACTGACAAGAAAAACTGAGTATGCCCTCATCGCTTTGCGACACCTTCGTTTGGTAGATTTGGACGAAGTGGTCAGCGCCAAGGATATTGCTGCACACTACAATATCCCCCAGCCGCTGCTGGCGAAAGTTCTGCAGGAATTGTCCCGGCGCGATTTCGTAGAACCGGTTCAGGGCCCTAAAGGTGGTTACCGATTGAAGGCCAAGCTGGATACCATTACAATGACACAGTTTTTTGAGATGATGGAAGGCCCGCTGGGACTAATGGACTGTTATTTTGATTCAAACTGCAAATTGCTCGATAACTGTAATATCCGACTGCCCATACAGCGGATAAATGAAAGTATGAGGACCATGTTCGATAAAATGACTCTTAGCGATGTGACTATTTAAGATGATTGCCAAAGATAAAATTGTCGACATCCTAAAGCAGTGTTACGATCCTGAGATACCCATCGATCTTTGGAACCTCGGTCTTATCTACGATATAAAGATTCAGGAAGCTACTGAGAAAGAAAAGTCAGACATTAACATTGTCATGTCTCTCACTACGCCGGGTTGTGGCATGGGGCAATTCATGGCTGACGATATCCGAAACAGGCTTGAAAATCTTGATGAGGTGAATCAGGCGTTTGTTGAAATCACTTTTGATCCACCCTGGTCACCTGAGCGGATGACGGATAAAGGTAAATCAAAACTTGGCTTCGATCCGAAACCGCCTGACGAGGAACAACTAAAAAACTGGGAATAAACATGAGTGAAGTTCAAGAAGAGATCCTGGGAGAGGTAATTTTAACTGAGAAAGCTGCCAAGCGTCTGTTGCAAATCCGTACTGATGAAGATGGCGACTATCTCCGTGCTTCCGTCGCAGGCGGAGGCTGCTCCGGCATGAACTATAACCTGACCTGGGATAAGGAGCTGGGCGAGTTTGATAAAATCTTTGAAAGTAGCGGTATAAAGGTTGCGGTGGATCTAAAATCTTTGCTCTACCTGAAAGGTATGACCATCGACTTTTCTTCTGATCTTCTCTCCGGCGGTTTTCAATTTATCAATCCCAACGCCTCACGTACCTGCGGCTGCGGAACATCTTTCTCCGTTTAGTGGAAACAATTTACCTGGATGATTTCCTTTCGGACGGCATCCTCAAAGAAGCGCCGTTCCGGGAAAAAATAAAGACCATTGACTGGTCCGGTTACAAAGATAAAAAAGTGTTGATTAAGGGGTGTGCCGATGTCCCTATTCCCACTTGGGCATACCTTATTATTACCGCTCAGCTTTCGCAACACGCTGATCACATCGTCTACGGTGAACCGTGCTCAGCGGTAAAGATATTCAGCCGCAACGGCAACAGCTCTGCCTGACATCTTTCCAATTTCAGTTTCTATCATCCTGCCCGGCACCGTAAACTCGCGGCATGCCTGATTCAAAAGATCGCATTAGCTGGGAAGAATACTTTATGAATATCGCCGGGGAAGTAGCGACGCGATCCACCTGCGACCGAAAACATGTAGGCGCTGTCATCGTCCGGGACAAAAATATCCTTGCAACAGGTTATAACGGTTCTATCCGGGGGCTAGCCCACTGCAGCGATGCTGGCCATGAGATGGAGAATGACCATTGTGTCCGGACAATCCACGCTGAAGCCAATGCCATCGTTCAGGCAGCCCGGAATGGCGTCCGAATCGAAAATAGTGAAATCTATGTTACGGCATCACCCTGTTACGACTGCTTCAAAATGATCGCCAATGCCGGCATCACCGCCATCTATTATGCGGAATTCTATCGTGACGATAGAATTAAAGAGCACGCAGCCGAACTGGGCATCAATCTAATCCATTTGAAATAGAAAAAAGTGGCGGACTGCAGGCTCTATGCCTGGAACCAGTAGTTTAGCTTAATAAAGAGTGTATTGGACTTGGAAGGTGACCAACTGTCAGAGCTGACAGAAAAGTAATTCTGGTCATTGAGATTATATACCACATAAAGAATACTGCCAGGTAGATATTCCCACCTCATGACAAAAGTACCTATGGTGTTATCCATAATAAAGTTTTTGTTATCACTGTAATTAAAGGGTACGTATTGACGGGTCATGGGTGCGGCAAGCTCAACAAATTTGGAGTATTCCACATTTGCTCTAAACGGCTGGAGATAGGTTTGGAAAGACAGGTCCGGTGAAAACGCATAACTAAGACGGAGGGTCACCTCATCTGTCAGCTGTCTGGCCTTTCCATAAATCCGGTGGTCTCCCATATCATCAGACACTATGCCGACCCACTGCTGAGGGGTGATTCGAAGGTGCTGTGCAATGTTGATGCTGGTACTTAAACGCTGGGAAGCTCTTATTGTGGTTGACAGGTCGACACGGTAACCACCATAACCGTTATCTTTCCAACCGTAACCCCATCCCGGTCTGAATGAAATCCATTTCCTTGCATCTGTAGAAAGCCAGGCTCCCCCCCGATATCCGATAGGATTTTCTTTGATCCAGGCCCTTGAATCTCGGAACAGATCTTCATCGGAATAAGAAGGTAGAATCTGTCCATGATTAATGCCAAAACTCCAATAGTTGGTGGTAGTAACCGATCCATTAAAGTTCATTTGTTGCTTGATCATTACACCGTCATTCCGATGATTCAAATCATAACTAACGCCGAGGTTGCTTTTTAAGATTGGACCCCAAGGGTCCTGTCGGCGTATTCCGAAATTCACATCCCAGGTTTCAATCCCCGCACGCCGGAGATATCCCATATCGTTAATATCAAAATCATCATCGTAGGCCTGAAAGGTGGCACTGGCATTCCACCAGACAGGATCGTCATAAGCAAAATGTACCCGCCCCGCATTACCACTTTTATCCTGTTTGGACGAAGAAATGAATTGACCGGAAAAAGTGAGCCTGTTGTCGGCGAATTTCATCCGCCAGTCCGCACTGCCGACTGTGGCTGAATGCCCCGATTGTCTCCGCTGATCAGTCACCATAACACCTATGGTGGAAAGATCATTGATAACACTCTTTTTGATTCGTCCAACAAAGTGATTCGTATAAGGCTCTATAAGAAACTCCCTCAAGCTACCTGAATCAGATTCTACAGTAGCATATTCACGGTTCGTCATGGCATCCACCACAGCAAACTCCAACCCGGAGCTACTTCTACCCAGCATCTTGACTGCACTGACAATATTGGTGGCATCAGGGCGGTCTACAATGGCGCCTGACTCAGGTGAAAAGTAGCTGGGCCTCGCCCCTATACGGCGTGAATGGAAAAGATTCCCTTCAAAACCCCGGTGGGAATTCTGGAAAATGGACATCCCTTCAACAAAAAAGGGGCGTTTTTCATCATAAAATGTTTCAAAAGCCGACAGGTTAAGCACTGACGGATCTGCCTCAACCTGCCCAAAATCAGGATTAATGGTCATAAAAGCTGTGGTATTTGACCCAACACCATACTCCATATCCACGCCGGCACTGCCTCTGAATTGGTCGCCGCCATTGGCATGGTAACCTCCCAAAGTGTAAGGTGTCAGTTCTATCTGTTTAGGAGGCGGTATTTCACTGAGTCCCTTCAACACCCCGAAACGGGACACATTTCCTTTCATTCCCCGCTTTTTTCCGGGCCACTCCATCCTTTCTTGCTTCCTAAAAATGAAACGCCTTACCATCAATCCCCAAGTCTGTTCCTTACTGTTTGAAAAATTAAATAGTGAGAATGGAAGGCGAAATTCTACACTCCATCCTTTCTCATTTCTTTGGACTTCGGCATCCCAGACTCCGTCCCAAGACATGTCATAGCGGCTGTCATCATACATATATGTATCCAATTTTGAACCGGCAGCATTTACTATAAAACTGTATCCAGTAAGATTGTCATCCCGGGAGTCAATAGCAACACCGATCCAATCGGAATTGTTAACCCCTGATGCCGATCCGCCTCGCCAGCTACCGCTGCTAGCCCATGTATCACGCCGCGAAAATCTCGAGACTATGGCATCAGGATCTGAATCATAGTTCATGAAAGCAACATAAATGTTGTTATCATCATATAGTATTTTAACGTCTGTCTTTTCCGTGGGTTGAGTAAGATCTTCGGGCTCAGTTTGAAAAAAATCTGAGATAATAGTCGTTTGATCCCAAACAGAATCACTGATGTTTCCATCGATTTGAGGAGGAGTGTCTGTTCTTTTTGCAAGAATCTCCTTAAGGACAAGAGTTCCGGGATCAAAATCGCTGTCCGAGTCACTACCGAGCGCCCACAGAACGGGGAATAAGGTCATGGATATACAGAAAATCCGTCTCACCATAGCATTAAATTTAGTATTAAGTGTGACTAGTTGTTAAATCAATACTCCTAAGGCTGAAACCAGTAATTCAGCTTTAGGAATAGCGAATTTGAACCGCTGGGAATCCAACGGCCGGCGGCGGCGGAATAGTAATTTGAATCGTTGAGATTGTAGACCGCATACAGGGTACTACCAAGAGAGTATTCCCACCTCATGACAAAGGTGCCGACCGTATTTCTGATTTTAAAGTCAGGATCATAAGGGATTGAATCGATAAAATCGAAGTTGAGGCTACCTTCTTTCACAAGCTCTTTGAAATCGTAATAGTCGCCGTCGGCTCTGAACGGCTGAGCAAAAAGTTGAAATGAAAGATTGGGGGATACCGTCCAGTTGACACGCAAACTGATATCGGTCATGGTCTGATCGAAGGCGCTGTAGACCCGGGCGTAGTCTGAATCAAGTCGGGGAAACCTCAGTTCTTCTCGAGGGATAACTGACACATATTCCTCCATCTCCAAATCTTTCCAATATCTGCTCTGAACTGAAAAGCTTAGATAATCGGTAGGGTTAACAGTCATGTTGAGCATGGGCACGATTCCATAGCCCCCAGTTTCTGACGACCCCCCAGCAAAGGTCGGGTTCAGGACCAATCTTCTCCTCGGGTCTGTGGAGAAAAAAACCCAAACGACCCATCCGGAGGATTTACCCACCATCCAAGCGTTGGGATCTTTAAACAGATCATCGTCATCCGTAGAAGAGAGTGTCATCTGCCCGCCGGTCCCCACCATCCAGAAACTCTTGAACATATTCATGATACTCCAATTCATGGTGCGAGACATAGCAATCCCATCGGTACGGGCGTAATGGAAGTATCTGACGGTGAGACTATTACTTCTAAAGGGTCCCCATGGATCCTGCTTTCTTATGCCCCCTCCAGCCCGGATGGCCCAAACACCGGAACGGGGCAGGAAACCGAGATCGTTGTTTGAGAATCCACCATCGTAGAGGGTCGCCAGGAGGTCGGCATTCCACCATTTGAAATTATCATACATCATATAGATTCGACCGGCACCACCTTGTTGACCTTTGGTATCAGAGAGTGCCGCCTGGCCGCTGAAATTGAATCGGTTATTGAAGAATCTTAGTCTCCAGTCCACTGCTCCTACGGAAGCGTTCTCGCCTCCAGCCCGCCTCACATCTGTAACGGTGGCACCAATAATTGAAGCTGTGTTGAACAAGGGAGATTCCACACGGCCAATAAAATAGTTGGTCCTTGGTTCCAGAAGGAAATCCTCTCGGGATTGGTGGCCCCCGCCCGTTTTTTCCAGCACACCGTATTCGTTATCAGTAAAGCTTTCGATGAAGCCGTACGTAACACCGGATGTTGTTTTACCCAGTACTTTTGCGGCACCAAGGATGGTTGTCGACTCGGGCCGGCTGACGATAGAACCGGTAGATGGAGTGAAATGGGATGGTGCCCTGCCGATTCTCCTTGAATGGAACAGCTTGATGGGAGGAAGCATAAATGACCCCTTCTGCCACGTTTCTATCTCTTCACCAAATTGAGGAGTGAAAAAAGAACCTCCCTCAATAAAGAAAGGTCGTTTTTCAGGATAGAATGTCTCGAAAGCTGTAAGGTTTAAAATTGAAGGATCAGCCTCAACCTGCCCAAAATCAGGGTTTATGGCAATGGAGGCAACACTATTTGTGGCAAGGCCATATTCCATATCTAAACCCAGACTGCCCGTATTCTCGGTAACACTTCCCAACTGCTTACCACCCAAAATGTAGGGAAGAATTTCTAGCTGTCTTGGAGGTGGAATGTTTTCCAGGCCAGTGAGTATGCCATATCTGGAAACAATTCCCTTCACCCCTCGAGGTTTACCGGGCCATTCATGCCTTTCCTGTTTTCGATAAATGCCACGATTCAACTCCACTCCCCATATCTGTTCACCTTGGGAGTTAAACTGGAAAAGAGAAAAAGGGAGCGCAATTTCAGCAGTCCAACCACTATCATCAGATGAAACTTGGGCATCCCAAACAGCATCCCAGGACATGTCATAATTTTCGTCATCGGGAATAAAAAGATCCATTTTCACCCCGGCAGCATTTACAATAAACGAATAGCTTGTTATGTCATCATTTTGCGGATCCACCCCTATCCCTATCCAATCTGAATTATCATTCCCTGCTTCAAGCCATTCATCACGGCGGGCGAGGCGCTTCATGATTTTACCCGGTTCAGAATCGTGGCACCGAAAAGCAAAATAAAGAGCGTCGTTATCATAGACGATGCGCACTTCCGTTAATTCTGTAGGCTTTGCAAGATTGTCCGGTTCGGTCTGGATGAGATCGGTTACTGGGATAGCCATCTCCCACACAGAATCATCAAGCCGGCCATCAATAACAGGAGGTGAATCGACCCTCACGGCATGAGTTGTTTTTGATATTAAGCTCTCAGGGTCAGCTTTATCCTGAGCCGGAAGAATAGAGATCAAGACTATCAAAGTCTTTATGATTGTAACAGTTGTGTTTCGGTTCACTACCTAAACCTTATTATTAAAAGGCGTGAAATTTACCGATACCGTTCGGAGCTTAAAACCAGTGATAATTGACCATTCTTTTCCACCTGAGAGCCGGGAAGTTTTGTAAATTAAAGTGTTCGGTATAAATCATTTCGAAACAGAAATAGATCCGTCATGAAAATTTGCGTCCTAGTTAAACAAGTTCCCGGTAGTGATTCCCCCCTTAAGATCAGTAATGACCAAAGTTGGATTAATGAAGAGAATGTCAATTTCATCGCAAATGAAAGTGACAGCTACGCCGTTGAAGAAGCCCTTCAACTGAAAGAGAAACTGGGTGAAGGCGAAGTAGTGGCGGTAAGCCTTGGCCCGGAGCGAGCCCAAAGAACTATAAGAGAGGCGCTATCTAAAGGTGCTGACCGGGGTATTCATATTGAAGAGTCTTACCCTTATGCATCCGATCCGCTGCAAATTGCCAAAACGTTTGCCAGCGTACTGGAAGGGGAACAGTTTGACCTCATTCTGACCGGATTGCAGTCCGATGACTTCGGCTTCGGCCAGGTGGGTGTTATTCTGGGTGAGATGCTGGGTATGAGCACCGCTACTCTGGTTATGGCAACTGAACTTGCCGATGGTAAAATGAAAGTTAAACGTGAGCTGGAGGCAGGTTGGTTTCAATGGGTAAACCTGGATCTTCCTGCATCTATCAGTATTCAATCGGGCATTAATACGCCCCGTTATCCATCTCTAAAAGGAATCATGGGTGCTAAGAAAAAGGAAATGAACAAGGTGTCCGTTGATTCCAACAACGAAGCTAGACAATCTATATCAAAGGTCTATATCCCCAAAAAAACGAAACGGACAGAAATGATAGAAGGAACTGTGGACCATCAGGTTGAGCGTCTTGTGGAAGTGTTTAAGAAAGATTTGAGAATTCTGTAATGAGTGTTTTTGTCGTCGTTGAACAGAGTAACGGTGGTGTCCACCGCATGAGTTGGGAGGCGCTGGCTGGAGGGCAAGCGCTGGGCCGTGACCTCAGTCTCCCTGTTTCCGTGGTGCTCATGGGTGAAGATGTGTCCGGCCTTGCCGAATCTTTCCAATCAAAAGACGTTAAGGAAATTCTGAAAGTTGAGACTCCTCTTTTGAGCAGTTATAGTGCCGATAGTTTCTCTTCAGCTCTCGCTCAGGTTATTGAAACAGAGTCTCCCAAATATGTTATCATGGGTCACACTTACATGGTGCGGGATTTTCTCCCCCGTGTGAGTGCCAAACTTGGTCTCCCTTTCCTCGCAGACAATATTGCTTATGGTGTGGATGACGGTTCCCTTGTTTTATCAAAACAGGTCTTTTCCGGTAAACTGGTGGCGGATGTTTCGCCCAACGGTGACGGACCGTGTATCATCTCATTCCAGTCTGCCGCATTTCAGGAAGAGGATGTGACTGACGGATCCGGTGCCTCTGTCCGGGATATTTCCATTTCCCTTGACGAAAACACTTTTCGCAGCAGACCCGAAGAGCCGTTCCAGGAAGCGGCTGGTGCTGTCGATTTATCCAGTGCTGAGGTAATCGTATCTGTGGGCCGAGGCATAGGAAAAGAGGAAAATCTCCCCATGATAAAAGATCTGGCTCAAGCCATGGGTGCCGAGTTGGCCTCCTCCCGGCCGGTGGTAGACGCCGGCTGGCTGGAATCATATCACCAGATCGGAAGTTCAGGTCAAACTGTGGCTCCGAAACTTTACTTTGCTCTGGGCATTTCTGGCGCCATTCAGCATGTGGTAGGCATGAAAGGATCCAAGAATATTGTTCTTATCAATAAGGACCCAGAAGCACCTTTCTTTGAGCTGGCCGACTACGGCGTTATCGGAGATATTCTCGAGATTGTTCCGAAACTGACAGAAGCTCTTTTAGGAGCCAAGACCTAATTTGCCACTAAAAAAAGACTACTAAACTCAGAATCATACAACTGGGTGGCCCTACCTGATTAATAAAAAGAAGTGTAAAGAGTTTGGATTAGGTCAAAATTTTGATTTAAGAGATTAAAAATGAGTGAACGTGAAATTCTGGAAGTTGATGTTCTATTCGTTGGGGCAGGGCCGGCTAGTCTCAGCGGAGCCATCCACCTCAATCGCCTCCTTAAAGAAAATGGAAAGGAACCATCCATAGCCATTATTGAAAAGGGAGCTGAAGTGGGTGCTCACTCTTTTTCCGGAGCCGTTGTAGATCCAAGATCTCTTCAAGAACTGTTCCCGGATTATATGGATAGGAGTGTTCCGTTTGAATCCGAGGTTTTAGAAGAACACATGTACTACCTGACCTTATCCAGGAAGGTTCCTTTTCCCTTCATTCCAAAGTCAATGTCCCACCATGGATGTTATGTCACCTCTATCGGCAAACTCACCCGTTGGCTGGGTAACGTCTGCGAAGAGGAAGGTATAGATATATTCTGTGGTTTTTCGGGATCTGAGCTCTTATTTGATGATGAAGAAGTCGTAGGGGTCCGATTGGGAGACCGCGGAATAGATAAGAATGGGCAACCAAAGCCTAACTACGAGGCGGGCGGGGATATCCATGCAAAAGTCACAGTGTTAGGGGAAGGAACACACGGAAATCTCACAAAGACACTCATAAACAAATTCGACCTAAGATCAGGTAAGAACTCCCAAGTCTGGGCATTGGGAGTAAAAGAGTTGTGGCAAATGCCCCCGGATACCGTCCCGGCAGGTTATGTAGCCCATACCATGGGATTCCCATTAGGACATGACATTTTTGGTGGAGGTTTTATCTATGGAATGAAAAATGATGTTTGGGATCTAGGAATTATTGTAGGTCTTGACTACAGTGATCCAAACGTTGATCCCCACCACGAACTTCAATCTTTGAAAACTCACCCATGGATCATGTCACTCCTAGATGGAGGAGAAATGATCGCCTATGGCGCCAAGACACTTCCCGAAGGAGGCTACTTCTCCATTCCAAAGCTCACTGTTGGTGGTGCCATGCTTATTGGTGACTCCGCCGGTTTTTTGAACGGGCAGCGATTGAAAGGAATTCATCTCGCTATGAAATCTGGTATGTTGGCGGCTGATGTGATTATGGACGCCTTAAACAATAACCGGTTTGATGATGAAATGCTCAGCTCTTTCGAGACAAAAGTACAGAATAGCTGGATTCATGATGAGCTTTGGAAGGGAAGGAACTTCCACCAGGCTTTTGACAGAGGACTTCTGGCAGGCCTCTCTAACGCCGGTTTAGGACTAGTCACTGGTGGTCGAGGGTGGGGACTTGTCAATCGCTTACCGGCAAAAGAAGGTTACCGTCATATTACAAATCTCAATAAAAGCCCCTCAGAGGGAAAATATAATGACCGTTATGCTAATTTGAAGTTCGATGGAAAATACTTGTTCGATAAGGTTACAGATGTCTATCACTCCGCAACATCGCACAATGAGGATCAAATCCCCCATTTACATGTTTACGATACGGATATTTGCATTACTAAATGTGTTGAGGAATTTGGGAATCCATGTGAAAAGTTCTGTCCCGCTGACGTTTATGAGATTGTAACAGAAGAAAATAATCGTCGATTACACATCAATTTCTCAAACTGTGTTCATTGCAAAACGTGCGATATAATGGATCCCTATCAGATCATAGACTGGGTGCCCCCTGAAGGTGGCGGTGGTCCAACCTGGATTAATCTATAAAACGAACACTTTTAATAAGTTGTATCTAAGCTCAGATTACTGTTTAGCGGCTGTTAACCTGAGAATATTTAGACGAATGTGCCCTAGATCACCTAAAAACCCCTTTTCGAAAAAACAGTTGCCCTTAGACTAAATAATTGTCTATTTTAAACCGTGCGGAGAAAAAGCTCACTGCTCTGAGACAAACAATTAAACTAACATAGGAGTATATCATGAAGAACAGAATGATATCAATTGCAACCTTTATACTTGCACTGATGGTCATTGGTGAAGCCCAGTCAATTACGGGTACTTACCAGTTGCACTCAGTGAGAGTTGTTTATAGGAACCATGTTCGGGCAGCTACCCATGCCGATGACGTGGACATTCAAGGTGTCTACGGTACATGGGTCGTACCTTACGGAGGCTCTATTGTGGAAGTGGATGCTGACGCCAACGGGGTAGCGGACTACAAACACCCACTTGTTGGAGGTCACATAGGCGCAAATGTGACAGTAGAATCTTTTCCGGAAGCCAGAGATCCTTTCTATTTACTTAATTATATCGGAGTGAATTTGACGGTGGGGCTTGATCAGGAAGCAGGCACAGCCATCATTCCGGGTGATCCCACGGTACCAAGTACATATCCAACCACTGAAACAGCAAATTGTGTTACAGCTTTGACAGTAGCAGCCGTTACAGATAACCAGACGAACATCTACAAGGGACCTGTGGTTAATCCAAACGGAAATGTTGTCTGGGGTTTTGGTATCCA
>Ga0066837_10001179_pt1 | contig 12172 bp, 11 predicted proteins | sample ETNtaG_25_FD_66730 | JGI IMG/M metagenome (GOLD analysis project Ga0066837, IMG submission 66730) | Marine microbial and viral communities from oxygen minimum zone, Eastern Pacific Ocean - ETNP201302SV86 | ecosystem: Environmental > Aquatic > Marine > Oceanic | place: Pacific Ocean: Eastern... | reverse complement strand
TTCCTTTTAGTTTTGAGCCTATAAAGATTGAATTTTTTGATTTTGATAAAATGTTTTCTTCACCAAACACATATTCTGAATGAGGATTAAAAAGAGTTAAATTTGCAGTTTCTCCGATTTTAATAGAATCATCATCTATACCGAAAATCTTTTTTCCTCTGGTAAGAAGGTTTATCGTAGTTTTTATTGGAAATAACATGTTCAATGCCCCAAAAGCTGATTCTAAACCAATAGTTCCATAATCTGCATTATCAAATTCAAGGTTTTTTAGTTCAATATTTAATGGGTTGTGATCAGAGGTAATCATATCTATTGTTCCATCCTTTAAACCAGCAATTAACGCATTAACATCATCTGATGTTCTAAGAGGCGGCTTAACTTTAAAGTTAGTTTCAAAATTTTGGATCTTTTCGTCTAAAAAAAACAAATTATGTATTGCTACACTACATGAGATATTCAATTTTCTAGCTTTAGCTTTTCTAATTAATTCAACTGACTTAGCAGATGATATTGTAGGTATATGTAGATAGCCTTCAGTATATTCCAAGATTGACAAATCTCTAGCAACATTGATCTCCTCAGCCATTGACGGTATACCATCTAATCCTAGTGATGTACTAATTAAGCCTTCATTCATTACTCCATCTTGTGCAATTTTATCATTTTGAGGAAAAGAGAAAATAGGAGTCTTAGATGTTGATGTATATTCTAATGCTAATTTAAGAACGTTTGGATTGGAGACAGGTTTTTTATAGTCGTTAAAAGCAATTGCTCCTGAATTTTTCATATCAAGAATTTCAGTTAATTCATCTCCTGCAGATTTTTTAGTCAAAGCTCCAATTGGAAAGACATTTACAACTGAGTTCTTGGTTAAAGAGTTTAGGTACTCTATTTCGGTATTTTTCTCAATAATAGGGCAGGTGTTTGGCTGTAATCCAACGGTTGTAAAACCAGATTTTGCAGCTACTTTAATTCCATTTAAAATTGTTTCTCTTTCTTCATATCCAGGTTCACCAAAGCAAACACTATAATCAAACCAACCCTTTGATACATGTAAGTTGTTTAATGATATCTCTGGATAGTTTTTTGGATTGGATAATTTCTTATCAATATTAGTTATAATATTGTTTTCGATTAGTATATCAACTTTAGAATTATGAAACTCACTTTTTTTATCAATTATAGTAGCAGATTTGATAAGTGAATTCATTTATAATGTTATATAATTAAATGAAATAAATTTTGACAAAAATAATAAAACCATTTCTATTTTATAGATCTATTATTTATAAAAAAACAAATTATCCACTAGTGCAGTTTTTATTTTAAATTTTTCTTTGTTTTCGGTCCAAGCAATAATTGTTTTATTTTTTTCTTTATCTAATGTAATTACAGGGAAACCGGAAGATCTATTTTCAGAAGATTCATCAATTACCAATAATTTATTCTGATTTCTATCACTAGTAATCATTTGTAGCTTTATATAAGCACCTCCATCTATAATATCAATATAACTTATAAGAGCTGTATTTTGATCTAATAATTCAATATCAACTCTTCCAATAGGATCATTAGTGTTAACTATTATAGGTGTATCAAAACCATTAGAGATATCATTAGAAAATGCAACTTTTAATTGATTGTTATTATTAGAAAAGGTGTACCAAACAACAGCAGAGGTATTGTTAAATGTGGAAATTGCAGGGCCATTAACAGGGCATCCAGGTATTTCCCAGTTATCATTGAAAATACTAAGTGGAATGCTCCAAGTATTTTCATCTTTATATGAATAATAAATATCTCTTACTTCATTTATAGATCTATCCCTGTAGACAACAATAGATCTTCCATTTTTTGTAATTGCTAAATCAGTTTGGCAGCAATCACAAACTCTATTGTCAATCAATTGATCTTCTAATATTTCTCCATCAATATTATAGCTTGTTCCCCTAAGAGTCATTTGCGGTTTTATAGATTTATCGTTTTTCGATAATTCATTTTGTCTGCCATCTAAGTATGTAGATAGAAAACGATTATTAATGTTAATTGTTGAAACAAATCCATGTTCAGTTTTAGTGCTATCGTTATGAAGTTTTAATGGAATACTCCAGGTATTTCCCTTATTTTTAGAATTAACAACTTTAATATCATATGAGAATTTTTCTTCACTGCTCATTTCTAAATAATGTGCACTGATTCCATTTAATTCATCTGCAGTAATTTTTGGAAAATCAGCCCAGTTAACAAACATTTTTGATGATTTAGTAATAAGATTAGATTTTCCCCATGAATCATTAGAAAAATCAAACAAACTATAAAAAAGCTTGCTTTCATTGCTATTTAAATTTGAAGATATATAGCTTAAGTATATTTCTCCAGAATTAGATGTATGTAAATTTGGCTCAGATGACTCCTCAGAAAAATTAATCTCAACAAATTTAATGTAGTTTCTATTATTACAGCTATTAGCAAAAATAAAAAGAAGAGATACTAAAAGAATCTTTTTCATCTACTAGTATTTAGCAGCTTTACCTTCAGTTAGTGAGTTCTTAATAAAATTTCTTAAATCTTGATTAGAGGATTTTAAATCTTCCGATCTTAGGTACATCATATGTCCACTTCTGTATCCTTTGAAGAAAAATCGATCTTTCATTTTTCCACTAGGATCAACTTGCCACATTGTATATTTAGCTTGAAAATATGTTGTAGCACCATCATAATACCCTGACTGAATTAAGACTTTTAAGTATGGATTTTGTGCCATTGCCTCTCTCAAGTTATCTCTAGTATTATCATTTTCTCTGTCCCAAGGATGCACAGGTCCAAAGACATTATATTTAATGTCTGTGCTAAAATTTAGTTCATTTCTCAAATAATAGTTAATAGCAGGAGTGAAAGAATGATTCCAAGCATTCATTTCAGCACTCGTATCAGGACTTGATCCGGCTTCCATCTTATCTAAACCTAAATACCTTGAATCTAATCTTCCTATGGTATATCCAGATTCATCTCTAATCAGCTCTTTCCAGAAAAAATTTGTAGGAACATCTAAATTGTGCCTAATTATATCTTTAGTGCTTATTCCTGAATAATAAGACATTTTGTTTGCAATTCTATCTTTCTCTTCATCAGTAATAAATCCACCTTTTGCTATAGCAGGTAACAGTTCATTTATAGTAAAATCTTCAGATTCAGGAAGAATATCTAATAAATCTCTTTCTTGTAACTGTTTATTTAAAACTTTGTGATACCAAGCAGTAGCTGTATAGTAAGGTAAGTTTATTGCAGATGAAACGGCTCCACCTGTGTCATACACTTTATAGTCTGCAGGCGATACCATAATAACCCCATTTAGGTACATCCAATGACTATTTTGTAATTCATGAGCAAGCCCCATAACTCTTGTCCCCCCATAACTTTCTCCAATAATATACTTTGGAGACTCCCATATATTTTTTCTTGTAATAAATGTATTTATCCAAGTAGCTAAATATTTAACATCTGCATTTATTCCAAAGAATAATTTTTTATCTGGCAGTTCTCCTTTTGAGTTTGGAAGCATTCTTGAATATCCCGTATTTACTGGACATACATAAACAATATCAGCAACATCTAATATGGAATTGGGATTGTCTTTCATTCCATACGGTTGTACTGGAAAACCTTCATCGTCAATCTTTAATACTCTAGGTCCAGTATAACCAGTATGCATCCATAATGACCCTGATCCAGGTCCTCCATTAAAGGAAATAACTATTGGTCTTTCAGGTCTATTAATTTTTTCATTCTTTTTTGCAATTCTTTTATAATAAGTATAAAACAAAGTAGCAATTGGTTCTCCGCTTTGATTCCAAACAGGCTGGGTTCCAACTTCTGCTTTATAATGAATTTGTTTATTATTTATGGTTGTTTCATGAAAGGATTCAACTATTGTGTCAGCTGGTATTGATATTTTTTGACCATATGCTGTATAGGAAAATAGAATTAAAAAAAATAATATATGTTTCTTCATAATATAGATTTGTATTTGTACTAATGTAATAATTTTTTACTCAATTTTATTTTATTACTCCATCTATAATTTCAAGAGTTCGATCTGATTTTTTTGCTAATTCAATATTATGGGTTACAATAACGAATGTATGGTTAAACTTTTTTCTGATATCAAAAAAAAGATCATATAAATTATCTGCTGATTTACTATCTAGATTTCCTGAAGGCTCATCTGCTAAAATTAATTTAGGATTATTAATTAGTGATCTAGCGACAGCAACTCGTTGTTTCTCTCCTCCAGAAAGCTCATTAGGTTTATTATTGATTTTGTTGCCTAGATTTAGATAGTCCATCAACTTAATTGCTCTTTGTTCTAATTCTGAATTATTAGTTTTTTTAATATAACCAGGAATACATATATTTTCAAACGCAGTAAATTCAGGAAGCAACTGATGAAATTGAAAAATAAAACCAATAGTTTCATTTCTAAAATTAGCTAATGCCTTTTCATTTAACGTACTAATATCAACATCATTAATATATAATTCAGACTTTAGATTATCAGTAGGGGAGTCTAATGTTCCTAATATTTGTAGTAAAGTTGTTTTTCCAGCACCAGAATCACCAACAATTGAAACAAATTCACCTTGTTTAATATTAATATTTACCCCCTTTAAAACATGAAGATTATTAAAGTGTTTATGTATATTACTCCCTTTAATCATAATTTATTAATATTACATTAATATAAAGCACCAATTTAATAATCATAATTGAATACTTACATAAATCTATAATTTAAATTATGAAAAACACCTTCAAATTTGCATATTTTGCTGGAGGCTGCTTTTGGTGTACTGAAGCAATATATCTTAGGATAAATGGAGTAATTAATGTTCTTCCAGGGTATTGTGGTGGAAACACAGCTAAACCAACATATGATGAAGTATGTATGGGAAATACAGGTCATACAGAAACAATTAAGATAGAATATGATTCAGAAATAATTGATTACTATGCCTTGGTGGATATTTTCTTTAACACACATGATCCTACGACACTAAATCGTCAAGGAAATGATATTGGAACACAATACAGATCAGCTATTTTTTACGATAACGATCAAGAAAAACAAATTGTATTAGATTACATTGATGATCTTCAAAAATCCATTAAATTCAAAGACAAAGTGTTTACTGAAGTAAAAAAATTAGACATCTTCCATGAGGCTGAAGATTATCATAAAAACTATTATAACATGAATAAAAACACTTCTTATTGTTCCTTTACAATTACTCCTAAGGTTACCAAATTCATGGACAGATATAAAGAGATGTTAAGAAAGATTACTTAAGATTTTTAAAACCTATTTTCCTTAAAAATTTTTTTTCAAATTCCCAAAAGAATTTTAGTTCAAAAAAGATAGCTGCAACTACTAATAATGCAACCTGATAGATTAATGTAATAACTACAATTCTTACAGGCCAATATATATACCAATCAATATTATGAGAATTTATACCTAAAATCTCAGAAACAGGGGAGGATATTGCAGCGGCAAAGGACCCAGTTATTGAAAAGACTATAAAAATCTTTGCTAACTGAAGATTAGATGAAATTTTCCATTTTAATTTTAGTCTTTCAAACATTTATCCTAGTAAATTAATTATTTGATCTGCAAGTTCTAACCCAATTCTATCTTGAGCTTCATTCGTAGCTGCACCTATATGTGGTGTTAGTGAAACTCTTGCATTCATTAGTATTTTTATATCAGGATTTGGTTCATTTTCAAATGTATCTAATGCAGCAAAAGAAACTTTTCCAGTATTTAAATATTTCTCAAGCGCTCCTTCGTCAATTATACCGCCTCTTGCCGCATTAATTATACCAACTCCTTGTTTCATAATTTTAAATTCATCTTCTGAAATTAAGTGCTTTTTTTGAGCAGGCACATGAAAAGTAATAAAATCAGATTGAGATAATAAATCTTTAAAATTATTCGTCTTAATTTGAAAAGACTTAGTAGATTCATCGAAGAATGATAGCTCTAGTAAAGTCTCATTTAAGTTTAAATCATAAACGGATATTTTCATTCCTATTCCAATTGCAATTTTTGCAACTTCTTGACCTATTCTTCCAAACCCAACTATTCCTAGTGTTTTTCCTCTGAGCTCAGCTCCTTTAGAGTATAACTTTTTTAACTCTTTAAACTTGCAATCTCCTTCAAGAGGCATACTCCTATTTGAGGAATGCAAATACCTTACACATCCAAATAAGTGAGCAAAAACAAGTTCGGCTACTGACTTTGATGATGCAGCTGGAGTGTTTATTACATTTATGCCTTTATTTACAGCATATTCTACATCTATATTATCCATTCCAACACCACCTCTTCCAATCAACTTAATTGATGGACACTTATCTATTAGATTTTTTTTCACTTTTGTTGCACTTCTAACAAGTAAAGCATCAATTTTACTAGTATTTATATAAGATATCAAATCATCTTGAGCAATAGATTTTGTTAAAACCTCAAAACCATTTGATTCTAATTTTTCTATACCACTAATAGATATACCATCATTTGCTAGAACTCTCATATTATAATTTATTTTCTAATTCACTCATCACCTCAACAAGTGTCTTTACACTATCAATAGGCATTGCATTATACATTGAAGCTCTATACCCACCAATACTTCTATGACCATTAATTCCAATAATACCTGCATTTTTAAGCATGGAATTAAAAGTTTCTTTAAAATCATCATTAATTAAACTGAATGTTGCATTCATTATTGATCTATCTTCTTCCTTAGCGTATCCCTTAAAAAGAGGATTAATATCAATTTCTGAATATAATATGGTGGCTTTTTTAGTATTGATTTCTTCTAATCTCTTAATACCACCATTACTCTTTAACCACCTCATGTTTAACAATGAGACATAAACGGAGAAAACAGGAGGAGTGTTATATAAACTATTCTTATTTATATGTGTTTGATAATCCATCATTGATGGAATATTTCTTGAGGATTTCCCTAAAATACTATTCTTTACAATTACAATTGTAGCTCCTGCTGGACCTAGATTTTTTTGTGCACCTGCATATATTAAATCAAATTTTGAAAAGTCTAACTGTCTTGAAAATATATCACTACTCATATCACAAACTTTAGGAATCTTTGATGATTGAAATTTCCTTATTTGTGTCCCATATATTGTATTATTTGATGTGCAATGAAAGTAGTCACAATCATCTGGTATTTTGTAATTTTTTGGAATATAATTGTAATTAGAATCTTTGGAAGATGCGACCTCATTTATTTCACCAAACAATTTAGCTTCTTTGATTGCCTTACTACTCCATGAGCCAGTATCAAGATAGGCAGCTTTTTTTGAGAGAATATTATAAGGTACCATTGAAAATTGTGTGCTTGCGCCTCCTTGTAAGAATAAAACACTATAATCTTTCCCATTAAGATTTGTCAATTCTAAAACGAGACTTCTAGCTTCTTCCATGATATCTATAAAAGCTTTATTTCTATGAGAAATCTCCAAAAGTGATAAACCACTTTCATTAATATCTAAAACAGATTCAGCAGCTTGAATTATGACTTCTTTTGGTAAAATAGAGGGGCCTGCAGAAAAATTATGTTTTTTCATTGAATAATCAGAATTAAGCAGCAAATTTCGTTAATATATGTTAGATCTTATTTATGTGATACACAATTTTTTTTAACTATTTTGTTAACAAAAATTCTATTGTATCAATATTATCTGCATAATCAGATAGTTTTGGGTTTTGAGTTTCTCCAAACTCAACTTCATTCTTACAAAAATTATTTGAAACAATGCATTGTAAATCCTTTTCAATTAATTCTATTTTTTTTCTCAAATCTTGAATGTTTTTATAATACTCGTATAACAAGACAGAAATAGGTGAATGATTTTTTCTAGATTCTTTTAAGATAAGAAATCCATTATCTAAAATAGAATTTTTGTCAATTAGATTTATGGTCTTATTGTAATTATAATTGCTAGCATATTTGTGGTTATAAATGATGTTTTTCCAGCTATACATAGACTTAAAGAAGACATCAAAATTGTAGTTGATAGGAATATAGATTTTAGAAATATTTCTACATCCTAAACCAAAAAAGACAAAAACATCATTGCTTAATTTTTCTAATTCAACTTTGCTTTCTTTCCCTGATAAAATTGCTGCTGAAAACCTATTCTTTCTTATAATTGAAGGTTTGTTTCTAAAATAATAGTCAAAATACCTGGAAGCATTATTTGATCCTGTTGCAATTACTTTGTCAAAATCTTTAATTATTGAATCCTTTATAATTATATAATCTTTAAATTTTACATTCTTAAAGATCAAATATTTTATCATAAATTTCATTAAGACATCATCATTCTTTGAGAATTTAACAGCTAATTTCTGTCCGGTTATTAGCACACATAATAAATCATGAAATCCAACTAATGGAAGATTCCCAGCCATTATAACTGCTATTGTATTTGATTTATCATCTGAAAGCTTATAGCTAGATAACCAAGACTTCAACTTTTTAGCTGTTAGCTCTTTTGACCAATACTTTAATGATAGGTCAATATTTTCTTTAGTAAACCAAGGGTTTTTGGTTGAAGCTTCATTTATTCTTAACCTTAATTCCTCTACCCATTTATTATCAACATTTAAGAAATACTGATTTAATAAATTTCCAATTTCAGCAAAAGCTATTATGCGATTTTCTAATTCAGTTGTTTTCGTTTTGGTTTTGATCGTTTTAGATTATAATTTTGTAGTCTAATTTATTAAATAATATATATATGGCTATAATTATTACAGATGAATGTATTAATTGCGGTGCTTGTGAAGCAGAATGTCCAAATACGGCCATATATGAAGCATCTGATAGTTGGAAATATTCAGAAGGAACAGACCTTCAGGGTGACATAATTCTTTTAAATGGCGTTTCAATAAATGCTGATGAGAGTCAAGTAGCAATTAGTGATGAAATTTATTACATAGTACCTAGTAAATGCACGGAATGTAAAGGTTTTCATGAAGAGCCACAATGTGCCGCTGTTTGCCCTGTTGATTGTTGTGTTCCAGATGAAGATAATAAGGAAAATGAATTAGAACTATTAGAAAAACAAAAATTTATGCATATCTAAGTTGCCACTATTGGGTTAGGGTTGATAATTCAAAAACCATATATTCCATAACTCTATCAACGCAAGTAAACCCGTCTTCATCGTTTTCTGTGTGAAACGATGAATAAAAAACACCTCCATCACCTAAAAGAAAAGTAAAAGCTAATTCTTTATTATTTCCTACAAGTTCTCCATTTTCATCATTGTATTCAACATACCCGTCAAGCCATGCAATTACTGAACTAATATTATAGTCAGCAACAACTTGCCATGAATTTAAGAATTCATCTATAATTACAGTATTGTCTATTGTAAGATCAAAGTTTATGCTCAGCCAATCGTTTAATTCACTACTGAGAATAGTTGCTTCAGTACTTAAAGATTGACCGCTTTTATAGGGTTGCTGAAAAGCAAGAAATTCGTTTCCAGAAAGTGTATTAAATTTCTCTAAAATAGGATATGTCCAATCTGTTGCATACAAAATACCTCCATTGTTAACAAAATTGTATAACGACGCGCTGTCTTCTGTGTCAGCATCTGTATTTAGCCCACAATTTAAAAACAAGATATCATATTCATTCAATAGCGAAACATTTTCCAATAAATATGAGAAGTTAAAATCAACATTAGGTTCTAACCCAGTGTTTTTTGATGTATTTTGTAGAATTCTCTCATTTCCATGATTATGATTATTTGTTTCATTACTATTTCTATTAAAATTCACCCCATCAATTATGTCAAATAAAGGAGTTCCATCAACTGGATTTACAAGCCCTATATCATATAGTATACTTTCAATATTATCATAATATCCTGTAACAACTCCAATATTAGGAAATTGATCAAATGAGATATCTCCTAGATCATAATTAAATGAATCTGGGTTATCAGACAATAAAATTGATGATTCAGTTTTAAAGAGACCTTTACTAATAACTAGGTCATAATTTCCATAATTAAGAAAAAACGAGAAATTTCCACTAGCATCAGAAAAAAATTCTTGGACTGTAGCGTTATTAGAAACAACAGAGATTTTTCCCTCAGATATTGGGTCTAAACCATTGGGTGCAATAATTTTACCTGTAATATTAAAAGGATTATTATTTGTTAAGCTTTCATCCAAAGATTCGTTAGAACAGCTAAAAATTAGGAAAACTGCGATAAAATATAGTAGTTGTTTCATAAATAAAAGGATTGGAATTTATAAATTTAATAAAATTAACTTTAAATGTATTTTTATAAAAAATTTAATTTTTGTTACTCTAATTTTGATTGGATTACCACTAATAATGACTAAAGAAGATTTTAATAAAAAAAAGCAATAAATTTACAGCTCAAAAATTTTCAATGAAATCAGGTATTGTAGGATTACCAAATGTAGGCAAATCAACATTGTTTAATTGTTTATCAAATTCAAAAGCCCAAAGTGCAAATTTTCCTTTTTGCACAATTGAGCCAAATATAGGAGTGATAAATGTTCCTGATAATAGATTAGATAAATTAAATGATCTAGTGAAGCCAGAAAAAGTCATACCTGCAACAGTTGAAATAGTTGATATTGCAGGCTTAGTTAAAGGAGCTAGTAAAGGGGAGGGGTTAGGAAACAAATTCCTTGCAAATATTCGTGAAACAGATGCTATAATACATGTTCTAAGATGTTTTGACAATGATAATATTGTTCACGTTGATGGATCAATAGATCCTGTAAGGGATAAAGAAATTATTGACATAGAATTACAGCTAAAAGATTTAGAGGTTGTTACAAAAAAATTAGAAAAAGTTGCTAGAGTTGCCAAAACTGGAAATAAAGAATCACAAAAAGAAGAGGTTATTTTAAATAGTATTGTGCAAGATCTAGAAAACTCAAAAAATATTAGATCAATAGATTTTAGTAATGACACTTATATTAAATACATTAAGCCTTTACAATTGCTTACAGATAAGCCTGTTCTTTATGTTTGCAATGTTGATGAGGAGTCTATATTAACTGGCAATAATTATGTAGAAGAAGTTAAAAAATCTATTAAAGATGAATTTGCTGAGATAATTATTCTTGCAGCTGGAATAGAATCAGAAATAAATGAATTAAGTGAACATGAAGAAAGAAAAATGTTTTTGAATGATTTAGGGTTAGATGAGCCAGGTTCAAATAAATTAATAAAGTCTGCATATAGCTTGCTAGGTTTACAGACATATTTTACTGCAGGAATAAAAGAAGTTAGGGCATGGACAATTCCAATTGGATCAAAAGCCTCACAAGCAGCTGGAGTTATTCATTCTGATTTTGAAAAAGGATTTATTAAGACTGAAGTAATTTCATATTCAGACTATATTAGCTATGGTTCAGAACTTAAAGTTAAGGAAGCTGGAAAGATGCGTGTAGAAGGAAAAGATTATGTCGTTAATGATGGCGATGTAATGCATTTCTTATTTAATGTATGATAAAAAAATCATTCAATTCTTTTGTTGAGTAATATTTCGTGGAATAGCTTAAATCTAATCTTGTAAATAATTTGTTAATTACTTTGTAATTTCTTGATTAATTTTTTTCAACTGATATCTTATATTAGCAAATATTTACCAGATGCCTGTAAAAAATCAATATACTGAAGAAAATATAAGATCTCTTGACTGGAAGGAGCATATAAGAATGCGTCCAGGAATGTATATTGGAAAATTAGGTGATGGCTCTTCTCCAGATGATGGCATCTATATTTTATTAAAAGAAGTTCTTGACAACTCTATAGATGAGTTTGTAATGGGTGCTGGGAAGACAATAGAGGTTTCTGTTCAGTCATCTAAAGTTATTGTAAGGGATTATGGTAGGGGTATTCCATTAGGTAAACTTATAGATGTTGTTTCAAAAATGAATACTGGAGGAAAATACGACACACGTGCATTCAAAAAAGCTGTTGGATTAAATGGTGTAGGAACAAAAGCTGTAAATGCTCTTTCCGATTATTTTAAAGTAGAGTCTAATAGAGATGGAAAATCTGCTATTGCAGAATTT
>Ga0066837_10001177_pt1 | contig 12199 bp, 14 predicted proteins | sample ETNtaG_25_FD_66730 | JGI IMG/M metagenome (GOLD analysis project Ga0066837, IMG submission 66730) | Marine microbial and viral communities from oxygen minimum zone, Eastern Pacific Ocean - ETNP201302SV86 | ecosystem: Environmental > Aquatic > Marine > Oceanic | place: Pacific Ocean: Eastern... | reverse complement strand
ATTTTTGTTCAAACAGACTTTGTGTAATATCATTAATGGTCAAAAGACTGTGAAGCTTTATACCTTCAGCTTGTAATGCTTGTGTAGCTCCTTCCATTCTGTCAACTACTGCATATGCATCTGTTACAATCATCTTTTCTTCTTTGATTGATTTTATTGCATTGATGACTGAACCACCACTTGTTACAACATCTTCAATCATTAACAGTTTCATATCCTGACAAGTTACACCTTCAACTGCCTTTCCAGTTCCATGTTCCTTTACCTGTTTTCTAACATAGATGAGTGGTTTTACAATTTCAGTTGCAAGTGATGCTGCAACTACCAAGCCTCCTGTTGGAACTGATACTAGTGAGTGAAAGTTTTCAAATCCTATATCATCAGCAATCATGTTTTGCAAGCCCTTAATCATTTTTCTGTACTCATGTGGAAAACTTGGAACTAATCTAAGATCAATATAATATGGGCTCTTTTTTCCGCTAGCCAAAGTGAAATCACCGAACCTGATAATCTTTTTTTCATAAAGAAATGTTGCAAAATCTTTAACAAAATCCATACCAAAATTTAGTTAACTGTATTTATTTTGGTTTGTATTGTTCTATCTATCATGCCTGAAATTTGGTTAAATTATGGACAAAATGAAGTTGTTTTAGATATTCAAGCAGAAAATCTTAATGAAAAACAATCAGATGAAAATCAGACACTTGATGAGTCAAAGGTAGATGAAAAATTAGGTAGTCTTGATTTATCAAAACCAGTAGAAATTGCAATTTTAAATTACACAAAATCTGTTCAGCAAATTTTAACAAAAATTTTCAAAAAATGTGAAGAAAAATCATTTTCAAATCCTAAGATTCTTGTAAACAAAAGAATCATTCCACTAGTGAAAGCAAATAATCCTGAAAATACATCCATTAATGAATTTGATCAAGATGAGATTTCAGATGCAAACTTGACATTTCTATCTGAGATGGAATTTGATGGGCTATTTGGATTCCAAACAACTTCTACAAGATTACTACGACAATTTGGAAAATCAGAGATGTTAGATGCGTTCAAAAAAAGAGAAGGTGATTTACCAATTCCTGGTAAGATAGGTTCTAACATGTATGTTGCAGAGAAATTTGTTGATGGATTTGAAATTTCATCGATTGAAATTATGGCAAACGCAAAAGGAATATCTGATTTCTCTATAGGCCATCCTAAAAATTCTATATCTCTTTCACAGCCATTTGTAGATTCATGTGTAAAAAAAATCGATCGACAAAGAACAGTGATTATCAGTACTGGTAAGGATGCAAGTAATGAAACATTAAATGTATCGCTAAATTCTCTCTGGAATTGTTATAGCATAGTTAAAAATCAAGGATTTGTTGTTTTACTGGCTGAATGTTTAAACGGAATAGGCTCTGATGCTTTTCAACAATTCATTGATGGCAGACTTACTGTTGAACGTGTAAAAAATGGAACAAAATATGTAGATGGCATGGAAAATTTATTGTATTTATCTGAAGTTCAAAAAAAGTTTCAGATTGGTTTAGTTTCAGTACTACCTGAAATTTATTTAAAAAAACTTGGGATTATACCTATAGGTGGTGTTAAAAAATCAATGGATTACATTCTAAAGAATGTAGGACCAAGGCAAAAAGTGGAAGTTGTTAATGATGGTGCACGCACACTTTTACGGGAAAATTGAGTCTGGAAGAGGCGCACATAAAACTGCTAATACTATAACACCAATGTAAACGATTTTTCTATTTTTTGATAGAGGTGATATATCATCTAGAGGTTGTGCATCCTTACTTCTGGAACTTAGAATCAAAATCAATATTGCCATCATCCAATAATTTAACAAAACAAGAACACCCATACTTGCATATGTGGCTATTTTATGCCACTTCTGACCTAGAATTACACGAGACATGTGACCTCCATCTAATTGCCATGCAGGAAGTAGGTTCAAAAATGTAATTAGAAATCCAAGCCAAGCCGCAAACATAATTGGTGACATTATTACTTCAACGTCGTCACCATTTTTGTCAAATAATTCTAGCATGCCCATCATTATCAGATTTTCATTCATCTGGATTAATTGTGATGTGCCAAACATTTGTTCTGCCATTTGACTATCAATCACTGGTGATGTGTATGCACCAAATGCAACAACAACAATAGCAACAGCTAGACCAGCAATCGGTCCTGCAATTGCAATATCAAATAATATGTCACGGTTAACAGTTAGACCTCTTGATTGGATAAATGCACCAAATGTTGGAATTCCAAAAACTGGAACACCTGGTATGAAATATGGCCAAGTTGTTTTGATTTTGTGCCATTTTGCAGCAATAAGATGTCCTGCCTCATGAACACCTAAGATTCCAATTAATGCCCATGCATAAAGAATTGCAACTCCAAGTGGATCACCAATTCGTACGAATGAATTTAGTCCAGCAGTTCTGAAGAATCCATCAATTAGTACCATTGTGACTGTAACTGCAAAAAGAATTCTAGGAGTCCACGTTTTTGATAACCATTTTCTTTGCTTTAATGGAGGAAATTTTGATACTATAAGCAAAACCTGATTATTTTGTCTCTCTAAAACACACACAAGATTTCTTGTTTCTAGTATTTGAGTTAGTTTTACAAATTTCTCTTTGAAATCAGTGTCTTTAAAATGAAATTTAATTTTAGTTAAGGAAATCTCCGAGTCAGTAATATCAAACAGCGATGAGACAGTTTTTTGAATCTCTTCTTGAGTAGGTTCCATCATAGTTATGGTTAAATTTGATTCAATAATTGCTTTTCCAGCTTAGAATTAAATAATTGTATTTTATACCGAATCTATGCAGGTAATCTTAAGAGAATTTAATGGAACCATACTACGTAGATGTGACCCTACAGATTTGATTTCTGTTATGGAGATTAACATGAAAACTCTCCCAGAACATTACTCTGATTATTTCTATGAAAGTTTACTTACTGATATGCCAGAATCATTTCTTATTGCAGAGAATGAAGGAGTAGCAGTTGGTTATATTATGTGTAAATCTGAATTTGGGTTTTCAAATTTTAAGAAATTAGGATTTGTTAAAAAAGGGCATGTTGTATCAGTTGCTGTTCTTGATGGATTACGTGGAAATGGAATTGGTAGTGCACTTGTTGAAGAGGCATTCAAGGGGGTTAAAGAAAAACAATGTGATGAGATGTATCTTGAAGTTAGATGTAGTAACACTGATGCTGTAAGACTATATGAAAGATTGGGCATGTCTGTCAAACAGCGACTCAAATCATATTATCGCGATGGGGAAGATGCGTATATGATGGCAATAGAATTCTAGCTTAAATTAAATAACTGAACAAATCTGCCATTGACATGCAAAGACGCAGTGGCATAGGAATTATGATTTTTGTGTTAGCAATAGGAGGCTTCTTCGTTTATGCATATCTTTTGATGCTTTCTGAATGGAGTCCAATAGTCTTACAACTAACTATTCTAATGATAGTTGGTGGTATACTTGGAGTTGTATCTTGGATTGGATATATGATGGCTACCACTTCTGCAAAACCATCATCATCAATTATAGATGATGATACTTAGTCTTTCTGAATTTTTACATCGACAACAGTTTGATAGAATCTTGGACCAACTGGTCTGACAACCCGTGACGCTATAATCTCTGCACGTGTTTTATTTATATTTAGAAAATGTTCTTCAGATAATTTTGGGGCATCTTGTTTTTTTTCTGCATGAATATGTGAATAATAATGAATCACTCCATTATTTTTTAATGACGAAATTGCAATATCTAAAAATTCATCAGAACGCTCTGGCAGTAGCATTAATACACGATCAGCTTTATTTTCTAATCCCTCCTTAATGATTTTTGTAGCATCGCCATTAAGTGAAATCACTTTGCCTTTGAGTTTATTGAGTTTAATATTTTGTTCACATAGTTTAGAAGCCACAGGATTGATATCTATATTGTAAACAGTACATGATTTTTTCTTGGCAGCAAGTAATGAAAACATTCCAACACCACCAAACATATTGATTATAACATCATCATTATTTACAACATTTGAAATTCTTTCTCTTTCAGTTGACAGTCTTGGAGAAAAAAATGCTTTTTCAACATCTACAATAAATCTACAACCATTTTCCTTATACTCAGTTTCTGTTTTTTTATCACCTTGGATCAACTCCAAGTTTCTGGTACGAAAATCACCCTCAACAGGTGAAGATTGATGAAATACTGATTTTGCTGTTTTCACCTGCTCTAACAAAGTCTTTCCGATAATCTTCTTTTTTGAAATTAATGAATCTGGTATTCTTACTATGATAATATCACCAATTTGATCAAATGCTGAAACAAGTTCTTTACTATCTTCATCTGAAAGGATACTCTCTAATGATTTCTTTAACATTCTTGTCATTTTTTATAATAATAATTATGATTCCCTTTTTGATCCTTGTCAAGTCTACTTCCGTCTTTGTTAACTCTAGGTCTTCTACTTTTTTCATCACGACGGAATGTTATATCTAGTGACTTGAGAAATCGATTCATTGCATCAATTTTTGGCAGAGGTGATGTTGCATATCCTTCAACACTAGACGTTCCTTCAAAAATAACCATAGAATCGGAGACTAGATCCATTAACTGAAGATCATGATCAATCACAATGGCAGATTTACCAAAAGAGCGGCAAAACTTCTGAAGAAACTTTCCAACAGCAATCCTATCTTCAACATCTAAAAATGCTGATGGTTCATCAAGTGCATATAGATCCACTTTTTGCAAAAGGCAAGTGGCTACAGCAACTTTTTGTAATTCCCCACCTGATAGATATTTCATTGATTTATTGTATAATTTTTTGATTCTTAATGGCTCGATGATCTGTTCTTCCTCAGTTGTATCAACTATTGATCCACCATTTACCTTCTCTAGAATTGCAATGACTTCTACGTCAATATCATTTGTAAGGTACTGTGGTTTGTATGAAATTTTTATTTTTTTATCGATAGATCCAGAATCAGGTTTTTCAACACCTGCAATCATTTTCATCAGAGTAGTTTTTCCAAGTGCATTGGCACCCATGATTCCTAGCAGATCCCCTTTTCTTACTTCACCGGGCTCTATAGAAACTGAAAAAGATGAATATTTTTTTTCTAATTTGGGATATGATACAACTACATCTCCTTGTTGAATTTCATCTGTTGCAGTTGACGCATCAAATGTGAATTTTTTATCTCTGAATCTAACATTTTCAGAGGCTAGGTATCCATCCAGAAACGCATTGATACCAACTTTTGTCGATAATACATTTGAAACAATTCCATATGCTGCCGGCACACCATATAGAACTTCGATGTAATCACTTAGATAATCTAATAGTGTTAAGTCATGCTCTACAACCATAACGCTTTTTCCTAATTCCGCCAGACTATGTATCACTCTTGCAACCCCAGTTCTTTGGAATACATCATTGTATGACGAAGGTTCGTCAAAAAAATAGAAATCTGCCTCTTTTGAGGCTGAAACCGCAACTGCTAATCTTTGTAATTCACCACCGCTTAGCTCATTCAAATCCTGTTCAACAGAATTTGTCAAACCTAATTTTTTTATTAATTCGTGTGAAACACCACGTTCATCATATTTTTCTAATAGCTCTTTTCCTGTGCCATTGAATGCATTTACAACATTATGGACTTGTTGTGGTTTTATAGACGCGCGAATATTCCCATTTTTGATCTCTTCAAAATGTGATTTTAGCTCCGTACCCTTGTAGAATTTTAAAACATCATCCCATTCTGTTGGCTCAGAGTAATTTCCAAGATTTGGTTTTAAATTGCCTGATAGAATATTTACCACTGTACTTTTACCCATACCATTTCGACCAAGCAATCCAACAACTTCACCTTTTTTTGGAGTGGGTAGTTTGTAAAGTCTAAACGAGTTGATTCCGTATTGATGAATTTTATCAGTCGATAACTCACTTGCTAAATTTACAATTGTGATTGCATCAAATGGACAAACCTTAACACAAATACCACACCCATTACAAACATCTTCATCGATCTGTGCTTTTTTTGTTTCTTCGTTAAGTATAATGCAATCTGCACCCGATTTATTTACAGGACAGTATTTGATACATTCAAGACCACATTTTTTGGGCTGACATAATTCTTTATCTAAAACTGCTACACGATGTGTCATATCGTATTCGTTATTTTCTTTAATTTATACTTCTATGAAATAATTGATGCACTAACTTCCCTAGAATGAGTGTAAATTTCGTTACCTTAATAGAGAAGTTACATCGAAATAAGTTAAGCCGGTCATAGCGTTGGGGTGCGACCCAGTCCCATTCCGAACCTGGAAGTCAAACCCAATGTCGCTGCTGTGTTACTAAGGTACGAGAGTACTTGGGAAGCAGTGGTGCTGGCATTCTTATTATAACAACTATATTCAAGAAATTTAGTAAATTGTTATGATTAATTGTACTGTGTGTGGAGACCAATTTGATAATGATATACGATTTTTAAACCACATGATGGAAAAACATGGATTTAGAAATCCAGACATTGAGAAACCTGATAGGAACAGTCGTGGATATTAACGTCAATAAATCTATAAGTCACAAAAATTTGTGATCCTTACAAGGTATAACAATGCAAAAAGTACTAGAAAAAACACTGAAAGATGCTATTAAAGAAAACCAATGCATTTTAGGGACTAAGCAAGTTTTGAATTCAATTTCAAAATCAAAACTTGTAGTTTTATCAAGATCAATTCAAACAGAAATGCGTGAAAAAATTGAATCCGATGCAAAAAAATCTAAAATTCCAACACTTACATTTAATGACACCTCAGTGAATCTTGGAAAACTATGTGGAGTTCAGTTTAGAGTTTCTACACTATCACTTCCACAAATATCGGAAAGTGAAATTACATCATTGAAAAAAGAATTTGAATCTCAATGATGATCTTAAATACTTTTTCAGATACTAAGTTCAATCAAGGTTTAAATGAGACAGAAAAATTTTTTGAATAATTAAGATAGAATATGACACAAGAAATAAAGCTAACAACTGATCAGATGCGTTTAATGTCATTATTTCAAAATGTAACAAAAGCCACTGCTAGGGATTGTGTTGAAGACGAAAAATTAGATAGGCTGATCTTTGTTGTTAATGAAGGAAAGATGGGTTTAGCAATTGGAAAAGGTGGCTCCCATATCAAAACATTACAAAATAAAATTAATAGAAATGTCGAACTAGTGGAATATTCAGATGATCAAGAACGATTTTTAAAAAATATTTTAAACGAAAAATATATTACAGATATTAAAATTTCTGAGCGATTAGATGGTACTTTTCAAGCAGTCATTACAGTCGACCCAGCAAAAAAGGGAGTTGTTGTTGGGAGAGAAGGTCGAAATGCCGAAAAAGCAAGATTACTTGCAAGAAGATATTTTCAAATTACAAATGTAATAATTAATAGCCAACAGGCATCTTTGGAGTGGTAATATGGCAAAATCACCTTTAGGATTATTTGCAGGAAGAGATCTTAAAGAAAAAAGAAAGAAGCAACGTTGGGCTATTTCTACATACAAACGAAGAAAATTGGGATTAGACAAAAAATCTAATCCATTTGCAGGATCTCCTCAGGCTAAAGGAATTGTGTTAGAGAAGGTTGGTGTAGAAGCAAAACAACCAAATTCAGCAGTTAGAAAATGTGTAAGAGTTCAATTAATTAAAAACGGTAAATCTATTACAGCATTTCTGCCACGTGACGGTGCGATGAATTTTGTTGATGAACATGATGAAGTTCATGTTGAAGGTATGGGTGCTACACAGGGTGGTGCTATGGGCGATATTCCAGGAGTTCGTTTCAAAATTTTCAAAGTCAATAATACTTCATTACGTGAATTAGTATTAGGTAAGAAAGAAAAACCAAGGAGATAGAATTGTCAGAACAAAAATTACTTTTATTTAGAAAGTGGGATACAACTGAAATTGAAATTAAAGATATAGGACTAAAAACTGCAATTTCACTAAAAAAAATTATTATGCCATTAGACTTTGGTCGTTCTGCATTAAAGAGATACAATAAAGGACAAGTGAACATTGTTGAACGATTGGCAAACAAATTAATGCATTTTGGAAAAAAATATGCAAAAAACACCGGAAGACAAGGTGGAAAAAAACATCATTCATTAAATATTGTAAAAACTGCATTTGAAATAATCCATTTAAAAACTGGCAAAAATCCAGTTGAAATTCTTGTTAGAGCGGTTGAGAATTCTGCTCCAAATGAAGATACAACTAGGATAGTTTATGGTGGAACTGTTTATCATGTATCTGTTGATGTAGCACCACTAAGACGGGTTGATTTGGCTTTGCGATTTATTGCAGATGCAATAAAAGAGGCAACATTCTCAAATCCTAAACCTATTGAAGAATACATTGCAGAACATTTGATCCTTGCAGCAAATAACGATCCTATTGCACCATCTATCAAGAAAAAGAACGAGTTAGAACGAGTAGCACAAGCTTCTAGATAATCAAAAAATAGCCCGGCCCAGACTCGAACTGGGGTCAAAGGCTCCAGGGGCCCCTATGCTTGCCGCTACACTACCGGGCTTCAAACAAAATTCATGAACTAAGAATATAATGATTTGGTGTTATTTTATTTTTGTTTCATGAATAGCAGTACCATAATCACATTCAGCTTTTAATCTCATATATGCAATCAATCTATAATGTATTGAATAATTCTCATTTTCTTTTAGAAGTAATTCTTTTTGAATAAGTGATGCTAATCCTCTTGATAAAGTTGTGATTGACATATTGAATGTCTTACATACTTGATCTCGTTTTCTTTGATATTGTTTTAAAGTAAATGAGGCATCATTATTTTCTAAAATTAAAGGCCAAACTATCTCTTTCCACATAAATCTCCTATTTTCTGTTGCTGACGCATATTTACCTTTTTCACTCAACATTATAATATTAAAAAAATGGGTTATAACTCAATAGATGTCATTCAATGAAATACAAAAATCACTTGAATTATTAAAAAAAGATTGGGACATTGATCCTATAATACAAGATTTTGTGTTAGGAAAAGTTACCACTACCTCTGATTTTACGTTAAAAGTAAAAAATGTTATATTTCATATTCCGTTTTTACCAAAAGAACAGAAGTATATTTTATGGAAATGTTATTGGCCAGATTGTCATAATTGTTGTGAGAGACAAGGTAGACTGCCTTTAACATCAGATGATCTTATTCAAATCGGTATAGGTTTAAAATATAAAAAAACATCAGAATTCATTAACAAAGAAACATTAATTGCAACACATGAAGAACCAACTCCTTCTGGTGGCCTATCAGTTATGACAAACATTAATCTCAAAAGAAAAGATGATGAAACTGAACAAGATGATGGCACTCATATAAAATGTAGATTTTTAGACAGTGAAGGTGCATGTGGAATTCATCCAGATCGTCCTAGCGTCTGCTATCTTTATCCATTTTCAACTTGGGCTCAAAATGATAAAGGTCGTGCACGAGTTCATGCAACATTCCAGTTTACAGGAGACTGCCCAGGATTTTATCTTGATGATTCACTTGATTCTATGAAAGAAATTCTTGAAGAATATGCTACAACGATCTATGATTACAATATGAAATCAAATCGTACATTAAAAGATGGTTTTGGCTCTCTAAGTATGCATTAGGCTTTTGCAACTTTGATTAAATCTGCCATTTTAATATGCATTCCAAACCTATCTTCATTCTTTTTCATGTATCTGAATATTGATAAAAAGTCTGGCAGTGCTTTTATGAAACTGAAATTATGATGAATTTTTGCCCTAACAAAATTAAACACTTTAGCATAGATCTTGTAATGCTTTTCAACTGCTTTTTCATATGCTTTGAAATCATGCATATTTTCTAAGAAAATTTCAACACATTGCATCGATGGAATAATTCCTTCACCTAACAATGCATAAACTGTTCCAATTGATTCACCAACCCCAACCACTTTTCCAGAATAATATGGTTTACATCTATCAGGAGTTGCTAATCTAATTGGACGTCCTTTAGTTACAATTTTTTTCCCACCATGTTTTTCTAGAAATGCATCAGTTGCCTTGATGTGGTTTTTATTGTAATCACCTGCACCAATATGTGCAAATTTACCTCCCAATGGAAAATACCAAAAATATCCTGACATTCCTGGAAATGGTTCAATGTAAAAATCGTCATATGGTACACCATCTTCATATTCAACCTTGTATTCGTATGTTGGCAAAAAGAAATCTTCTTCTAGTTTTGGTAGATAAACCCTGTGAAATCCTGTACAATCTACTATCAAATCATATTTTTTTTCAAGATCTTCTAATGATGGAGCCTCACCATAAATTACATTGCAATCTTTTATGAAATCTTTAATCAGTCCTAATTTGTTATACGTACAAAGTCCCTTCAAACCTATATCAAATTTTACATCATTGTTCATTCTGACATGCATTGTTTTTCCATCATGAATTAAGAAATCATCAAAATTCCTACCAGTCTTTTTGCAAAAATTATTTAATTCTTCTTTAATTGTACCCCATGCACATATTGAATCATGATTCTCTTCAGTCATTCTTTCATATCCAACAACTTCATGTTCAGAATTTTCTAGTCTAGCCATAAGATAACTTCCAGCAACACCCATACCCATTACGGCAATCTTCATTTGATCTAATTAGTCAATTAACCTAATAAATACAATTCCAGATATTTATTCAATCAATATTGCTGGTTTGTAAGGTCTAGCCATTCTTGCTTTATTTTTTGGATCATACTTGTCTTGGTCACTTTCAGAGAATACCTGTAATTTTATTCCATAATCTGTTTCTATTAGTGATGACAGCTCAGTAGAAATAATTTCACCCTCATTAATTTCTCCTGCATTCATCTTTGTTTTTCTCAGTTCTGTTGGTTCTGAAAGAATATCTTTTAGTGTCTTTTTTACAAACTGAGGATCTTGTTTGACATTTTCTGTTTCTTTTTGTGAAATAAGTTTCTTGATCAATACACCAACATTAGTTTCTCCTGAACTAACATCACTTAGAATTTTATGATATGCTTTTGATTTCCAATTATCTGCTGTGTAGATTATAATTTTTTTAGGGGTAATTTTTGTCACTTTGGTAATATTTGAAATGTCATTCATTACTGAACTAAGTAGACTTTCATTTTGCACTGATCTATCATCTGTTTGTTTTTCTTCTATTGGCCATGATGATTTTGAAACCATCTCACTATTTCCTAATTTTTCCCACATTTCTTCGGCTATATGAGGTGCAAATGGTGAAAGCATTGAAACACGTGTTGCAAGAACCTTGTTCATGACTCCTGAAACATCATCTCTATTTTTTGCATTTGCTCTTTTCATGTACCATTGAAGGTCAGAGTCAAATCCATACAAAATATGATGTAATGATTCACGAAGTCGCATCTTCTCCATAGATTCTGTAACTTCAAAAATTAATTTTGATAATCTACTTAATATCCAAACATCTTCAGGCTCTGTTCCTATTTTCTCAGAATTGCTAAATTTTATACAATCATCGTGCATGGATTGTAATCTATTTTTTATGCCTGAAATTGATTCAGCATTAAAATCCGCATCTTGCAAAAGTTCTGCTGAGATTAATATGGATAATCTAATTGGGTCTGCGCCATATTTCTTGATAGCATTACGTAATGGAATGATATTACCCATAGATTTTGACATCTTTTTCCCATCCATCAGAACCGAACCATTCACTACAATCTCTTTTGGCCAATTTTCTTTAGGAAATATTGCAACATGATTTAAAACAAAAAATGTTAGATGGTTTGGAACCAAATCTCTGCCCGAATGCCTAGAATCAACAGGATAAAAATACAAAAACTCTTTTCGTATCTCTTCTAGTTTTTCAATTGTAATTTTTGCATCTTTTGCAATTGTTTCAGAATCCCCATTTCCATAGAAAACATAATTGAAAAATTCATCAGACATGTTTTCTGCTAAAATTTCTCCTGAATTAACAAATTTTGCCATTGTGTAAAATGACATGTAAATTACTGAATCTGCTAAACTCTCAACTAACCAATCATTATCCCATGGAATTTTTGTTCCTAATCCATGTTGT
>Ga0066837_10001171_pt1 | contig 12224 bp, 10 predicted proteins | sample ETNtaG_25_FD_66730 | JGI IMG/M metagenome (GOLD analysis project Ga0066837, IMG submission 66730) | Marine microbial and viral communities from oxygen minimum zone, Eastern Pacific Ocean - ETNP201302SV86 | ecosystem: Environmental > Aquatic > Marine > Oceanic | place: Pacific Ocean: Eastern... | reverse complement strand
GATTTTTATTATTGATAGTGGTTATCAGATACCAAGTGTTTAAGGTGTAAATACTTTCTGTAGATTAACATGCAATAGCTTGTTTTCGCAGCTAAAAAGCGTGTTTTTATTGCTGAGTATTTTTTCTGTTATATGCGTGTTCTATCGCACTAATGGTAACGCGTAACCGATAGGTGTGCCTAATAGGTTGTTCAAATTAAGTTTTCAAATCAGCTATTTACCGCCAAGGCAAATCTAGATCTCACTTTTGGGTGTATTGAAGAAGGTTAGTGGCTTAGTATGCAAATAAAACATGACCAAAATAAAGAAGGACTTTAAATGCGTATTACAATATTAGGCGTGCTTAGCATGTTGGTTGTTTTTAATGTAGCAATTGGTTTGCTTTGGACTCCCATTTGGTGGTTTTTGTTACTCTCTGTCACCCTTCTTATTTTTGGCTTATACGACGCGTTTCAATCAAAACATGCCATATTGAAAAACTTTCCATTGATAGGTCGAGTCCGATGGACTGTTGAAGGCCTTAGACCTTATATACAGCAGTATATTATTGAAACCGATACGGGTGGCGCGCCTATATCGAGGATGTTTCGGTCAATTGTTTATCAGCGTGCTAAGAATAGCCGCGAGACTATTCCATTTGGAACGCAACTCGACACCTATAAAGAGGGATATGAATGGATTGGCCACTCGTTATCTGCCCGCGAAGTTGAGGAAATGGATGAAAACCCCCGCATTACTGTTGGCGGACCACATTGTAAGCAGCCCTACGAAGCCAGTGTGCTGAATATCAGTGCAATGAGCTTTGGCAGTTTATCTAAAAACGCAGTACTTGCCCTAAATAAAGGGGCGCAGAAAGGTGGCTTTTATCACAATACCGGTGAGGGCGGTCTGACGCCCTACCACTTAAAACATGGTGGTGACATCGTTTGGCAAATTGGTACGGGTTACTTCGGCTGTAGAACCAAAGACGGCGGCTTTGATCCTGACTTGTTCAAGGAAAAGGCACAGTTAGACAACGTTAAAATGATAGAAATAAAATTGAGTCAAGGCGCTAAGCCAGGCCATGGCGGCATTCTTCCTGCGTATAAAAATACCCCTGAAATCGCTGAAATAAGAGGGGTAGAGCCGGGGACTCAGGTCGATTCTCCGCCGCGACATAAAGCGTTTTCGACGCCATTGGAGATGATTGATTTCATTACTGAGTTACGAGAGCTAAGTGGCTATAAGCCCGTTGGCATTAAATTAGCGCTTGGAAGGAAAAGTGAGTTTATTGCTATGTGTAAAGCCATGGTGGAAAAGGGCGTTACCCCCGACTTTATTACCGTAGACGGTGGCGAGGGTGGAACCGGCGCGGCTCCATTAGAGTATACGAATTCCATTGGCTTTCCCCTTCGAGAAGCGCTGGCGTTTGTAGATGACTGTCTTACTGGTTTCGACCTTCGGAAGAAGGTTAAAATTATCGCATCTGGAAAAATAATTACGGCGTTCCAACTCGCTAAAAACCTAAGCTTAGGCGCCGATTTATGTAATAGTGCGAGAGGCATGATGCTAGCTTTAGGCTGCGTTCAATCACTGTCTTGCAATACGAATAAGTGTCCAACTGGCGTAGCAACACAGGATCCAAGACTTGCCCGCGGATTAAATGTAGAGGACAAATTTGAAAGGGTTTACCGTTTTCATAGAAAGACAATTCACGCACTGATGGATATTTTATCTTCTACCGGCCATGTTAAAACCAGTGAGCTAAACCGAACTCATATTTTCAGGCGGGTCGATCAGTGTCACGTCGCACGCTATGATGAGATTTTTCCGTTAGTGAAAACCGGAAGCTTCCTTACTGATGAGGTACCTGAACGGTTTAAGCTTCACCTTAAAGAGGCCAATGCAGAAAGCTTTATGCCGTGTAGTTTGTTAGCTGAAATTGAAAAAGAAACGAAAGACGTTTCGTAAAGCGCTACTAGCAACGAGAACGGTGATTTCATGAAAAGGCATTTACACTCCTGGCCAATTTCTCTAAGACCAGGCGTGTACGTGCTTTTTTGCTATTCCACTTTCTTTTCTGGAATACGTAATTGATAAAGACGATAGTCACTGGTTCTATAAGGTGAGACTTTATATTTTGGTTGAAGGTATGCCACCAAATCTATGAGCTCGGAAACGGTGAGTTCGTCATTAACAACGCGCATCAAGGAAACACCATCTTCACTTGTAAAGCTTGCAGGCTGTCGGGGTGTCAATTTGTGTGAAGGATTGATGATGCTTGTCACAAGTTCTGCATAAGTCTTAATTCTGCCACTACTTCCGCCTAGCGGTATAGGTTTAACCAACAAGTATTGGGCGCTGTCATCTTCGCCTTCGCCAGCAATTCTATGGCAATCTTGGCACTGATATTTTTTAAAAACCAGATAACCTTGTTCCGCGTTGCCTTCGGGTAAACTAAACCCTCTGGGTGATTTTGCGCCTTGCTCACAGGCAAAAAGCAGAAGCGTAGCTAGCAGTATGATTGCGGTCTTCATCACTTATTCCTTCTATTACTTTACTATTAAATGATAGCTCAAAGCTCAGTTGATAAATTTAGTATGAAGTAGCTGTTGGAACTTATATTGACCTAGCGCAAAGTATTAACAATAAACACAAGATAATCTTTTGTTATCAAGTTTACGCAAAAGCAAAGCGATTATTTGGCGTTAACTTTTTATCACAACGGGAGAAAAGCTATGCAAAGCTACAATACGATTTTAGTACCTATAGATGTGTATTCTGATTACAACGTGGTAGTAGAAAGAGCGATTTCCATCGCTGGTAATAGCCATAAGCTCCACTTGCTATATGTCGCATACCCCCAAACTAATATGGAGCCCTACGGTTTCTTTTTAGAAAAAGATTTTTCACAAGAGGTAAGAGAGCAAGCCTTAAGGCAGCTAAAAGATGTGGCAGCAAAGCATGATATTCCCTATAGCCATGTCAATGTTGAAATAGGTTCGCCCGCTGATGAGATTCACCATATGGCTGAAAAAATTAACGCCGATCTCATTGTTGTAGGCACCCATGGTCAAAGTGGTTTGCGGCTATTACTCGGTTCAACCGCAAATGCTGTTCTTCACGGTGTAAAAACAGATGTGTTGGCGGTAAAAGTATAGCGATGTCATTCGACTGTCATGAAGCTTCGCTAGCGTGATGATTTTTGTGGGAACGAATAATACTAAAAATGATCAAACGGACAGGGTTCTCTAGGCTTCTTTTTGCAACCCATTATTCAATCAAAGGGCTGCGTGCCGCATTTAAAAGTGAGGCGGCGATAAGGCAGGAATTAATGGCGATGAGCTTATTAGTCCCCACGGCTTTGCTCTTGAACATTTCAACGGTAGAAAAATTACTGCTTATCGTGTCGTTGTTTATTGTCTTGATCACAGAGCTTCTCAATACCGCGATTGAAAAGCTCTGCGATCATATAACAACCGACTTCCACGAACTCATTGGACGAGCAAAAGATATTGGCTCGGCCGCTGTCTTCGTTAGCCTCTCGCTTGCTATTATTACTTGGTTATCAATTTTATGGTAACCAAGTAATAATACGTGGGGTTACTAAAGCGACTTTATTTTTTTGTCACACGACTCATTAACTAACGTTCGAATAGTGCTGTCTAAATTCTTTATGTGCGAATAGTGAATTGAAGTTTCGCCACCCTTACTGATGTCTTTAATCGTAAATACTACATCGTCATCTCGTGAGGTAACGCAAATGCGTACGAAATCATCAGACTGTGCCAGTGGTACATGAAGATATAAGGGCTCATTATGAGAGTTCAGATACTCAACCGCTGCTTCTTTCGATTTAAAGGGGTCTTGTTTCTCTGGTTGAACATGCCAAGACGAAGAGGGAACGACTAACTCTGCCAGTAGTTTGCCGTGCTTTGTATCGATTCCGCTACTCATATATAACTCCTTTACGTAAAGCAAAAACATGTCGTACTTGAGGTGATTGAATACCTACACCGTACGCAAACTAGATTCGATAATGTATGCAGTTGTTACGCAGGGAATACGTATTTAGATTGGTAAAGATAACAAAGCGTTGCAGAGTAGGGGGCTGTTGGTATTGACCAATGTTACGCGTAACCTTTCAACGAAAAATACTTTATTATTTTCAGTGGGTTATCGATTGCGTTTGGCGGACAATTTCGCCATGCCGCCCCGTTTTACATTCGCTTGTTTAGTATAATGCCCCGGCATTTCTGGAGATTGCCAGCCCCCGGCAAGCTGCAGTTCGGGTAAAGATGCGCCATCTTCTGCAAGCGATACTGCGCCGCCAACGCGACCACTGTGTGGCGTAATATTTTCGGAAATTCCAGCACGATGGGCAATGCGTCGCCAAATACGATAGACACTTGAGTAATTAAGAACGTTTGCTTTATGACTTGGTATTTGTTCGTCAAAGGGCAATAGTGCCGTTTTATGATTCGTCAATCGTCGAAAAAGTATGCCTTTGTGTAGCCCACGTAAATCTGAAACATGTCGGGTTTGTTTGGTTTTAGGGCAAGTATTTGCTTCATTTATATACTCTTGGATCATAGAAACCGTACTGGAGGAAACATACCTATATTGACCTTGTCCAGATTGATCACTCTTAGAAGAAACCACAAGCAGTGTATTATTCCTGGCAGAAATATCTTCTACACAGACTCTTACTAATTCGTCTGCACGCAGTAAGGCATCGAACATAAGGTTAATAATGGCAATATCTCTTAGTTCTAACAAAGAGTCGGGAATAATAGCGTTATTTATTTGTTCAACCATTTCAATGGTAAGCGGAATGGCCTGTTTGTGTGACAAACGATACTTTCTATTTTCAATAAGAGACAGTCTTATAAAATCTCTTAAATAGGCAGAACGGATGATGGGGTTAGGCAATTTAGCAACACCTAAAAATTTACTGAGCGCAGACAGACGACGTTTAATCGTTCTGTAGGCGAGGGGAGAACGACACAATTCTTCTACATATTGCTTTATACATAATTCATTGTGGCTAAAATCGTCGGTGAAGCCTTGCAGATTAGCCTGCTTACAAAAAATTGCGAATTCGTTGTAGTCACTAATATACGCACGTTGCGTGTTGTACGGTAACTTAGTAAAAATTTCTCGGTAGTAAGTTTCAACATCATGCGTAGATGAAGAACGTGAAGGCGAAACGAGTTGCGAATTGACACCTCCTTTAGTGGAGCCACTACAAGAATCGTAATAACCGGAAGCGTGGCTGCTATTATTGCTATATTCCAATGAATCACTTGTCGCTTGCCGCTTCACTTTATGGGGGTGTAAATGTGTTATCTTTTGCTTAGATGACATGAATTGGCCTGCATGTAGCGCGTTCAATAAGATTGTATCTATTATAAATAATTTTGTAACGTATTGATTTAAATAGTTATTCACGCATGATAACTGTAATTATCATGCGTGAAGTAACAAGGTAATCCTTGTATTAGCGCAGGTCTAACCATACGTTTATTCAATAAATATAGGCTTACAGAACGCGTAATCGGGATACCTTGCCTGATAGTTCAGTAGTATTTCCTATTAGCTCAGTAGTATTTCCTATTAGGTGCCACTTTACCACATGGCTGTATGTTTATACAGTCTTATGCTAATTCCCGCTTAGTTTAGTTGTCTAACGGCTGCCTTTTTAAACAGAAGCAATAGAATTTCGCGATTTGCGCGCAATTTATGTTCAGATAAACGCGTGCGCTGTGTGAAATCTATAAGGCAATACCCTTATTATGCCTATAGATTTCACGTAGCGTTGCCTGAAAAATGCACTAAAATAGGTGGCAGACCGAAGACCTCTGGCCGTAGAACGACGCGCTAAATATAAACACAAGGTCTTGAATGGCTTGTTTCATCCATACTCATGGTTATCACTTTTTTGATACTGCTATCTTAGCGGAATAGGTGATAGCAACGTGGCCAATTTACCTACCACAGTTAAATGGCGATACTCGTACCGTTTTCGTTTTTCGGCTTTCAGACTGGCGCTCAGTAAGCAGTATTTCAATATCTGAACCACGATAAGTCATCCGCTTTTACATTAAGTTCCTCTGTGTATTACGTAAATACTTTATTCATGATTAACCTTGTTGTACTGACGCCGAATTAAATATAGTGCTTGCAATTAAACATGCTGAACTTATTAATGACACGTTTTTAAATTGCTTTTATCGCTTATTAACGAGTATTTCTTTAATCTCAATACCTTATATTTATCACTTTACTTAGCCCAACAAGTATTACTTATTTAGATAGCGTGCTTTGTATTAAGTACTAAATAAGATTGTTATCGATAGATTACAAAGATTGTAGCCTTGTATTTTTTATTATCAACCGAAGCCTTTTATTTTAAAAAGGCGACGTTTAATCATCTATAGGTTGTTATAAATTAGCTTTTTAAAACCTGTCGAGCAGGACTCATTCTCAAGTATACGGTTATAAATGGTTTGCTAGATTTATTTAAGAAATAAAACGTAACGAACAAAACCTATATTTAAACTCGTGTTTTATAACCAGAACCTTTTAATTCCTAATCAGCGGTAAACCATTCATAACGCTTTAAATATCTACATCTAATAACGCACTAATTAATAGTGCTTTAATTTTCTTTTTATTAGAGTATTCATATATCTTATTTAACATAATATACATTATGCGTAATTGACTGTATGGATGATTAGGGCGATGATGTCGCTCTAATCGGATGTTTTGTTGGCTGTGATTACTTACAGACTTTTATGCGTGGCTGTTGTGTTTGCCCTATGTTGAGTTTTGGGCTTGCGCGTGAAAATCTCACTTGCGTTAGTGCTTTTAATTTAAAACCGCTCAGATGATTTGATTTAGGAATGATAAATTGGGTCGTGAAATTGAATCGTACGCTACGTAAAATGTGCGGCATGATTACCCTGATTATTTAATTTCATTCACGTAGCGTCACGGTATGAAATTCTACTCATGGCGGCGACCGATAAGAAATTCAGATAGAGATTGAGTGAGAATGTGACAAGCGCGCTTTATACCGTGCTTTAAATGAAAGGTTTTGAGATTGAATTAAGATACGTTCATGCTTAAAAAGAAAAAGCCATGCCTCATACTAAACACAATTATGGCCTGGCTTTGTTTATATTAAAAACTGATAAACTTACAATTAAATAAGTCAGATATTTATTGCGCGTTACTGCCATTTTTGAAAACCTTGTCTAATCGCTTAACGTCTTCATCATAGCTTAGCGCTATTTTACTGCGTTCGTAGCTTTGTATTGCTAATTTATTGGCGGCCTCAACAAACGTGTTATCTACGCGATTAAAGCAGGCTTTTATCGTATTAAGTGACTTTTGAATACGTATCGCTACTTCAATGTTGGCCGCGCCATCACGCGCAATACTGGTGTAAGCATCATCAAACAAGTCATCTACATTTAATGCCGGGACAGATACAGCATCATATTTATAATGTGGTTCGCCGTTATCATGAGTTTTAAGCTTAATGTTTTTACGCTCGTTTTGACGACTATCTTGTTCGGCATTTTTATACCAAATAAGTAATAGCCGAGTAATACTGCTAATGGCGTTAATAGCCGTACCGTGATCGTTTACTGATGGTGATAAAGCACGAGATGCGATTTCTGCTAAAACAATAAAGCCGAAGCGCGGGTCAGCTTCGAAAGAGCGGGCTTCGCCTATTTTAAAAGCGCTGATAATGTCTTCGAAATCTGCATTATACTTTACGAATGCGATGGGCTTATCGGGTGTAACAAATTCCCCCGGAAGCATGGCCACATTTACAAAGTTACCATTGGTTTTGGCCCACTTGTGCAGTTTTGCGATATCAATTAATTGAATATAGCCAATCTCATTCGTGTAAATAGCATGACTCCCCTGCTCTTTTATCTCATCTTGCGGCACTGCACCTAAACATGGCGCTCCAATTCTATTGCTTATGGCGCGCCCAGTGGCGTGTTCAACTTTTATTAACGTGGAGCCGACACGGCCCAATCGAGCCACACTGTCTACCCAACGTATAAAGGTTAAAATAACAACAGCGAAGACCAAGCACGTTAAACAAAATAAGATAAAGACCCCAGCTTTTTCGAAAAAAGCGTGGTTTATAGCAGTAATGCCAACAGCACTATAAATGAATGCACCAATGAAAACAGACAGTGCATTTTGTGAAACGTCATCGGAAATAATTAGGCTTAACGAGCGCGGCGTTGAAGATTGGCTGGCTGAAGCATAAGCGTTAACCATAGTTCCTGCAGAGAATGTGGCAATTACCATCATGCTAGACGCCATGATTGACAGTAATGTCTCTACAGTTTCAGACTTTATTTCAGGAATATGTTCAGCAACTGACGTACCATCGGCAACCTTTGCGATAAATACAGCGATAAGTGATAGCACACAAAATACAAGCGGCTTCAACCACAACTTCTCTTTAAAGCTGTAAATGAGAAATCTTAATTTGTCTACGGTAATTGGGGCTTCCATTCTTTTACTCTTATTGTTCGATTCTCTTGATACGTGCGTTACTCTATTTTTGATTCACCTTGGCTTTTTCGCAGAAGCACAACGTTTGGAGCAGTACTTCACATTCTCCCAATCTCTTTCCCACTTCTTGCGCCATGTGAATGGCCTATCACAGACCGGGCAGATTTTGGTAGGTAAGTCAGACTTCTTCATTTTTAGTTAGCTTTGATAGAAATATCGTGGCGTCCTGTTTCATGGTTTCTATATTTTCTTCTTTCATCCGCCCATAGGTCTTATAAATCATTGCCATACGGTGATTGTTACTTAACTTTTCTTTATGCTTATCAATAAAATGCCAATAAAGATAGTTGAAGGGGCAAGCTTTTGGTCCCGTTTTCTTCGAAACCTGATAGCCACAGTTTTTGCAGTAGTTACTCATTTTGTTGATATAGCTCCCGCTTGCGACGTAGGGTTTACTTGCTAAGTTTCCACCGTCGCTGTACAAAATCATTCCCGCGACATTGGGCAGTTCAACCCATTCATAAGCATCGGCATAAACCAGCAAATACCAAGCTTGTACCTCTTCAGGGCTCAGTTCGGTTAACAAGCTGAAATTGCCTATTACCATTAGCCGTTGAATATGATGAGCATAGGCGTTTTGCTGAGTCTCTTTAATGCACTGACGCATACAGTTCATGTTGGTCTGCGCATCCCAGAAAAAAGAAGGTAACGCTCTACTATTATCGAAGTAATTATCGGTCTTCAAGTTAGGCATGAAGTGCCAATAGAAACCGCGAACATACTCGCGCCATCCCAGAATTTGTCGGATAAACCCTTCCGCAGAATTTAGCGGCACTTGCCCTGCGTGGTAGGCTTGTTCGGCGGCTTGAATGGCTTCTTTCGGTGTAAGAAGGCCACAGTTTAAGTAGAACGCGATATGTGAATGATAAAGCCAAGGCTTTCCCTCGACCATAGCGTCTTGATACTGACCGAAATTTGGTAGCCTCTCTTCGATGAAGGTGTTCAAAACGCTGAGTGCATCTTTTCGCGTGACCGCAAAGTGAAAATTATCAATATCGCCAAAATGTTCGCTGAATTCACTTTTTACTAATTCGATAACATCTGAAGTAATATCGTCAATAGCGAATGTGGTGTGTTTTGGCACCTTTTGGGTTTCAGGCATAGACTCGCGATTTTGCGCGTCATAGTTCCATTTCCCCGCAATAGGGTTTTTACCATCCATCAACACATTGTGCTTGCGCCTCATTTCCCGATAAAAGAACTCCATGCGAAGCTGCTTTTTTCCATCGGCCCATTCACTAAATTCATTGGGGGTAGAGAAAAAGCGATTATCTTCGCAAATAGTAACGGGTATACCTAGTTGATTTTGCCACTGCTGCATGCTTTTAAGCAGCCGATATTCCCCAGGCACAGTTACCTTAACTTCATCAAAGTGCTGCCGACTTAACGTATGCTTTACTTGTGCAAGTAAATCACCCTGGTTGCCTTCATCGGTATAGTGGACGTAGTTAACCTGATAGTTATTGTCGCGCAAATGTTCAGCAAAATGACGCATGGCACTAAACAGGAAAGCGATCTTCTTTTTATGATGCTTTACATAGGTAGCTTCTTCCCGCACTTCTGCCATAAGAATGGTGTCTTTGCTTTTTACGGCGCCCGCTATTACTGGTAATGAGTCGGTGAGCTGGTCACCTAGGACTAAAATAAGTGCTGCCATTCCCTACTCTTTTAATGTTTGAAACGCGTCTAGTGCTCGCTGGCGTGATGCCTTTAAATCAACAATAGGCTTAGGGTAATCCTTACCAAGCTCAACACCCGCCTCTTTCAATATAGCAGATGGTGCTTCCCAGGGCTTGTGGATGTATTTATCAGACAGTCCATTTAGTTCGGGGCAATATTGACGAACATAGCCGCCTTTCTTATCAAACTTTTCACCTTGGAGGATGGGATTAAAAATTCTGAAGTACGGTGCGGCATCTGCCCCTGAGCCTGCTACCCATTGCCAACTAGCGCTATTACTGGCTAAGTCGGCATCAAGTAAGGTATCCCAAAACCAGCGTTCACCTTCATGCCAGCTCAATAACAAATTTTTGACTAAAAATGATCCCACAATCATGCGAACGCGGTTGTGCATGTAGCCTGTTTGCCACAGTTCACGCATACCCGCATCAACAATAGGAATTCCTGTATTACCGGTTTGCCACGCTTTTAGCGCTTTTGCGTCAGTACGCCATGGAAATTTATCAAACTTATCGTTGAAGTTTTTATTCGGTAGCGTAGGAAAGTGAAACAGAAGGTAATAGCTGAATTCTCGCCAACCAAGTTCACTGAGATAAGTCTCGATACTTTTGTCTTCGCTAGTCCCGAACCTATCTTTTATGGCATACCAAACTTGGTTTGGTGACACTTCGCCAAAATGTAAATGCGGTGACAGTCGTGAAGTTCCTTTCGCCGAAGGAATGTCTCTGCCGTCTTTATACCTTCGTGCTGAGTTTTCAATAAAGTCAGACAGATTATCTGCCGCGCCATCTTCGCCAGGCGTCCACTCCTTGGCAATGGTATCATCCCATTTTATGGTGGGAAGCAACGCTAACGCGGCTAAGCCATCGCTGTTATCGTCAACATCTGCATAGGTAATACGTGCTGGAGGTGCCTTCGGGTAGCGTGGCTCTTCAATCTGTAGACAGCCATTTTTGTAGTAAGGGGTAAAAACTCGATAAGGCGTACCATCTTTTTTGAGTACCTTCATTGGCTCCCACAATAAACTACCGTTAAAGCTATGCGCCTCGTAGTCACTATCTAGAAGTGACTTTTTAATGGCTTTGTCACGGTTAATTTGCCATGGCTCGTAACACCGGTTCCAAAAGATAGACGATGCATTAAAGGACTCCATGAGCTTTGGAATGAGAGTTTGTGGATCGCCTTTAAAAATTTGTAGATGACCGTTCAGCCGTTTGTTTAAAGATTTTAACGAATGGTGAAGCCACCACTTGCTTGCACCGCCAGGCATTCTGCCATCTGGCGCACTTTCATCAAATATGTAGATGGGAACGATTTTTCCCATGTCACACGCTGCATTCAATGCAGGGTTGTCTTTTACGCGAAGGTCTTGTCTAAACCACATAATGCTTACAGGAACGGTCACTTTTTTTTCCTCAGATATTGCACTTATTTCTAATATTTATCGTATTTTAACTATTACGCCTTAAACCGGATTCAGGATCCGGTAAATAAATAAAAAGTACCATTAAAATAGTATGATAAATCAACAGATTGAAGATGCAGGCTCGAGTGATGTTCAAAGAGGTGTTTTTTGGTTTCGACATGATTTAAGACTTCATGACCAACCCGCTATTGCTGAACTATGCACAGCGGTTTCTCAAGTGACATTCACCTATATCTTAGATGACAAATGCTTTGATGATGCCGCTTTCGGTTTTTCACCAATGGGAAAACACCGGCATACTTTTTTATTACAAACCTTAAGTGATTTAAAACAGCAACTTAATCAACGAGGTCATGAACTCCTTATTCTCAAGGGTAATACTGCTGAATGTATAGTGCAGTTGCTCAATGCCGGTGGGTACACGCATTTAGGAGTAAGTCAGCATTGTGGCTTTGATGAAACTGCCCAACTCAATACAGTAAAGCGCTTTTTCAACACGCTTAAGGTTATTGAAACGCCAACGTTTGGG
>Ga0066837_10001170_pt1 | contig 12225 bp, 13 predicted proteins | sample ETNtaG_25_FD_66730 | JGI IMG/M metagenome (GOLD analysis project Ga0066837, IMG submission 66730) | Marine microbial and viral communities from oxygen minimum zone, Eastern Pacific Ocean - ETNP201302SV86 | ecosystem: Environmental > Aquatic > Marine > Oceanic | place: Pacific Ocean: Eastern... | reverse complement strand
GTTTTATTTTTTTATCAGGTTGGAAAAAACAAACTAATATTTTAGCTGCTAATTTTTTAAAAGAAATTCAAAATTTTGGAGTTTCTAGAATTATCTACACAGATATTAATAAAGATGGAACAAAAGAGGGTCCAAATATAAAGGATGCAATTGAGTTATCCAATAAAGTAAAAATACCTTTTATTATATCTGGAGGAATATCTTCTATAGAAGACATTAAAAAAATTAAATCTCTTAATAACCCAAATATTGAAGGCATAATAGTTGGTAAATCAATTTATGATGGAGATGTAAAAATTAAAGAATTAGCAAAAGAGATATAAAATGTTAAAAAATAGAATTATACCTTGTTTAGATGTAAAAAATGGCAGAGTGGTTAAAGGAATTAACTTTGTAGATTTAATTGACGCGGGAGATCCTGTAGAGCAAGCTAAAATATACGATGAGCAAGGAGCTGACGAGTTATGTTTCTTAGATATTACAGCCTCAAATGAAAACAGGAATATTATATTAGATACTGTTAAAAAAACTGCAGAAAAATGTTTTATGCCCCTGACGGTAGGTGGAGGTGTTCGTACTTTAGAAGATATAAGAAATTTATTATTAGCTGGAGCTGACAAGGTATCAATAAATACAGCAGCAGTTAATAATAAAAATTTAGTTAAAGAAAGTGCAGAAAAATTTGGTTCTCAGTGTATCGTTGTTGCAGTAGATGCAAAAAAAGTTAAAGAAAATAAGTGGGAAATATTTACTCACGGAGGAAGAAAATCCACAGGAATAGATGCTATGAAATTTGTGGAAAAGATGGAAACAATGGGAGCTGGAGAAATATTACTTACTTCAATGGATAGAGATGGGACAAAAAAAGGTTATGATTTAGATCTAACGAAAAAAGTATCTAGTCTTGTAAATATACCGGTTATTGCTTCAGGAGGTGTTGGTGGTTTAGAACACTTACACCAAGGTATAAAAATCGGAAAAGCAAACGCTGTATTAGCAGCATCAATTTTTCATTTCGGCGAGTTTTCAATACAAGATGCAAAAAAATATTTAGACGCAAAGGGAATTCCTGTAAGAATCTGATAAATGCTTAAAACTTTAGAAGAATTGATTGCTATTATTCGTCAAAGAAAAGGATCCTCTGCTGAGGAATCTTATACGTATAAATTATTAAAAAACAAAAAGTTAAGTGTTGAAAAAATTAAAGAAGAAATAGCAGAACTTATTCAGGCTATTGAAAAAAATACAAACAAAGTTCATGAAGCCGCAGATGTTTTATATCATCTGATGGTGCTTTTAGAAGCAAATGGTATTAAAATTGAGGATGTAATGGATGAGTTAAAGAAAAGACAAAAATGATAAATTGGCATAAAAGATATATAGAATATTGGAAAAAAAAACTAAACGTTTCTGATTATGGAGTTCTTTGGATATCATTTATTAAGGGCATAATTATTGGCTTATTAATTTATCATTTTTTTATTAATTAATGAAAAAGAAATAGAATGGATTACGATAAAAATAATATTTTTGCTAAAATTCTTAGAGGCGAAATTCCTTGTAAAAAAATCTATGAAGATGAATATGTCTTGTCTTTTTATGATGTAAATCCTCAAAAAAAAATTCACGCACTGGTAATTCCTAAGGGTGCTTATGTAAATTTAGATGACTTTTCATCCAAAGCATCTGAAAAAGAGATTGTCGGTTTAATTAAAGGAATAGGGACAGTTGCTAAAAAATTAGGTGTTTCCGAAGCAGTTAAAGGTGGGGGATACAGATCTTTGGTTAATGTAGGAGAAAATGGAGGACAAGAAGTTCCTCATTTACATTTCCATATTTTTGGTGGAGAAAAAATTGGAAAAATGGTCTCTTAAAGATCTTCTTCTTTTGGTATTTTAAAAATTTTATTTTCAACAAAGATATTTGTTTTTATATTTTCTATAAGAAAATTAACTTCGTTAGAATAGGCATCTATAGTTTTCCATCCAGAAAGAAGCAGTGAATTTTTGTCAAAAAAGATATTAATTTTATTCGAATTCGAGTCTGTTAATTCATATTCTATTACATCGTTATCCATATTTGATGGTTCATAATTATGAATTATATCTAAAATATTTTCTTTATTTAGTATGTAAAACAAAGGCGTTTTTTTTAAAGGATACTGATAAATTTTCTTATAACGATTTTTCACTATTGCTAACGTTTTACCATTTGCAATTATAAGTTTCTTCTTTTTAGGATATTCACATTTCATAAGTAGTGGATATTTAATGTAGCAATTGCCAATCTCAATTTTATCTCCAATTTTTTGTGTAAAATCAAAAGATAAAGTATTAATTTCTTTATATTTATTTATTAATTGTTCCTGAAAATTTGCTTGCGAAATATTTAAAAGAAAAAAATAAAAAAATATTGCTAATAAATTTAATTTAATTTTATTTTTCAAATTTGACCTATAGAATTTCTCTTTTTCCTACATGATTAGCCTGGCCTACAATTCCTTCTTTTTCCATAGTTTCCATAATTCTTGCGGCTCTATTGTATCCGATTTGTAGTTTTCTTTGTAAGAAACTTGTTGATGCTTTTCCTTCAGATTTTATTATATCCACTGCTTTGTTATATAATTCATCTTTCTCATTATCGTTTGTTTCCGCAAAGTTAGAGTCACCATCTTTAATTATTGTAATTTCATCAATATAATCTGGTTTACCTTGAGATCTTAAAAAACTATTTACCTTTTCTATTTCCGATTCTGAAACAAAAGGCGCATGAATTCTTATTATTCTATTAGCTGAAGACATGAACAGCATATCCCCTTTACCTAATAATTGTTCAGCTCCCTGCTCTCCTAAGATTGTCCTACTATCAATTTTTGAACTTACCTGGAAAGAAATTCTTGTAGGAAAATTTGCTTTAATTGTTCCAGTAATAACATCAACGCTTGGTCTTTGAGTTGCCATTATAATATGAATTCCAGCCGCTCTTGCCATTTGAGACAATCTTTGAATGTAATTTTCTATTTCCTTTCCAGCCACCATCATTAAATCTGACATTTCATCAACTATTACTACTATGTATGGCATATGTTTTTTGTGTTTAAGATTATATCCATCAATGTTTTTAACGCCCACGCTAGTCATCAACTTGTATCGGCTTTCCATTTCTTTAACTGTCCAGCTAAGTGCTGCGGTAGCTTTTTTAGCTTCAGTAATTACTGGACATAATAAATGAGGTATTCCTTCATAGGCAGATAATTCTAACATTTTCGGATCTATTAAAATTAAATTACATTTTTCTGGAGTATATTTATAAAGTAAAGATAAAATTGTAGTATTAATACAAACGGACTTTCCTGAGCCTGTAGTTCCAGCAATTAATAAATGAGGCATTGCAGATAGATCCCCAATGATTGGTAGTCCAGAAATACTTTTTCCTAATGCAATAGGTAATTTTGTTTCTTTTTTATTAAATTTTTCATCATTAATAATTTCACTTAAAAATACGTTTTCCCTTTTAGAATTTGGAATTTCAATACCAATTGTATTTTTTCCAGGTATTGTTGCTACTCTAGTTGAAATTGAGCTAGTATTTCTTGCTATATCATCTGCCAAATTAACTATTTTTGAAACTTTTATTCCAGAAGCAGGTTCAAATTCATTTAAAGTTACAACAGGCCCACAGCTTATTCTTTTAATTTTACCTTCTACTCCAAAATCAAGTAAAATTTTTTCTAAAAATTGAGAATTTTTTTTTAATTCAGAATCATCAATATTCTTTTTATTTCTCAGCTCAATATTTTTTTTTAAAAAATCTATAAACGGTAATTTAAAAATATTTTTTTCATTAATAGTTTCTCTTTTTTTGGAAAAGGGTAAAATAGGTTGTTTTTCTTTATAATTTTGTTCATCTGAATTTTCCGGCTCGGTATAATTTATTTTTTCATGATTAGTATATAATTTTTCTTTATCTTTTTTAAAAAAAACAAAAATTTTTTTAATTACAATAAAAGGAAAGAATATTATTTTTAAAATCTCACTTAATTTTATACTTAGACTTAAAATAAAAAATACAACAGTTAATAGAATTAAAATATAAGATATATATTTATTTTCAATAAAAGGAAAAAAATAATATATGAATTCTTTAATTGATTGACCAACAAAACCTCCATTTCCGTGATCAGATAACCAGTGAGAAAATGGAAATGCAATATTTAGAAAAACACTACCTGAAACTAGATATATTAATGTATAAAATATTTTTGTAATAAAATTATGGATTTTTTTTTTAGTAATAATTTTAAAACCCCAAAAAGACAAATTAAGTACAAATAAAAACGAAACTAAACCTATAGACTGCAGTAGAAAATCAGAACTTGCGCTGCCATAAAACCCACCAAAATTTTTATAGTCCATATCAAAATTTTCTGGTTTGAATATAAAATTTTCTTGTCCACCCGAGTAGGTTGTAATTGATAATAAAAGAAAAATACTAACTACTATTAGAAGTGATCCAAGTAATTCTATTAATCTGTTTTTTACAAAGTTATTGATTTTTAACAAAATTTGAGAATTCATTTTTTCCAAATCATTTAATTCACTTTGTATCATTTATTAATAATTGTTAAAATTAATTAATAAAAATTAAATCATGAAAAAGCAAAAAATTTGCATTATTGGTGGAGGCTTGACAGGTTTAATAACAGCTATTAGCCTTTCGAAACTTAATTGTGAAATAGACCTCATAACAGATAGCTTTGCCAAGAATTTAAAATCAAATAGAACAATTGCTATTTCAAATAATAATTTAAATTTATTAATAAAATTAAATATATTTAAAAGTTTTGAAAAAGAAATATGGCCTTGCTCTATTATGAAACTATATTCTTCAAATATGAATAACGAATTTTCAAAAATATTTGAAATAGATAAGGAAAATGAAAATAAAAAAATTTTTTATATGATACAAAGCTCAAAGTTAATGAAGTCTATGATCAATAAAATAAAAAAAATTCAGAATATAAATATGATAAAAAAAGATAAGGAAAATTCAATCCATGATTTTGAATCGTTAAAAAAAATAAAATACAATAAGGAAAATTTGAAATGTAATTTGGTAATTTTGTGCACTGGACACAATTCCGATTTAATCAATAATATTTTTAAGAATCAAATAATAGAAAGTTCTTATAAAGAATTTGCTATAACAACAATTTTAAAACACGAATTAAAAAAAAATAATACGGCAAGACAAATTTTTTTAGATAATGAAATATTGGCATTGCTGCCAATTTCAAATACTAAAACATCTCTAGTTTGGACAGCAAAAAAAGATGCGAATAAAAAAAGTGACCTATTTGTTAAAAAAAAAATACAGTTTTATACAAAAAATTATTTAAGAAATATAAAATTTTTGTCTAAAATAGAGCGTCAAGATTTGAGTTTCGCAATTCCAAAGAAATATTTTGATGATAGAATTTTACTTTTTGGAGATGCTCTTCACAAAGTTCATCCTTTAGTGGGCCAGGGTTTCAATATGATACTTAGGGATTTGTCATATTTAGAAAAAATTTTAAGAGATAAAATTAATCTAGGTTTAGATATCGGTAGTAGGAATATTCTAAATGAATTTTCTAATGAAATAAAACCAAAAAATTTTATTTATTCTATAGGTATTGATATTGTTAGAAATTGTTTTAATTCAAGAAATAATTCTTTTCAAAGTATAAGAAACGAATTTATAAAAAAATTAAATAAAAATAATTTTGCAAAAAATATTTTTTATAATATTGCAGATAAAGGAATTAGATTTTAAATTTACTGAATTGTTTTATTTTTGAATTTATCTGCTAAATTAAAATTAATTATATTCTCAAATAATTTAATTTTTTCTTCGTTGCTAGCTGTTTCAATGAGTTTTTGTTTTTCAGCTAACGAAATTGGTGAGATCATACATAGAGCGTTTATTAACTGTTCAAAATTCTGCTTTTCTAATTCATTTATATTAATCAAATAGTTTTTTTTTTTGAAAAAAATTGAGATTTTTTTTAAAAATTTTCTTTTATTATATTTTGTATAATTTTTTTCTATTTTTAAATCTTGCAAAAAATCTGAGTAATCAACTGAAAATTTTCTGTATAATTTACTGCTATCAAGTTCTTTAATTATTCTAAATCTTATTATACCAGAAAGATTAATTAAAAATCTTCCATCGCCAGTTTCATTAAAATTTATTATTTTTCCTAAGCAACCAACTTCATAAACATCTTGATCTTTACTTGTTTTTTTGGGCTGGATCATTCCAAATAATCGCTGGTCTTTCATGCAATCATTAACCAGCTGTATATATCTTTTTTCAAAAATATTGAGAGGAAGTACAGTCTTTGGAAAAAAAACTACATCTGACAATGGGAATACCGATATATTTTTTGGAAGTTTATTTATATTCATATTGTTTTGTTATTTATTTAATATTAAATATTAATTTTTAAATAAGCAATCTATGTTAATCTAATATTACTTAGTATGATTTTATGGATTGCATCATATCCTAAAAGTGGAAATACATGGATAAGGGCATTGATATCTGCCTACTTGTATTCTGATGATGGAAATTTTGAATTTAAACTATTACATAAAATACCGAAATTTATTCAAGAAAAATTTATTTCAACAGTTGCAGATTTAAATGAATTAAAAAAAAATCCCTTAAGAATAACAGAGTTTTGGAAAAGCGCACAACTAAGAATAAATCTAGATAATGAAATTAAGTTTTTCAAAACTCATAACGCCTGCGTATCTTATAAGGATAGATGGTTTACTGATGAAACTAATACCGCAGGTTATGTGTATGTTGTAAGAGATCCAAGATCTATTGCTTGTTCACTTGCCTCTCATTCAAAAATTTCGATAGAGCAAGCTGTTAATGATTTATTAAATGAAAACAATATGGGTTTGAATGGTCCTTATAAATTAGCTGAACTTCCAGGTTCGTGGAAAATAAATTATTTATCCTGGAAGAAAAAAAAAAAATTTGAAGGTATTATAATAAAATATGAAGATTTAATTGATAATACAGAAAATGAATTTAAAAAAATTTTAGTTTTTTTAAATAGATTCAAAAAAATTGATATTAACGAAAAAAAGATTTCAAAAAGCATTATCTCATGTGATTTTTCAAATTTAAGTAAAATGGAAGGTGAAAAAGGATTCGAGGAAACTCAAAATAATAAATTTTTTAGAAAAGGCAAAAAAGATAGCTGGAAAAATGAATTAAATTTGGATTTAAGAAAAAAATTGGAAGACAATTTTAAGAACGAAATGATAGAACTTGGTTATTTATAACTCTTGACCTTCAAAAAGCTTTATATAATAATGTTTTTTTTATAAAGCGGGAGTAGCTCAGTGGTAGAGCGAAACGTTGCCAACGTTTAGGTCGAGGGTTCAATTCCCTTCTCCCGCTCCACTTAATTTATTTAGTTATATGTCTGATCTACACAAAAAAAATTGTATACCTTGCCAAGGTGGAATTCCTGCTTTTGATATTTCAGAGATACACAAGTATTTAAAAAAAGTTGACGGATGGGATGTAAAAAAAGAAAATAAAATTTATTTTTTAGAAAAAAAATTTTCTTTTAAAAACTTTTTAGAAAGTCAGAAATTTGTAGATCAAGTATGTAATATTGCAGAAGCACAAGAGCATCATCCTGATATTACTTTTGGTTGGGGGTATGCCAAGATTCAAATTTTTACACATAAAATAGAAGGTTTAGTGGAAAGTGATTTTATTTTAGCAGCCAAGATAGATAAAATATAATATTCAACTAATGCTTAAAGTGTCTGATTCCTGTAAAAGCCATAATCATTCCTGCATCATTTGCAACTTTAATAACTTTTTTATCATTTATTGATCCACCTGGCTGAATAATAGCTTCAATTCCAGCATTAGCCAATTCTTCAATTCCATCTGGAAAAGGAAAAAAAGCATCAGAAGCAGCAACAGAATTTTTTATTTTTCCAGGTGCAAACTTTAGTGATTTTTCGACTGCAATTTTGCAACTATCTATTCTGCTTGGTTGACCAGCTCCTATTCCAATAGTAGATTTTCCATTTACTAAAACAATTGCATTAGATTTAACAAATTTACAAATATTAAATGCAAATTTTAAACTGATCAGTTGGCTAGCTGATGGTTTATTTTTTGTTACTATTTTTATTTTATTGCTTAATAATTTATTATCTGAATCTTGAGATAAAAAAACATTATCTAAAAAAAGATAGTGTTTTTCATTTGTAGAAATATATTTATCACAATTAATTAATCTTGTGTTCTTTTTTTTCTTTAAAATTTTTAATGCATCGTTTTTAAAGTTCCTTGCTACTATTACTTCAAAAAAAATTTTATTTAATTCTATAGCTAATTTTTTTGTGATTATTGAATTAATGGCGACAACACCTCCAAATGCACTTATGGAGTCGCAGGCAAGAGCATTATTAAAAGATTTAATTTGATTTTTTTCAGCTGAAATTCCACAGGGATTTGCGTGCTTTATGATAACTGTTCCTTCTCCTTTTTTAAAAGTATTCAGGATAGAAAGAGCGGAATAAATGTCATTATAATTATTGTAACTTAATTCTTTTCCATGAATTTTTTCTAAATTTAAATTACTATTTGTTGCGTACAAACTACCTTCCTGGTGTGGATTTTCTCCATATCGAAGTTTTTTAATTAATTTTCCATGTACGGTTTTTTTTAAAGGAAATTTTATATTTAGTTGATTATTTAACCAGTTCGATATAACCGAATCGTAGTAAGCAGTTAAACTAAATGCCTTTGATGACATTAATTTCCTAAATTTAATAGTAGTGGAGCCTTTATGATTATTTAGTTCTTTAGCAAGTTTAGTATAGTCGCTAATGTTAGAAATAACAGTTACATCGCTAAAATTTTTTGCAGCCGATCTTAATAAAGCTGGTCCTCCAATATCAATATATTCAATTAATTTATTTGATTTTTTATTGAGTTGTTTTTCAAATGGGTAAAGATCGACAATAACCAAATCTATTTCCGGAATATTTTGTTTTTTTAATTCTTTTCTATGCCTCTCTTTTTTCCTTATATTGAGAATGCCAGCATGAATTTTTGGATGTAAAGTTTTGACTCTACCATCGAGCATTTCAGAAAACTTAGTATAATTTGAGACTTCAATACAATTGTATTTCATGTTACGGATTTTTTTGAATGACCCACCAGAACTTATAATTTCGATTTTGAATTTTCTTAATGTAGGCAATATTTCCTTTAAATTTGATTTATTAGATACTGATATTATTGCTCTTTTAATTTTTTTTAAATTCATATTTTAATTTATTTTTTCAATAATCCATTTTATTAAAGTTGTTTCTTCAATTATTTTTCCTGAAATAGAAATTGATTCATTGTTTATTATTCTATTTTTATTTCCAAGGAAAATATTTTTCTCAATTTCAAAATTGTTTGTTTTGCTTAATAATGACCATCCATCAGCATTTGGTAAACTAATCAATACTGAATTTCCAGCCATTGTTTTAACAATTTTATTTCCTGGGTAAACATGAAATCTTATAAAGTAATTTAATGGCATAGAATAGTTTTTTGTTTTTTTAATTTCATCTTCCCCGAATATTTTATCTTCTTTTTTTGAAATTTTGATTGATCGGCTATGAACGCAACCAAATTTTTTTTCATAGCCATTGTGAGAAGCAACAATAGAGTAAAAATTTTTATCTTCAGTATAATTTTTTTTAATTACTTTGTGTTTGTGGATCAATGAATTTCCATATATTTTGTTAATTGTTCGATTTTTTTCGAAAATACATGAAGATGTATCATTTATATATAGTGTAGATTGTGACGCTGTAGATTTACTTATTGATGAAAGTTTTGAAGATAAGTATTTTCCATATCCAGAATTACATATAACTTTATTTTTATTTGCAATCAGCTCAAAAGACAAACAACCTGCTTGGTAATATTTTGCAAAAATGTTGGAAGGTGGATTTCCACAATCGATATAAAATTCGAATTTTTTTTTTTGTATTTTAATTAAATCTGCAATTTCGTGATTTTTATTTATAAATTTATATTTTAAATTTTTTAAAAAAATATCATAATCTTTATAATTTATTTCGGTAGAACCGTTAAATAAGGGGAATTGTTTATTCGAGCACGATAATAATGAGTAACAATTTCCACATTTGCTTATAATATCATTTAAAAAATCTGGTATTGGTTTTTGTGCTTCTTTTAGCCATTCTCTGATCAAAATTAAATATTTTATACAAATAAAAACTTCTTCGGGATTTCTTGATTTTGGAAATCCTTCTTCATCAAAATAATTTTTTATAATTTTTTCCAACTCCTTAACTCCAAACTTAAAATTTGAATTATTTTCTTTGAATATCATGCCAGATAGAATTATAGCTGCACAACATATTATTTTACTTGGATTATAAAATAAATTTTTTAAATTTTTTGAAAGAAAATTTGATTGTTTAACGAGACTTAAAAAAATTTTATTTTTATATTTTAAATCAGAATCTTCCACGGTCATGTCAAAATTGGATGACCAAGCGATAATTCTTTTTGCAGTAATCTCCATATTCCAGGAATTTGGCTCATAATTAAAAAATTTTTTAAGCCAACTTTTGATAATATCTTTTGTAATAGCTTTACTATTTTTTCTGTCGAGTTTTGCTAACCATAAAAAACTGTGTAAATTTTCAAACTCTATTTTATTATCGGTATTAATTTTCCATAACAAATCAGGGGCTGTATTTTTTATTTTAAAAAAATCATTACTAATTGTTGTTAAAGATGTACTTAGGTATGTGCTAGGATTATAAAAAAATCTTTCAGGAATATAAGTAATTAATTTTTTATTGTAATAATTACTTTTAAAATAAAACTTTCTAAAACTTAAAAAGAATAAACTTAGAAGAGAAAAAAAGTATAGTTTGATACTTTTAAGTCTATACATTTTTATCCTGTTTTAAGCAGCTCAATGTTTTTTTTTAAGTTACCCCCATTTTCCTTAAAAATTGTTGTGCCAGAAACTAATATGTCTACACCTGCTTTTTTAGCTAATTTTGCAGTTTCAAAATTTATTCCTCCATCAATTTCAATTACTGTTTTAAGTTTTTTTGAATCTATTTCTTTTCTTAATATTTTCACTTTTTCCAAAACTTTCTCGATGAATTTTTGACCTCCAAAACCTGGATTAACACTCATTATTAAAGCTAGATCAATTAATTCCAAAACTGGTAATATTTTTTCTACAGAAGTTTCAGGATTTAATGATATGCCGACTTTTTTTTTACAAGATTTAATTTTTTCTATAGAAGCTATCAAATTCTTCGTTGCCTCAGGATGTATAGTGATTATATCTGCTCCAGCATTTGCAAAATTTTCAATAAAATTATCAACCGGAGCAATCATTAAATGAACGTCAAATGGTAATGATGTATATTTTCTTAATTTATTTATCACCTCTGGTCCTATAGTTATATTCGGCACAAAATGGCCATCCATAACATCTATATGTATTAAATCTGCATTAGCTTTTTCAAGGTCCTGAATTTCTTTACCTAATTTACTAAAATCTGCTGATAAAATTGATGGGGATATTTTAGTATTATTCATATGAAAATTTATATTTTTATATTTGAACTATGTCAAAAAAAAAGAAGGGCGAGAATACCCGCCCTTCTTAATAATTAATTATACTAAACTCTTAGTAATCCTAGCCTCTTGCAGTGTCTCCAATATCCTCTACTAGAGCACTTACTGATTTTCTAGGCATAGTAGACATTTCCATTTTGTAAGCTAAGAACCACATCATTCCTGTACCTAATAACCAGAATAATATTTGCCAAGCCCAAATTGATGGAATTCCAAATGTCCATGTACTAATATCATTTGGCGAACCAAAGATATCATTTCCTATAACAGCACCAGGTCCAATTCCGAAGAACAACCAAGCAATTGTAATTATCCAAGCCGCAGGCTTAAGACTTTGCTTGCTTGCTGAAAGACCAGCATGGTCTGCTAAGAAGTCATGGTATTTTTGTCTATGAGCACGATCTCTTGAGTTTTGCGTCATTGCAGAAATTGGTAAACATACCAATAACTGGAAGAACATTCCCCAGAATGCAGAGTGCATTGTCCAAGGCCATCTTCCCCAAGGTA
>Ga0066837_10001169_pt1 | contig 12228 bp, 9 predicted proteins | sample ETNtaG_25_FD_66730 | JGI IMG/M metagenome (GOLD analysis project Ga0066837, IMG submission 66730) | Marine microbial and viral communities from oxygen minimum zone, Eastern Pacific Ocean - ETNP201302SV86 | ecosystem: Environmental > Aquatic > Marine > Oceanic | place: Pacific Ocean: Eastern... | reverse complement strand
AGAAAACCGGACCTAGTGGTTTCCGGCATTAACAGAGGTGCAAATATAGGGATGGGTCTTCTATACTCTGGGACGGTTTCAGCCGCTACTGAAGCGATTATCCTTGGCGTCCCAGGCCTAGCTATTTCGCTGGATGCATGGGTCTCTCCAGATTATAGTTATGCGGCTGAAGTTGCTAACCAGTTTGTCAGGGTAGCACTTGACAAAGGGATTGATGAGGGGATTGCTTTGAATATTAATGTTCCTATAATGTCAAACGGAAAAGCGAAAGGTGTTCGGTTTACGAGGCAAGGGACTAGTAATTATGAAGAACGTTTTGACAGAAGAGTCGATCCGAGACGACGGGTATATTATTGGATGGATGGTGAACTGGTTTCAAATGAAGATGATTCCCATGTTGATGATGTTGCCTTGCGGGAAGGCTATGTATCGGTGACGCCACTGCACTATAACCTCACGAGTGAGAGTTCGCTGGAATTAATGAAAGAATGGGAAGAGTTGATCAACATTGAGACATAAGCAGACTGTCCTCATTATTGATTATGGCTCCCAGTACACCCAGCTTATTGCGAGGCGTATCAGGGAGCAGTCTGTTTACTCAGAGATACTTCCGCATTCTGTCAAAACGGATGAAATCATTCAACGCTCTCCTACAGCAGTTGTACTATCCGGCGGACCGGATAGTGTCTATGCCGAGGGCGCACCTGTCCTCGATTCTGCCATTATGGAAATGGGTATCCCTGTCCTCGGTATCTGCTACGGATTTGGACTCCTCATGACCTATGATGGTGGTGTGGTGAAAGCAAACGGCCAGCGTGAGTACGGATTTGCTGAACTGTCCGTTGAGAACGGTAGTAAGCTGTTCAGCGGAGTTACAGATAAAACGCAAGTGTGGATGAGTCACGGTGATGCTGTGGATGAACTACCGGGAAATTGGTCAGTCCTGGCCCGCTCTGGCAACGGAGTTTTGGCAGCTGCTGAAAGGGATGGCGGACTGGTGCTGGGAACTCAATTCCACCCTGAAGTGATTCACACTACTGAAGGGAAGCAGATTCTCTCCAACTTCCTATTCAGTGTGGCCGGGTGTAAGAAGGACTGGACGCCGGCATCTTTTGTGACGTCTACTGTTGAAGAACTTCGTGACACTTTAGGTGATAAAAGAGTTCTCTGTGCCGTTAGCGGTGGTGTGGATTCTGCGGTGATGGCGAAACTGATCTACGAGGCGATTGGAGACCAGCTTAGGTGTATTTTTGTGGATCACGGTCTGCTTCGGAAGAATGAACCGGACTACATCCAAGGGCGACTGAAGGAGAGCCTCGGCTTCCCCATTGAGTATCACGATTTTTCAGACGATTTTCTTTCTAGACTCAATGGCATCACCGATCCTGAAGAGAAGCGAAGTATTATTGGTGAGCAGTTTATCCGCTCCTTTGAGTCTGCGGCGCTGACCGGCGGTGACTTCAAATTTCTGGCCCAGGGGACCCTCTACCCAGATGTGATCGAGAGCGGTGGAGTCCGAGGGACAGCCGATGTAATCAAATCTCACCACAATGTGGGTGGCTTGCCGGAAGATATGGAATTTGAGCTTATTGAGCCGCTTCGGGAACTTTTTAAGGACGAAGTGCGGGAAGTAGGGAAGGAACTTGGACTTCCTCCAGACGTATTAGGGAGGCATCCGTTTCCAGGCCCCGGATTGGGTGTTAGAATCATAGGTGAAATCACAGAGGAAAGAGTGGAAATACTGCAAGAGGCTGATCACATCTTCATCGAGGCGTTGAAGGTGCATGGAATTTATGATGAAATCTGGCAGGCTTTTGCCGTGCTGGTTCCAGTGAAAACGGTGGGCGTCATGGGTGACGAAAGAACTTATGCAAATCTAATCGCTCTCAGGGCGGTGACCAGTGTGGACGGGATGACTGCCGACTGGTACCGAATGCCGGAGAATGTCCTTTCGGAGGTATCAAATAAGATTGTCAATTCGGTAGCGGGGGTGAATCGTGTGGTGTATGATGTGAGTTCCAAGCCGCCCAGCACCATTGAGTGGGAATAACTGAGTAATTATGATAGGTTAAGCCATGTGTGGAATCGTCGGATATATCGGTAACAAAGATGCCGTCCCTATCCTTGTTGAAGGGCTGAAACGTCTGGAATACAGAGGGTATGACTCAGCGGGTATCGCCACGGTGGATGAAGGCGACAACAAAGTGGTGAAATGTGAAGGAAAGGTGAGGGATCTGGAAAAATTGCTGGATGAGTCGACGCTCCGGGGATCGGTGGGCATCGGACATACACGTTGGGCGACACATGGTGTTCCTAATAATATTAACGCGCATCCCCATTCTGACGGTTCGGGAAAAATCTCACTTATCCATAACGGAATTATCGAAAACTACAGTGCCCTTAGGGAAGCTCTTGAAAGGGAAGGCGTTGAATTTCAGACAGATACAGATACTGAAGTGCTTGTACAACTTATCGGAAAAATCTATTCATCTGACTCACTCACATTTGCTGAGTCAGTTAAAGTAGCACTTCAAGATACTATTGGAACTTACGGTATCGCAGCTATATGTTCCGATGAACCGGACACACTCATAGGTGCGAGATTAGGCAGTCCACTTGTACTTGGGCTCGGTGACGGCGAGCAGTTCCTCGCTTCTGATGCTTCGCCCATTATACCCCACACTCGCAACGTTGTTTACCTCGATGACGGCGATCTCGTTGAAATCAACAAGAGCAATTACGAAGTCCGCCGCATCGGAGACAATAAGCCCGTGAATAAAGTTATTGAAAGGATTGAGTATAATCTGGAGGAGATCGAAAAGGGTGGGTTTCCTCATTTTATGTTGAAGGAGATTCACGATCAAGTCCACACCATAACGGATACTATGCGGGGCCGGCTGTCATTGGAAACAGGAACGGCACACTTGGGAGGTATTGCTGATTATCTTCCGAGGATAGAAAATGCCAGCAGAATTTATATCACCGCCTGTGGAACCTCCTGGCATGCTGGTCTTATAGGAAAAAATCTTTTGGAGGAATTTGCTCAAATTCCTGTTCACGTTGACTATGCTTCAGAGTTTCGCTATCGGGAGCCCATTATTGATTCTGACACTGTGATTATCGCCATTTCTCAATCCGGCGAGACGGCCGATACGCTTGCGGCTATTCGTAAAGCCAAGGATCTAGGCGCCTTGTCTGTAGGAATTTGCAATGTTGTGGGCAGTTCCATTTCCCGGGAGACTGATTGCGGCATTTACACCCACGCTGGCCCGGAGATCGGCGTAGCGTCCACAAAAACGTTCACCGCTCAGGTGACCGTTCTTTTCATGCTGGCGCTCCATCTAGGCCGAAACAACGGCATGTCGAAGGGTGAATGCGGCCGCTTGGCCAAGGCCCTGTCTGAAATGGGTGAACAGGTGGATAATGTTCTTTCTCAAAGTGATCATATTCTCAGCGTGGCTGAAGAGACGTTAGAGGCGGAAAACTTTCTTTATCTTGGCCGCGGCCTCAATTTCCCCGTAGCCCTGGAAGGGGCCCTCAAGCTGAAGGAGATCTCCTATATCCACGCCGAAGGTTACCCCGCTGCCGAAATGAAGCATGGCCCCATCGCCCTTATTGATGAAAAGATGCCGGTGGTATTCCTGGCGCCTCACGATAAAACATTTGACAAAGTTTTGTCCAACATTCAGGAAGTGAAGGCCCGGAGCGGTATAGTTATCACTGTGACAGACAGGAAAACCTCCGAACTTGAGAAGCTATCTGATCACATTATCGAAGTTCCTTCTTCGCATCCCAGAACCTTTTCCATTGTTTCCTCTGTACCGTTGCAGCTTTTAGCTTATCACTTAGCTGTTCTCCGGGGGTGTGATGTGGACCAACCCCGAAATCTTGCTAAAAGTGTTACGGTTGAATAACCGACTCTTTTGATGCGATTCAAACTTTTCCTACCGGTGGTGTTTGGCCTGTTTTTAAGCGAGCAATTGACAGCCGACCCAGCCAATCAACGGCTCAATGCATCGCGATCGAGGAAACTTTTTGAACAGGGTGTTGAACATTACAATGCAGGCCGCTATTACAGCGCATTAGACATTTTCAGGAGACTGAAAAATCACCCACCGGATCAGTCGCCGCAACTCACAGCCAGTACACTCATGTGCATGAAGTCGTATGCAAGGGTTGGGCGGTATGATGAAGCAAAAGACACAGCACGGGAATTTCTCGAAAAATTTAGCGACAGTTCTTATCTGCCTGATGTCCACACAACACTGGGGGATGTCTACGTGAGTGAGGGTTATCATGGTGCCGCGTTGGAGTCTTACCTCAAAGCTCGAAGTGCAAGTACTGAAGGAGTGAGAAACACTCAGATAGATGATAAGATTTTTAAACTTTCTTCCGGGTTTGTTGATATGGAGAAACTGAACGCACTCATGGCCACGGAAACAAATCCCACATCCCGGTCGATCCTTTCACTGGCACTGGCTAATGGGTTGATCTACGAAGGCAAACGTGACGAAGCCGCCCTTGTTCTGTTTAAACTGGACAAAACAATCCTGCCGAAATCCTTTCAGAAACGTTACGACAAGCTCCGGGGTGAAACGTATGAAAAGCGGGAAAAGTCTAAAACAATTGGTCTCATCATTTCAATCAGTGGCCCCGATGAAAATATGGGACTTTCATTTCTGAGGGGCGTTCATGAAGCGACGCGAGAGATTCAGAAACGTAAAAATTTTTCCATCTCGACGGAGGTCATTGATATCGAAGGAGACGCTCTGAGCGGCGTCCAGGCACTTAAGCATTTGTCACTGAATAGCAACGTTCTGGCCGTTATCGGACCGAGGGAAAATTCCGCCTCTCTGGCTGTAGCCGCAGCAGGTAAGGACGGCTCCACGCCACTTCTCTTTCCCACTTCTGATCTGAAAGGGCTGTCATTATTGGGCGAAAGCATTTATCAGATGAATACCGATCTTTCTTTCCAAGGGCGATACGCTGCCCGCTATGCTGCCAAAACACTTTCGGCCGAAACGGTGGCCGTCTTGGCGCCATCTGATAGACTCGGTAAAGAACTGGCAGATGGTTTTTTAAACGAAGCCGATGAATTGGGTGTAGAGATTGTTTCTGTAGAGTGGTACTCTGGAATTCCTGTGGATCTGTCGCCACAGCTCACAGCTTTGCGTAATGTTGCATTTCGTCTTGAGGCAGGGAGACCAAAAAAGCTGGAAGGTGAAATTATCTTAGACACCGCTGATAACACTTTCGACATTTCTAGCACTGATTTCTTTGCAGAGGAAGCCGCCGGCGATCTGGAGAAGGAAGAGGTGGATTCTTCAGAAATTGTTTTGTCATCCATTGATGCTGTATATCTGCCTATCCACACCGGTGATATCAATTATGTCACTTCCCAGTTTTCTTCCTATGGGTTGGAGACCCAGCTTCTCGGAAATGTGAACTGGTACGATCCGGATGAATTGAATCAGGATATGATCGGTTCAAATCTGCAGGGGATGATTATCTTTACTGACTACCTCCATCCGCAGGAGCAACAATCGGCTGACAGGGCCTGGGAGATTACCAGCGACATCGAGGACAGGGATGAAGTCCGCATGGCACTGGCCGGATATGATCTTACCGTTTTTCTTGGCGATTATCTTGAATCGGCCGATTCTCGCGCCGCTCTGATGATGAATCTTGAAGGAGCGGTACCGTCGATGGGCTTAAGTAAATATTTTGCTTTTTCTCCTAGCACACCCCGTTTGAACGCCTCCATCCATTTGCTGAGGTATGCGAAGAACAGACTAACGCTTGTGGGTGAGTTCGTCGCCGATTCCCTCTACACCTATATTTCAGAAATACCCTGAAAACGATTATCAAGGAAAATTCATTCACCCTTGAGGATCTGTCACTGCATCTGGATGATAAGGTATATGCGTCAATTGTTTATCGGACAGGCAAGAGGAAAGGACGTTTCACCGATCTTCTCGAATTTTCTGACAGATTAGGCAGTAATGGTAAGGTAGCATATGCCAGGCAGATTCATTCAAATAGAGTAGTTTCTGTAGATGCTCCGGGACTCGTTGGTGAATGTGACGGCCTCATCAGTGACAGCCCGAATGTGGTACTAGCCATTCAGGTGGCGGACTGCCTTCCGATTTTTCTTATTGCGCCCGATGTCTCGGCCATCGGTCTCATCCATGCTGGATGGCGGGGGACAGTGGCCGGTATCGCCAGAGAAGCGGTTCGTAAATTGAAAGAAGATTTCGGCGTTGATCCGGGATCACTCTCTTGCTTCATTGGCCCCTCCATTCATACTTGCTGTTATACCGTGGGACGGGAGGTTATGGATAAATTTCAACCGGATCACTTAACTGAGAATGAACCGAATCACTACAATCTCGATCTTATTAGTGAAAACAGTGCGCAACTGAGTGAAGCTGGAGTGGCTGCTGAAAAAATTATCGTTGATAAACGATGTACACACTGTTCTGAATCCGGGCTGCATTCCTACCGCCGACACGGTGACCGTGCGGGACGGAATGTCTGCTTTCTCAACTTGAAATGAGTCTGATACCACTATGTCTTTCATAAACGCACTCTTTCTGGGCGCTCTTCAAGGCGTAACGGAATTTCTACCGGTGAGTAGTTCAGGTCATCTTGTGCTCATAGCCAAGGGGCTGAATATCAAACATCCCGGTGTCACCTTTGAGGTGATGATGCATATGGGAACACTCATCAGTATTGTCGTCTGTTTTTGGGGTGACATCAGAGAAATTTTTGTGAATGCTTTTCGAAAAAAGGAATTCGATTTGGTCTGGAGTCTTGCAATAGCAACCGCCCCCGTAGCCATTATCGGCTACTTGTTTAAAGTTAATATTGAATCGGCTTTCGACTCGACTAGCGTTGTGGGCGTTTGTCTGCTTGCCACGGGTGTGATTCTAGTCAGCACGTGTTTTGTGGGGAAAGGCACTGTAACACAGGTTGGATTGGCGGCTGCGCTCACTGTTGGCCTGGCACAAGCTCTTGCTCTATTACCCGGGATTTCAAGGTCAGGGATTACCATATCTACCGGTTTGTGGCTGGGTTTTACCAACCAGGAAGCTGGGCGTTTTTCATTTCTTATGGCCATTCCGGCCCTGATTGGATCAGCTCTACTTACGCTCCCGGAAATCATTGATATGGGTAGCAGGGACGGATCAACCTTTACTCTGTTGGTGGCCTTCCTATCAGCTTTTGTGGTTGGACTTATTGCGCTGAAGACTCTCCTTGGTATTTTACGCTCAGGCAAGCTTTATTTGTTCAGCGGATACTGCTTTTTCATGAGTGTAGTTGCGCTGACAGTCAGGTTCTGAAATGAACCAAACAATCGCTATAGGGTTTGCCGTTTATCTTTTGCTCATCCTTGTAGTCGGTATTGTCACTGCACGATATAATAAGACTCTTCCCGACTTTTTGCTGGCGGGCCGGCGGCTGGGGCCATGGATTGTCGCACTGTCAGAACGGGCTTCCGGCCAGAGTGGATGGCTCATTCTGGGATTGACAGGTCTCGCTTATGCCACTGGGCTGGGTGATCCGTCCGGGGCAAAACCGCAACCGGCTCTGTGGGCATCTATCGGAGGCTGTTCTGGCGTTGCGTTGTCTTGGATTCTCATCGCTGAAAAACTGAGAAAAGAAACTGAGCAGTTGGGCGCACTGACACTGCCTCGATATTTTGAGCTAAAATTTCGAGGGCACGACCTGGCCATCCGGTTTGTCACAACAGCAATTATCGTTTTCTGTTTTATCTTCTACATAGCGGCTCAGTTTGACGCGGCAGGAAAATCTCTGGAACAAACATTTGGATTTCCGCATTTTACAGGCATATTGCTGGGGGCGTCCATAATGGTTTTCTACACTCTCATGGGTGGTTTTTTCGCTGTTGCATGGACAGATTTTTTTCAAGGAATCATTATGCTGGTAACACTGGTTGTTCTGCCTTTGGTGGCTTTGACCCAAATCGGCGGTATAGGAGGTCTGGTGGATAAAGTTTCAAGCATTGATCCAGAATATCTTACTCTCTTTGGCGGAAGACGGGGTTGGCCGCTTTTATCTGGTGTTTTGAGTGGTCTTGGTATTGGATTGGGCTATCTCGGTCAACCTCACGTATTGATAAGATATATGAGTATTCGGTCGGTGAGTGATGTAGGAAAGGCGAAAAGTGTAGCAATTGTTTATGCTATTCTGACTTACGGCGGTGCTGTCCTTATGGGAATTGTGGCGCTAGCCTATTTTGGTGTGGGGCACTTTGCTGATCCTGAAAAGATGATGCCGGGACTGGCCACAGCCATTTTTCCGGCCTGGTTCGCAGGTATCCTTATCTGTGGCGCCCTGGCCGCCATGATGTCCACCGCAGACTCTCAATTGCTTGTTACAACTTCGTCTGTGACGGAGGATATTTATCACCAAAGTATCAATCCCCGTGCGAGTCAGTCACAACTGGTTTTTCTTTCAAGGATGGTAACCTTTGTCATCGGCGTTGCAGCAATTTCACTTGCTCAGCTACCGTCTTCCATTTTCGATAAAGTTCTTTTTGCCTGGGGAGGACTGGGCGCCGCGCTGGGCCCTCCGCTGGTGTTCTCCCTCTGGTGGAGAAGAACCACTCGAAATGGTGTGTTGGTAGGGATGATTCTCGGCTTTTTTACTGTGATCGTTTGGGACAACTTATTCAAATGGACTGGCGTTTATTCACTTCTTCCAGGCTTTGCTCTTTCAACAACTGCTGTCTATATAGTGTCGCTACGCGACAGAGTGGAGATTCATTAATTCTGATATGAAGCAAAAAAGTTTGAGACAAACTGTTGATGAAATGAGGGGAGGTAAAGTGGAGCCAGTCTATTTTTTGAACGGTAACGACTATTTTCTTCAGTCTCTTTTTGTCGATGAAGTGATGGCGGCGCTCACAAAAGATGAGGCGCCTGAGAAAAGCTATTTTTCAGCCGAATCTGTTGATTATACAGCTGTTGTGACGGATCTCTTCTCCGGTTCTCTTTTTGGTGCCAAAAAGCTGGTGGTCCTCCACAACCCGACCAGAATGAGTGGAAAAACGAAGGACGATTTCTTCGACTATTGCCGGCAACCTAATTCCGATAATTCCCTAATCGTCATCCTGGACAAAGTGGATAGACGTTCGGCGTTTACCAAGAATCTCTCACAGATTGTACCACCTATTAGCACGTCGCCGCCATTTCCTGACAAGATGGCCAACTGGATCGAATTTCTCCTGAAGAAAAATGATCTTTCAACCACAAAAGCTGCGAAAGAGCTGTTATTGGAGCTGAGCGGTGACTCAGTCTACCACATTGCCAATGAGATCGAAAAAATTAAGATTGGCCTCCCTGAGGATAGTGAGATTGAAAAGAGCCATGTGGTGGACTTTTGTGGGTGGGAACGGGAATATTTCCCCTGGCATCTGTCAGATGCTGCTGGAAGCAAGGATTTCCACAAAAGTATCCTCATCGGGAAAAGCCTTCTTCACCATGGTGTGGATGTGGCATCCATGGTTACCCAATTGGCAACACTTTTTCAGGAACTTTATTTAATGAGCCTGCCTGACGGACAAGAAAGTAATCTTCCTCGAACAGGTTGGCTAAATCAAATTCTTACTCGGAAACTTCCTACATATTTCAATAACTTCTCCCAAAATGAACTGGAACAGATTGTGAAAGCTTTAGGCGAAGCCGATAGAAATATCAAGACAGGAAAGGGTTCTGGTGAAACACTACTTGTCCCACTACTCCACAGAATTGCGGTAGGTTATGCCTGACAAGGTTCAGTACAGCGACAAGGAGCTGATCTTAAGATTTCAGCAAGGGGACGAACTTGCTTATGTTGAGCTTGTTAACCGGTATCGCGACAGACTCATGAATTTTGTCTTCCGATTTGTCGGATCCTTCGAGGAGGCCGAAGATATTGTTCAAGACACATTTGTAAAACTTTATCAGAAGAAAGATTATTATCGTCCCATCAGCGCATTTTCAACTTGGATTTTCACCATCGCCTCCAATTTGGCCAAGACAGAACTGAGAAAGCGAAAACGACGGAAGGTTTCTTACCTCAGTCAGATCGGAATTGAAGAGAAAGATTTCGACATCCCGGTGGAGGATACCACAGATGAGGAAACTGTAGGTGAATATACTGAGTCTCAAATTCAGGATGCCATTCAGTCTCTTCAGCTTCATTTTCGCACCGCTCTCATACTGCGAGATATTGAGGAACTTTCTTACGAGGAAATCAGTAAGATACTCGATGTTCCACTTGGAACGATTAAATCGAGAATTAACCGTGCAAGACTACAGTTACAAGAAAAGCTTAAACATGTTCACAAAGACAGGAGGACGCCTATTTGATGGATTGTTACGAGTTTCAAGACAAAGTATCAGCATATATCGAAAAAGAACTCACCCTTTCTGACGTTAACAGATTCGATCAGCACCTTGAGTCGTGTAGAATCTGTGCGGTAGCATATAACGGCGTAAAGTCAGCCATTCGAGCTATCAGAGGATCGGAGCGGGTTGCTGTATCAAGCGGCTTTAATGATCGGCTTCTTGGAAAATTACAGCGTGAGAAAGCCAAACCGGTGAGTAAGATAAGCAGACTGGGCCGTGGGCGTAGAATATTCGGCTATGAGCCCCGGTACGCATTTGCCTCCTTGGCGGCCGTCGCACTTATCGTTGTGCTTACCATTGGTATACTGCCGGATGGTAGCGGAAAAATTAATCCCAATCCGTTGCCACTCTCTACGCAGCAGAACGTGAATGATGCCTTTCAACCAGCCATGAGAAGTGGTACGCCCGCCGCGCCGACGCTCGTTTCTGATGAGCTGGAGGAAGATTCACTGGCTACACCAAAAGACAAGACATTGAAAACTCCACAAGACTTTAGTGGGAAGATTCAACTTGTCAAAAACAAGAAAAAGTAAGTTTCACGCCTTCTTTCTTTTTCTCCTAAGCAACTTTAATTTCCCGGTGTGAGCAGACTCCGACACGCCTTCTCCTCGGACAATAGTAGCAAAATCGGCGTTATTCTGGCGTTTGCTATCCTGTTTCTGTTATTTGTCTATCCCAACCCGGAAGGGCTCATTTTCGGACTGCTCCGCATGGCCTTCCTGGGGCTGGCTGTTTTTCTTTTCATACAGTTTTATCAGCAAGAAAAAAAGATAGGATCTACAAATTCTGGAAAAGGTGAGCCATCAACAATAGTTGAAAATCAACCTACCGCTTTTCAGGGAGAAAATAAGGACCTTACTGAGGAATACCTCAGTTTCATCAAATGTCTGGAGGCTTTTCAAGGTGATCTCGACATTTCCAGATCTAGAGAGGAGTTGGTTGATTCCATCACTGATTTCTGTAGAGAAAACTTCACTTTCGATAAGCTCACTTTGATTTTCCTTGATGCTGAAAAAAAGGATGTGGCTGTGGCCGAGGAAGTGATGGGATATAAGGATGATTTTGATACAGAAACACGTTTCAGCCGAGAAGAGTCTCTCCTTTGGAAAGTGTTGGACGGAGAAAATTCTACCCATATCGATTTGACGGACGAAAGCTTTCTCGATGGCGGGAGATTCAGTAAAGGAGATACTCAAGATCATCACTTTTTTTCTTTCATTGGAGCACCGATTCAAACCAGCGGCCGGACAATAGGATGTCTCGTTCTTGAGAGTTTTTCTTCGGGACGTTACCGTAGAAATGAAGGCCGGAATCTTCATATTTTCAGCACACGACTTGGTGTTTTGCTGGATTGGTGGCAAAAGTATGACGTTGTTCGTGAAACAGCCATGCGCGATGGCTTGACAGGTCTGTTGAACCACCGCTCTTTTGTTGAACGTTTCCAACAGGAACTTCAGAGAGCCAATCGCTATAACGAAAAACTTGTACTAATGATGCTGGACCTAGATAAGTTCAAGCGAATTAACGATACTTATGGTCACCTCTATGGCGACTATGTTTTGAGGGGCACGTCCGCTGTTCTTAAGAACGGCGTCCGAAACATTGATATTGTGGCTAGGTACGGCGGGGAGGAGTTCGCCATTGTTCTCGTGAAGACGACCAAGACAAAAAGCTTCAACTCGGCAAATCGAATAGTTCAATCTCTTGCTAATCACCAATTTGAAAAAGAAGGACAGGAGGTGCAAATGACGATTAGTGCAGGAATGGCAGAATATCCAACGGATGGAGAAGGGATGAGAGACCTGATCGCAAT
>Ga0066837_10001163_pt1 | contig 12238 bp, 10 predicted proteins | sample ETNtaG_25_FD_66730 | JGI IMG/M metagenome (GOLD analysis project Ga0066837, IMG submission 66730) | Marine microbial and viral communities from oxygen minimum zone, Eastern Pacific Ocean - ETNP201302SV86 | ecosystem: Environmental > Aquatic > Marine > Oceanic | place: Pacific Ocean: Eastern... | reverse complement strand
CCGAAACTAAACTGCCCTGGGAATTAAGCACTACTTTATTGACGTACTCGGGGCAAACTTGAGATTCGGGCAAGTCGTCTAGCAAAATTAGATGTACAGGAATGTTTTTAGCAACGAAATAAGATTGCATTATGGTTAACAGTTTAACCATTACTCGTTCAGCGCCACCGCCTTCAAGTGAATTAATGATAAACACCGCTGGACGCGCTGAGTACTCCATGAAAGTTCCTTTTCGTTGTAAATTTACTACAAAGCTGGGTAATGATACCAGAAGGTGTGCAAGTTCATAACCCACACCCTGTACTTATATGTTCAAAACTCTATTTGAAGATAGCTTAAACATAAAATGTGCCAAAAAGATCAATATAGTACAAAAAAACTTTTTGGTATTTGAAATACCTTTCAAGTTCCTAATAAGTTTGCCATCATTGCTTTATTGGTAGGCAAGCTATGCTATCGCATAGTGGTGAAAGATTTTTTACACTTGCCTTAATCTATTGCATAAAGTACCCACGGTTTGCACCAAAAGAAACGTTTTTACTCTCCTTTTCTTACCCGCTTAACTGTGCGCAGCATGTTGACCGCTGTTCGCTCAGCCGTTGTTGTAGGTCTTACCTTACTAGCCGTTACTTCACCCATTGCCCAACAAAAAACCGTATTCACACCGCAAGTTTATGCTCGTATTGGCACAATTTATGGCACTGAAGCTAGTGAAAACGTTGCTAAATGGCGACAATTGGTTGCTGAGTTACAGAGCGAAGATTTAGACGAAAAGCTTTACGAAATAAACCGCTTTTTTAACCGTTTTGATTTTGTAGACGACCTTATTCACTGGCAACATAAAGATTATTGGGCAACGCCAATAGAGTTTATTTCCACCGGTGCTGGCGACTGTGAAGACTACACCATTGCCAAATACTTCTCTTTAATTGAACTTGGCGTTCCTGAACAACAGTTACGATTAATGTATGTAACCGCCTTAGAATTACGCCAACCCCACATGGTTTTGGCGTATTATGAAACCCCAACCTCTATTCCACTTGTTTTGGATAATATAAATAGGCGTATATTGCCTGCTAATAAAAGAAGAGATTTGTCACCCATTTATAGCTTTAATGGTAACGGCTTGTGGGCCGCAAAAGCTATGGGAACGGGCCGTAAGCTGAGGGGAAGCGGACCAATGAAGATGTGGGACGATATGGTAGAGCGGCTAGACCGCGTTATGTACGGAGATAAAGAAGAATAATGAGACTATCTACCCAATTAAGTACAAGCTTACTTGTTTTTTTGATACTGGTTTTTGCTGGTTCTTTCATAATAAACGTTAAGTTAACCAGAGAGTATGTAAACGAGCAGCTTGCCACACACGCGCAAGATACCGCGACTTCGTTGGGGCTATCAATCACCCCCTATTTAAGTGAAGCTAACGGCATTGCGGTAGCCGAAACCATGGTAAACGCTATTTTCGATAGAGGGTTTTACCAGTACATAACCATTACCGATATGGAAGGCAATTTACTAATTGAAAGGCGCAACCCTAATACCATTGATACGGTGCCAGACTGGTTTACTAACATTGTGGAAGTTACACCACCGGTAGAAAAAACCGAATTGAATAATGGTTGGACGATGGCAGGTGAGCTTGCGGTTCAAAGTCACCCAGGGCTTGCCAATGAAACGCTGTGGGAAAGCGTTAAACAAAGTGCGTTTATGTTTTTTGCAGCCTTCGTATTTGCTTATATTGCCCTGCTCTTTATTATCACTGCCATTACAAAGCCCCTTCGTATTGTGGTAAACAAAATTGAAGATATTCAAAATCAAAAGTTTTCTCACATTAACTACAAGCCTTTTACGAAAGAACTGTCTTTTATAACTAAGGCGGTAAACCGGCTTTCTTCGTCTGTTGAGGTAATGTTTAAAGAGTTAACCCAGAAGGCCGAGCAGTTCAGAATTCAAGCTTTTGAAGACAGTCTGACCGGTGTGCAAAATAGAAACGCTTTCACCCGCCATATGAACGCGCTACTTAGTAAAACTGCCACCTCGGATGAAGGCTATGTAATTTTAATACGTCTTGCACAACTAAACGCTATTAACATGACGTTAGGTGCACAAGATGGCGATAACTATGTTACTGGTGTAGCTGAAGAGCTTAAAAGCTTCTCGTCTAGCATTCAAGAAACATCATTTTTGTTTAGGGTATCGGGCGCTGATTTTGTTTTGGTTACAGAGGCAATGACAAAAAAAGAGTGCGAAGCGCACCTGCAGGTACTTAATACCACTTTGTCTCACTACAACCCGCTTAAAGATGGCAGTAAAACGGTATGGATAGGTGCAGCACAATTCAATGACGAACAATCTTTTTCTGAAATTATGGAAAACGCTGATAGCGCGCTTATGGCAGCCACAAAGCAACCCAATGGCTGGCAATTTGCGTCTGAGCTTTCTCACATTCACAGCAATACAGCGTGGAAAGAGCGTTTAAACCAAATATTACACCAGCAGTATGCCGATATACTTATTCAGCCTGTAATGAACGTTGACCAAAACATGCCCGCTTATTTCGAGGCGTTTGCCCGATTTAAAGACAAAGATACTGGCAACCCGATACCTATGTCTCAGTTAATTCCGGCGTCAGAGCGCTTAAACTTAATTCCTGAGGTAGATAAGTTGGTGGTAAGCTTAGTGCTTAATAAGCTAGCAAAAGATAAACGTAATGTTGCCATTAACATTGCGAACGCGTCGCTAGCCAATGCTTCGTTCAGACAGTGGTTATTGAGTTCACTGAACCAAAATGAAGCGTTATGCACCTGTTTGATCTTTGAATTAGAAGATTCTGCCTTAATTCATCACAAAAACGACGTAGTATCATTTTGCAAGTCGCTGGTTAATTTAGGCTGCAAGATTACCATTGAACATTTTGGAGACAATCTTGCATCATTAGTTGGGTTGAGGGCTATTCAGCCTCATTTTGTAAAAATTTCCGGCAAACTTACGAAAGATATTCACTCAGATAAAGACAGTCAGCTGTTTGTAAGTAGTTTATTGAGTATCGCTCGTGGGTTAAGTATTAACATTATCGCTGAGCTTGTTGAAAATGAAGCGGAATGTGTCGCTTTATCAAAGTTAGATGTTTCATATCAACAAGGGTTTTATTTCGCGAAACCTTCGCTGTGGCAGTATTAATACACGCGTAAAATGAGCATAAGTGAATAGATGTACAACAAAAGCGAGATCTTATACGTTCACTTGTTGTACAATATGGCAATATGGCGTTAGCAAGAAGCTAACCCGACGTTTTTAATCTAAGGATAAGTTATGCGTAGCAACGTTTTTTTATCTGTGCTTTTAAGCGCTTTAATCGCTTTTTCGACAGTTTCTTTTGCACAAGAAGGTAGCGTACCAGGCCTACAAGTTAGAAACCTTTTAGTTACCGAAATTGAAGAAGGTGCCGCGGTTGAGCAAGCCGCTAGTGAAGTAAGCCAGACCGTACTTAGTGAAGGTATGTTTTTTGATGCCGCAGGTTTATCGTACCTAACCGAGAACCAAACTGCTTATCAGTCGATGGTTGCTCTTCTGAATGATAACGCTACTGGGTTTGAAATTGCTATAGCAGGTTTTGGTGAATTGCCGGAACAACCAGAACAAGTAGTAACTATCGCTATTCTAATGTTCCCAGAAGACGCTAACGAAATTTACAACATCGCGCTTCAAATGCAGGTTATCAGCGAAGAAGATGCGCTATTAGCAGTAATTAATGCGGGTGTAGACCCTAGTACCTTAACGGCAACTGCTGCAGGCGCGGCTGGAAATACGTTCTCTCCGCTAGGTGTAGGTACTGGTGCTGCTGGTGCTGGCGGTGGCGATACCACTATTTCAGCGAACTAAAGTTCATTACATTTAAATTTAGCGCTAGTACGTTGTAAGTGCCTATTTTCAATGCCCAGAAAACCGAAAAGTTTCTTTTCGGTTTTCTTTTGTTTACCTTATTTTGGTTACCTTTATCACTAGGTGCCAACCGCCCGTGGGCGTGGGCACTAATGCAAATGTCAGTTTTTTTTCTTGGCGGCATTTTATTAATCACTCACAAATCTCTACTTTCAAAGCTATACACACAATACAAACTGCTGGTAATTGTTTGGTTAGTATTTTTAACCTGGCAGCTTATCAATATAGTCCCTCTGCCCTTTGCTTTGGTTGAAGCTTTACGCCCCGAACGCGTTAATTTTTTACTTAATGAAAATATTCAGGGCATGGAAAATATAAGCTCGCAATGGCTACCTCTTAGCTTCGATGTGGGCCAAAGCGACGTAATATTCTTTAAATCCCTCGCCTATTGTTTCTTATTTTTTATAACGCTGACTTTGGTTAATACAGGCAAGCGACTTAGATACATACTAATAGTGATAAGTGCTGCTGGCGTATTTCAGGCTATATATGGTTCGTTAGAAGTATTGTCTGGTTTGCAATATAGCTTGGTGTTTAAGTTACCTGTTTCGCATATTGCCACTGGAAGTTTTGTGTATAAGAACCACTACGCTAACTTTCTTTTGCTATGTTTAAGCGCTGCCATTGGATACATGATAGCGAGTTTACGTGTTCGAAGCGGTTCTAGCCCTAGAGAGCGATTACGTAGAATAGTGCGTTTTTGGCTAAGTAACAAAGTACTGTTTCGTATTGGTATAATTATTATGGTTATCGCGTTAGTTATGTCTCGCTCTAGAATGGGTAACAGCGCTTTTTTCATAGCCATGACTATTACCGCCACACTAGGCTTAATTTACTTTAAACCCCGTCAAAAAAGCTATGTAGTGCTATTTATCAGTATGCTGGTAATCGACATTCTTATTGTTAGTAGCCTTTTTGGACTTAAGCAGGTACAGCAACGTATAGAGCAAACCAACTTAACTCAAGAAAGCAGAGATGAGGTTGTTACTGATGCCCTGCCACTTCTTTCTCAATATGGAGTTATCGGTACAGGCGGAGGCACCTTTTATACGGTATACCCTCAGGTACAAAGTGAATCTATTCAACACTTTTACGACCATACTCACAACGAATACCTTCAGTTTGCTATTGAGTTTGGCATAGTAGGCGCAGCCATTATAGCCGTGCTTGTATTGCTGTGCGCGAAAAGCGCCTTAAGCGCAATACGACACCGAAGACATCCACTGCCAAGAGGAACAGCCTTTGCAACTGTTATGGCGGTTATAGGGATGGCATTACACAGTACGGTAGACTTTCCTCTACAAGCACCAGCAAATACCGCTATATTTATTATACTGTTAGCGCTAGGTGCGTTAAGCCGCGATATACCTATGGGAAGACAATATAAATAACCAACATTGGTTTTATAACACAAGGGGATTTGTGTGGTATTAAAGATAAAGCGACCGATAAAAGAAGAGCCAAACGTTCAACATATGCTGGAACGTATGCCTAAAAATGTTGCCGATTCTTTTACTGACGACCAACTTTTTCACTTAAACACAGCCCTTGCCGGTCGGCGATGGGGTAGCCACAAAGTTGATGTAAGAGGCACTATAGGTTTACTGCGAAGCCGATATTACTTCGTTTTATTGGCGGGACGAGATAAGCGCGACCTATCGCGTACCGAAAGCCGCATAGGCAAACTAGTGATGGCAGCGGTTATTGCTTTATTCTTATGCGTATCTTTAGTGTTAGGCTTAGTGCTGCTGTATATATTGAAAAGCTGGCTGGGTATTAATCTTTTTGAAGGGTTTTCACTAGGCTTGTGGGATTGGCTAAATGGAAAAGGCTAGCTAATCATAAGTTATGCATTCAGGAATGCGTTTTCGAACTGGGTAACTGGCATCGCGCAACCATCTACAAACGGTTTCATTTGCATTGTGCTTTTGTATTGCCTTTAAAACAAAATCTCTGCTTAGCGGGTTTTGAAGGCCTAGATTCAAATGCTGTTTCAATTGCGCTTTAATTTTTACGTAGTGGATAGACCTTGCACTAAACATTTCTAAACCGAACTCCACGATAAACTTGTGCACTATGGCATCTTGTGGGCCGGCTTGCTTCGCATTTTTTAGGTAATGATAAAACTCATCATCTAACTCATCACGCAGCAGCTTTACAGATGCCAAGCCAATCCAGCTGCCGCTCCAAGTAGGCCTTATTAACAAGCTTTTCTCATAGCTTTGTGCCGCATTGTTTAAGTTATCACTATGGCTCTTTAAGCCTAATTCAGCATCGCCCGATTCCTCACTTCTCTTTTCAACAACGGCTTTCCACTCGTATAACTGCCCCTGTATTTGATAATACAGAGCGTTGTCTGGGAAATAATCAATAGCGTTCCCAATTCTGCCTAGGCCACTGTCTATTTGACTAATAGAAGCTTTGCCAGGGCTTAGTTGCCACCCCTCAATATCGTTTTTCACGCTGTAATACGCGTTACCCGCAATGAAAAGCTGGAAGCTCCACAAAAAACAGAAGCCAGCAAGTAGCACCATTGTCCACTTCAGTATTAGGCTGTTATTTGTGAGAGTGTTAAGTAAACGTCTAGTCATTGATTGGTTCATTTTTTGGGTCGAACGACACTATCGCACCGGGTCGCGTTACAAAAACCTCTTGTGCGAATTCATCACTGAATGTCGATACAACTCCGTAGGCGGCGCTCATATCGTTAGGCCGGCGTACAAGGTCATGGGTGTCTGACGCCACTACATGAAATGCTTTGTTTCGCATCATAGATAGTGCAAAGTCTTCTACCTTGTCGCCAAAGCGGCCTGTTAACGCACCTGCGGTTACTTGAAACATACAGCCTTGTCGCTGCAGCCAACTAAATTTGTGCTGCTCGGCTAGCAGTTCGCGATTGCGCTCTGGGTGTGCAATCAGTGGCTGTACGTTATTTTTCAAAAGCCATTTTATAAGTACTTCCAAGCCTTGCGGTATATGACTATGTGGCATTTCTAGTAGCAGGATATGCTTTCCATTATATTCGCCTAAAAAAGGCAATTCTTTTTGCTTGTACCAAATAGGAATTAGCTCGTTGACGCGTACTTCTGCGGCAAAAGAAAGAGAAAGAGGTATAGAGGCGCGGTTTATTTCTTTTTTAAATTCTAGAAAAGTATGTTCAATAGACTTTAACGTATTGTCAAAGTAGCCTTTATGTATATGTGGTGTACAAACCATATGGCGAACACCGCCATCTACAGCTTGCTGCGCCATCTCCAAGGCAATGTCTAAAGACCTGGCACCGTCGTCGATGCCAGGCAATATGTGGCTATGTAAGTCTATCAACAAATGCTGTTAGCTGTTTTTATGACTGGTATACCCGTATTGGTCATAAAACCCAGCGTACCTTTGTGCTGCTCCTGATTTGCGTAAGTCTACTTGATTTAGTACTACACCATCAAGGCGATGACCTACTTGTAAGAAGCGAGACAACCCATTATTGATAAGCTTTTCACTGGTACTATCCGCACGTACAACGTAAATAACCGAGTCACAAGAGTTCGCAATTAACATAGAGTCGCTTACTGCTTGAGTAGGTGCAGTATCAATAACAACGTATTTGTATTGCGCTTTTAGCTTTTGAATAAGTTCATTAAAACCTTTGTCAGACAGTAGTTCCTGCGGGTTTGAAGGAATGGTACCTGCCGACAAAATATCAATATTAGACTCTTCATCTCTTACTAAACACTCATCGAATGTATGAGACTTCAAAATAAGGTTGGCTACGCCCGGCTGATAGTTCGGAACGTTAAATTGCTTTCCTACACTAGGGCGGCGTAAATCAGCATCGATAAGTATCGTTTTATCTAGCTGGCCTAACGCGAATGCCAAGTTTATAGAAACCGTAGTTTTACCTTCTTTAGGTACACTTGAGGTTACCATTATAGCTTGTTGCTCTTTGTCTAAATTTAATAAAGACAAGCTAGTACGCAATGTACGTACAGACTCGGCAAACTGATGCTTTTTACCGTCGAAGAACGAGCGAACTGGCAAATCAGTCTTTTTCTTATGTGGTAGCCATGGAATAAGACCTAACATGCGCTGACCTAGCTTGCGCTCCACATCTTCCACCGAGCGTATACCACTGTTAAGCGTTTCCATAGCTATAGCTAAGAACACGCCAAAACCAATACTGAACACGAATGCTGCGCCAATTAGTAACTTTTTGTTAGGTTTTGAAGGCACATAGTTTGGAAGCGCTTCATCTAATACTCTGGCGTTTGCAGATTCAAAACCACCCAGCTCGTCTGTTTCTTTTAAACGTGTGAAAAATGAATTGTATAGCTGCTGGTTAATATCAACTTCGCGCTGAAGGGCTTTGCGCTGATTATCCAGACCAGATAAGTCGCGGAACTCTGCTTTAGCACGAGAGACTTCTCGTTCAAGCTGAGCTACTCGATCTTCCGATACTTCATATTGTGTAGTAATACTTCTAATAAGGTCGCGTATTTGGCCGTTTAGTGTTGTTCTTATTGAAGAAAGTTCAGCGTTAGCTGCAATCATTCGTGGGTGTTTCGGGCCGTATACATTACTAAGCTCACTCACTCGCGTCATTGCCTTAGCTTCGTCACGACGAACGTCTCTTATAGTCGGGTGATTAAGTACTTCAGGCAGGCGTGCAATGTCATCTAATGAAACATCGTTACGTGTTTGTTTGTAAATAACAGCGTTTAGTTTAAGCGCCGTCTGTGCATCTAATAACTGCTTACTTAGTTGCTCTAGTTCTTCAGACGCTAAACCGACTACACCATCAATGTTTACCACTTGGTTTTCTTCATAGAACTTTGCCAAGTTACGTTCTGCTACGTCTAGCTTTTGCTTCAACCCTTCAAGGCTTTCTGTAAGAAAAGACGTCGCTTTTGCTGTCATATCCAGCTTAGCTTGAAGGTAGTTTTCAATGTACACATCGGTAACTGCGTTAGCTAGTTCAGCCGACAGCTGCGGAGATTCGGTAGTAACAGTGATACGCATTACTTGCGTGTTATCTACCATTTCTACTGATAACGCGCTCATTAATAAGGATGTGGCTTTACGCTTTTTAGCCGCTAGGACTTGCTCTTCAGTCAGCTCTTTTGGGTCTTCTTGGGGCAAAAATGGCAGTGCCTCCAGAAGGCTTGCCTTAATTTGGTCTACAATGCCTGGCTCTTCCTTAGCGGGCATAAAGTCTTCATTATTCCATAGCGACAAGCTCTCTACCGTCCGCTCTGCAATTTGACGTGACTGCAATATTTCAAACTGCGTTTGCATGTAGTCTTTACGCTTGGTATCTAAGCCGTATACCTCTTCAATTGAAACCACATTTGCCTTGTCGGCCTCTACCAAAATAGTAGTAGTAGAGGTGAACATTGGCGTCATGCGCATTACCAGTAACGCCACCAATATGGTAAAGGCGATAGCTAATGAAACAATACGAAATGCGTAACGCTTTATAATTCCTAAATAGTGAGCAATGTCGATGGTTTCATTTTCAAACACACCGGCGTTTAACTCTTCCCTGCTATTTACTGCCATTTTTATTCCTGAACGCTACGTATAATTTAGAAGAAACGCTGATTAATGGTGATGATGTCACCAGGCTGGATCATATCGCTAACCGTTACTGTGAACTCGTTAGTTCTGCCGTCTTTTTCGCGAATGATGGTAATTTTGTCGCGCGCTGCACGTTCGGTATACCCACCTGCTAACGCGGCCGCTTTGTTTACTGACAACCCTGGTTGATAAGCATAGCCGCCAGGGCGCTTAACTTCACCATCAATAAAGAACGGGCGATATTCTACGATAGCGACAGAAACAGATGGGTTAATAAGGTAATCCCCTAGTAACCCTTCGTAGATAAGTTGCTCTACTTCAGCGGCTGTCATACCTACCAGTTTAATCTCACCTAAAAATGGGTAATTAATAGTACCTACGTCTGGAAGGCGAACTTCCATTGAAAGATCTTCTTGCCCAAAAACGCTTATTTGAATTCTATCGCCAGAACCCAACTGATATTGGCTCATACTTAAGTTGCCCTCTTGGGCCATTACTTGTAACGAGCCAAAAAGTAAGAATAATAATGAAAATAAGCTAACCGCTTTTTGTTTCACAGTGTTACCTCTACTGTTACACCAATTTCGCTTTTGTCGTAGCCAATAGTATCTCTGTTACTATCTCTGTCTGTGTACTGATAAAAGGTGCTGAATTTTAACCATCTACGTGCTTGATAATTTAGCGCTGCAGAGTAGTTCATCAATTCGTCATCCCTATTAACAATATCTATTTCATTGAATACATATTCGTCATTTTGCTGCGCGACGCTAAAAGACGTGCTGACTCTCTCTAACCAATCATGGTTCCATCGCACACTATAATTTTGACCTCGAATGAAGTCACCCTCGCCGTTGGTTTCAAACGTATCTGCGCTGGTAGAGATTCTTACAGTTGAATAGCTAACAGGTTGCCAATCAATACCAACCTCCCAGTCGGTACCATAGAAAGTACCACGAGATTCATCATCAAAGTCTTTTTCTTTGTAACCTACTTTCGCAAAACCGGTAGTTGCAGCAGTACTCTCCCATACAACACCAACAAGTATACGGGTTTCATCATTGTCGCGAGTTACTAAACCAAGTTGTTCGTCATATTTTACGAAAGTCTTTGTAACATCAACAACCATGCTTGTTGCAGAGCCAATCTGGTAACCAAGTTCAGCGCCGACCATGTTTTTTGCGCGGTCACGAATAATGTAAGCATCTTCGGTTCTATCGTAATCGAGGGTTTGACGACGTGCCTTCAACGTTATCATGCCATCAGTGGTAGCAGCGCCGTAGCTATATTCACCATAAAGGTTACTGCTTTTGTAAGTGTCTGGCGTCGATATTTCTAACCCTGATCCAATTGAAAAACCAGTGCCTCGGTTTTCATGCCCGTCTTCATATTGAGCAAGTGCACTTATGCGATGACGACTATTTAATTCAAAGTCACCTGAGGCTTCTACAAAATGGTCAATGTAATCATCGTTTTCGCTAGAGAAATACACACCTTTCTCTAATCTATAACCAACTTGAATTGGGTTTCCGTCCACTTCCGTAGCAGCGATTATCTCTGGTGAAAGTGTTGCTCGCCAGCTATAGATTTTACTTTGATTGTCTCTTGCATTCGCTACGTTATCGACATAAGCCATCGTTGAACTAAATGATGGGATTAAATCGAACTGCCCTGCTTGAATTCGACCGGCCTCTTGGGCATATAGTGTCGGAGTGGCGCAAATTACCGACATTGCTATGATGCTTTTGGTCCTTTTAAACATGATTTTTCCTTCCTTCGATGACCTATCTGTAATGACAAACCATTAACTGTAACTTTGTTTCGGTTTAACACATTGCACAAGCAAATAATTCTATAAAGAGACAAATTGCGTGTTTTACAGCTTTTGGTGTTTTTTTACCGATTTTCCTAAACTATATTTTACCGACAGCAATAGGCGTGCCGTTTTTACGGGATCGTGCTTTGATGTTTAAGAAGTTGGTTCATTCACATCTAAGTTAAACTCTTTCGCTTACTACCACGTCAGCCAAAACGAAAGTATGCACTAAAGTACTTAGGTATTGTTTCAGCTATATGTCGTCACGCTATTTCGCTTAGTATGCTATCGTATTTACATAACTAATGGAAAGTGCGCGGGCGTCATTCTACTCTTTCTGCACCAAATTAGTACGAAATAAAGTCGTTTGCTGTAATAAAATTACAATAACGGTCCAATATTGTTACAATAGCGAACGATGAATCTAAAATAACTAAGCTAATTGCGTATAGTTGAATGAGTGGCAGAGGTGGCAACACCATCAGGCATGACTCTTGCTTAGATTTAGACAAATGTATTAGCTGTTTTTACTGTTTACGTAATATTTGGATCAGGTTAATAGAATAACCCAATTATCCATAGCGGCGGCCTTCACTTTTCACCTAGAGATTACCTAAATGGACAATAGAGTAGATTCTAACAAAGCGATTAAAGCTCATCCGGTAGAGCCTAATACCAATGGTGGTTTAGTTGTTAGAAACCAAAGCGGTTTTTCTACTGTTTACAGACTTATTGATCTTTCCCTTGTCACCATTCTTTATTATTCATCTGCTGCGTATTACGGAAACCAGATAGACACGACAAGTCTTATCCTTTTATTTATCAATGTAATTTGCTTTCAAATTTCAGCAGAAGGCGTGGAGCTTTATCGGTCTTGGCGCGGTCATGGAACCCAGGAAATGCTAAGAGCAG
>Ga0066837_10001149_pt1 | contig 12320 bp, 17 predicted proteins | sample ETNtaG_25_FD_66730 | JGI IMG/M metagenome (GOLD analysis project Ga0066837, IMG submission 66730) | Marine microbial and viral communities from oxygen minimum zone, Eastern Pacific Ocean - ETNP201302SV86 | ecosystem: Environmental > Aquatic > Marine > Oceanic | place: Pacific Ocean: Eastern... | reverse complement strand
GTGTTTAATCCTGAATCTGAGACTATGGTAGAATATACTGCCCCCTCACGAAACCCAAATTGGGCTGATTGTGAGGGAATTGATTATTGCGGTTTGTCTCAAGTATTTGATTTTACTGTTGACGGTGACAAAATTTGGTTCACTGAATGGGTAGAAAACAACATTGGTGTTGTGGATACATCAGTTCCACTTCCATTTACTATTGACATTGATAATCAAAATATCACTTTGGAAAGGGGTGAAACTGCCGAAGTTTTACTACAATTTAATATTCCCAACATATTGCTTACTGGGGGCACAGAGGTATACGCATCTCTAAACAAATCCTCAACTGCTACAGATTCAGATCTCATTATTACATCCGAACATCAAGATCTTAATTCTCTTGTTGGAGATTCACAAAACTATCTAATACAAATTACAGCAGGTGAAGACGCATCACCAGATACGCATAAAATTCTTCTTGGTGCATTCAACGGCGAAATAGCAGTTTCCAAATTCATTACTGTGACTATAGTGTGATTCCGAAGATTGATTCTGAAATAGGAATCTCAGTTTACACAACAAAATTTTCTGGCTGTGGTGGGATAATAAAAAAGCAAAATGATGATTTTATTGTATCAGAAGTTATAACTGAAAAGGCACGTTCTAGGATTTGTTCAGATTCTGGTTATGCTGTATACAAACTGAAAAAAAATGGGATTGACACTACGCATGCCTTGGGTAAAATTTTTAAAAAACACGGGCTCAGGCTGAAGGCGTTAGGTCTCAAGGATGCTAGTGCAGTTACAGAGCAATTTGTATTTACTACAAGCAAAATGAAGCATGATTTTGAAATAAACGAACCAAAATACAGCCTTAAAAAAATTGGATTTACAGACAAACCACTGTCAAAAAAAGAGATGGTCGGGAATCATTTTCAAATAAAGATAGATAACGCATCTGACACAGTGAGCCAATTTGAAGAACATGATATGATTTTGAATTTTTATGGGTATCAAAGATTTGGTTCAAGCAGACCAATAACCCATTTGATTGGAAAATCTTTGTTACAAAAGGACTATGCAAATGTAATTCAGATTCTTCTGTCTTCTACTTCTGAATATGATAAACCAGAAAATACTGAATTAAGGAAAATGATGTCTGATAAATCAAAATACCATGAAGCTTTTAAAATAATTCCTAATGGTATGGATCTTGAAAAAATTGCCTTAAAGGAAATGATAGAACACGACAATCCTGTAAGAGCAATACGTGCATTACCGTTACAGATAAGACGATTTTTTGTACATGCATATCAGTCATTTATTTTCAACAAAACACTAAGCGCATCTTTTGAAAATGGCGAAGAGGTGTTTTCTCCACAAGAAGACGATGTATGTTATGATAAAAATGGTAATTTAGGAAAATTCGAAAATGACCCAGATCAAAGGCTGTCAATTCCTTTTGTTGGTTATTCATACTACAAGAAAACTCGCTTCCATTACTACATTGAAAAAATTTTACAAGACGAAGAAATCACATCAAAGGATTTTTTTTCAAAGGAGATGCAGGAAATCAGTAATGAAGGTGGATTTAGAAATTCCTCAATAAAATGTGATAATTATAAGGTTAAAGATAATGTTGTATCATTTCTGCTTTCAAGAGGATCTTTTGCAACAATTATTCTTCGTGAATTGATGAAACCTCATAATCCACTAGCCTCAGGGTTCTGAATTTCCGTGTTGGGTAAATAGAATTAATCAATTTACTAAAGGATTTTTTCACTTCCAGTTTAATCCATATTTTTCTACTATTTTTCATGTCAAATTGGTTAGCAACAGATGAATCTAATTCAATACTTATTCGTCATTCTACTTTTGTGATTTTTTGTATAGCTGCAACATCTGCATTGATTCTTTTTGTAGCGTTCAAACCCATGATTGAGGAGATTACTGCCGAGACTCCAATAATAGTGAATATTATGTTTATACCAACATTCATTGTTGGATTCCTTTACGGCTTGAAGATTACTGAACGTGTGATGAAACCTTCAGAGGCACGTAGTCCCATCAAGCGTGGAATAGTTAAGCTTTTTCTATTCTTTTTCATTATCGGGGGTCTTTTCAGCTCAGTAAATTTTGCACTGCACGGTGGTAGTATGATGCCAGATGGTTTTGTTTTTGATGCGGGTGTGGTTGATTGGGCATCAAAACTTATCACATACAACGGAGGTATTACTTTCTTAATTGTCTCTAGTATAATTTTGATGTCCGCTGCAACTCGAAAAATTGTTGGGTTAGGTACTGGACCCCTAGGTAAGATTATTTCATTCGTTGGAACATTTGTTTTCTTTTCAATGATTTCATTAAGTCTTACACAATCTGATCCAACTAATTCCCAGGTATTTCTTTACACATTTTTCTATGCTGGAATTATATCAGGATCACTATATGAGATGAACAAACTAACTACCAAGCAAAATATGTGGGATGACTATTCAAACGGTTATCTATAATCTTATTATTCCCCATCTTGTGCATTTTCCAATATAGTTTCCAGCTCCTGATCTGTGATTACCCACATTCTGTACTTCTTACATTCAGAACTTTCCACATCATTGTTTTCCCTACACTCTTGTAGTTGCATTTTATCTATCCATTTTGCACATTGCGGTTCTTGAAAATCATTTAATTTACAATCTTCAAAGACAGCTACTTGTTGCCTTTGTATTGTATCTCCAAAAAGAACATCTGGGCCTATAGCCACCTGAAGTATACCAATAGCTGCTAATGATGCAGCAACCATTATCATACCGTATCCCACTTTTCTTTGATGATGAGGTTCCTTCATACAATTTTTGAATCTGAATTAGTGACATTTAATCCTTAAGAGGATCTATTATCAGATTATTCGTTTTTGATGTGGAAAGAGTGAAAAAGCATAGTGTATTATCAAATTTGGTGTCAATTCAAATTCTTCAGTATGAGTTTTTGGGACCAATATTGCTATCAGAGTGGGGTCCACCAATGGAGGAAGTTGTATACATCTTATTTGCCAAAAACAAGGAGGTTTTTAACATAATTTATGTTGGAGAATCAGAGAAAACAGAGGAATTAGATTTTTTTACAAAAAATGAGCAATTCAAATGTTGGCTGTCAAATGCTGGAGGTGAAAACAATCTTTATCTTTCAATTTACCCGATGTGGGAATCTAGCCAGTCTGCACGGAAACAGTTGGTACGTAAAATAGCTGACAAATACAAACCAATTTGCAACCAAGCCAGTGGCGAAGAAAAGAAAACTGGTTAATAATAATCCGCTTCTGTATTTTTCACGTTTAACTTTTTAATTTGAAGAGTTCCAATGTAAGCAGATCTATTGCCTTTTTTAGATGGTCAAATTCCTTAAACAGGTTTATTTCTCCCAGTGCTAATGTTTTGAGAACACTTACCATCGCTACCTGGTACTCATCAGTTGAAGAAGCCTCAAGACCATTTATTCTTGATACCATGTTATCAAGCTCTTTCATAATATCATCGTGTGCAGTATGTTTTTCCATATTATCACATTAATGACTTGATATATGAAACTATTTTTTACAACAATTCCTCATCAATTTTTTCTATTACATCGGAGAATTGTTTGCAGGTACAAGATGTGACTATACATTTTCCACGCTTTAAAATAGAGTCGCTTTTCGTAGTGGTCACATGAGCCTCATCTGTATGATGACATCTACTACAGTTCATCAATTGTAAAATTAAAGACAGGTATTTTAAGGAATAAGAACAGCACGTGCATCTATTTCAGAGTTTTTAAGTTTGACAAGAACTTCGTTTGCTTGCTCCAACGGAAAAGATTCTGTTACCACTTCCAGCTTATGTTCATTTGAAATTTTAATCACATCTTCCATATCATTTCGTGAACCTATCAAAGTGCCTCTAATTGTTTTTTCTTCAAATGCCAAAAAATTAGGGATCTTACCAACAGTGGCAATAACTACAGTTCCTCCCTTTTTGATTGATTTGATTGCAGTATCAGTTACCTCATCAATTGGTGCAAAAACAATTGCTGCATCAAACAAACCATATTTTTCATTAACATTTTGTAGAAACTGTTTTTGATCAGATGAATAAACAAAAACATTGTCAGCTCCAAGCTTTTTTGCCACTTCAAGATGTTTTTCTTTTCTTGAAACCCCACTGACTTCACATCCTTCAATCTTGGCAAACTGTATTGCCATATGACCTACTCCGCCTATACCAAAGACTGCAATTTTTTTATTTTTTTTAGGCTCTGCAGCCTTTACCGCTTTGTAGGCCGTTATACCTGCACAGAAAAGTGGTGCTGCATATTCAGGCTTCATAGTATCAGGAACCTTGGTAGCAAAGTCTTCTGATACGGTGATGTATTCCGTATAACCACCTTTCAGTGATTCTCCAGTGACATCCATACTTTCACAAAGATACTCTTTGCCTTCATTACAATACTGACAATCCAAACAGGAACCAAGCAAGGGAGTTATTCCCACTCTTTCACCCACCTTGAATTTTGTAACGTTATTTCCAACCTCCACTATTTTTCCCACAACTTCATGTCCAGGAACTGTAGGCAGTGTAGGCGGTATTCCAATATCTTCCCAGTCTCCTTCTATCGAGTGTAGCTGTGAGTGGCAAACGCCGCATGCCTCAATCTTTACTAAAACCTCTTTGGGGCTTGCAATCTCATGCCTATCGATCTTAGTAAGCTTTAGTGGGTTTGATTCAACTGGACCAAGCTTAGAAAGAATCATGGCACGCATCTTTTCAGGCATACGTTTTAGCTGGTGTATTCACATAAATTTTTAACAGTTTACACGTGAATGATTTTATGGATTACAAGTTAACAGATGAGGATAAAGAAAGAGTGAAGCTCCTTAATGAGATTTCAAAAAATATGTTCAAAAATTTGAGCCTTGAGCAGCTTATTCGGCTACAAGAGCTGGTAGAAAAGAAAGATTACAGTCATGATAAAAAAGCCAATAGATCAAAGAAAAAGCTACTTACCCAGATTAATGTAGAAATTTACAAGCGTGACGATTCGGCTATCTGGAAATAACCAGATTTTCTGCTAAAATCTAATCAACTAGTATTATCTTAGAATATTATGGGTAATGCGAGGGAAAAAATCATACTGATCAAGCAACTAGTTGACAGTTGGACCATGGATGCTTTGATTAAGAATGAAGTTACAGATGAAGAAAGGTTAGATCAGTTATTGGCATTGATAGTTCTTAAAAAATAGAAAGAATAGTACAAATAGCTTATTTAACTTCAAAATTTTGTGAGCGAAAACAAACTGGGTCACGAATCCAGCCCATACCTACTACAACATGCAAAAAATCCAGTTCATTGGAATGCGTGGAATGAAGAGGCACTTGGCAGGGCAAAAAAAGAAAACAAGCCAATTTTTCTAAGCGTGGGATACAGTTCGTGTCATTGGTGCCATGTTATGGCACATGAGTCATTTGAAGACGAAGAAACTGCAAAAATCATGAATGAGAATTTTGTTAATATCAAAGTAGACAGAGAGGAGCGTCCTGATCTAGATGATATTTATCAAAAGGCTTGTCAAATGACTACTGGACAGGGTGGTTGGCCGTTAAGTGTATTTCTCACTCCTGATCAAAGACCTTTTTATGTTGGGACATATTTTCCTGCACTTGATTCGTATGGAAGACCTGGGTTTGGAAGTCTCTGTAGACAGCTTGCACAATCTTGGAAAGAAAAACCAAATGACATTGAAAAAGCATCTAATAACTTTATGCAAAATCTAGGCAATCTTCAACAGCACCAAACACCTTCTAAAATTGATAAATCAATACTTGATGAGGCAGCGATTAATCTTTTACAAATTGCTGACACAACATACGGCGGTTTTGGCCAGGCACCTAAATTTCCAAACGCATCTAATTTATCATTCATGTTCAGATACTCGAAACTTTCCGGAATATCCAAATTTCAAAAATTTGCTCTGTTAACTTTAAAAAAAATGGCAAAAGGAGGAATTTTTGATCAGATTGGTGGGGGTTTTCATCGTTACTCTACTGACGCAAAATGGTTAGTGCCGCATTTTGAAAAAATGTTGTATGATAATGCATTGTTACCAATAGTTTATTCTGAGGCTTACCAAATTACCAAAGATCCTTTTTTTGAAAATGTTGTAAAAAAAACCCTTGACTATGTTATTCGTGAAATGACATCAAGTGGTGGAACATTTTTTTCTGCACAAGATGCAGACACTAATGGTGAGGAGGGTCAAACATTCGTATGGAAAAAACAGGAAATTGAAAAAATTTTAGGAAGTGACTCTGAAATTTTCTGCATTTATTACGATGTCACAGATGGCGGGAATTTTGAAGGAAATACAATCCTTGCAAATAACATCAATGCATCTTCTTTGGGCTTCAAGTTTGGAAAGAGTGAACCAGAAATACAGAATTTAATTTCAAAATGTTCTGAAAAATTACTTGAGATTAGAAACAAAAGGGAACAGCCTGGAAAAGATGACAAGATTATAACTTCGTGGAATGGTTTGATGGTTTCTGCTTTTCTGTCAGGATATAGAATAACTGATAATCCAAAATATCTTGATGCAGCAAGGCAGTCAATTGACTTCTTTGAAAGTAATTTTGAGAAAAATCATATTTTGCACAGAACGTTCAAAAATGCAGAGGCAAAACTGAACGGATATTTGGATGACTATGCGTATATGGCAAACGCATCAGTTGATATGTTTGAAAACACTTCACAGCCAAAATATCTACTGTTTGCAACTAATCTAGCTAATTATCTAATAACGCATTTTTGGGATGATTCTACTAATGGATTTTTTTTCACGTCAGATAACCATGAAAAATTGATTATGCGACCAAAAAATAATTATGACCTTTCCATGCCATCTGGAAATTCGGTTGCTGCATACGTGCTGTTAAAACTATATCACATAACACAAAATAAACAATTTTTAGAAACCGCCAAAAAAATTATTGAATCGCAGGCAATATCTGCAGCTGAAAACCCATTTGCATTTGGGTACTTGCTTAATGCGTTGTATCTATATTACCAAAAGCCTACTGAAATTACCATAATTAACGATAACAATTTTGAACTTATCTCATCCTTGAGGAAAAAATTTCTGCCAGAATCAATTATGGTTTTAGTTGAAAATCAAAGTAACCTAGAAGCATTATCTAAACATCCATTCTTTTCTGGCAAAGAATTTCAAAATGAAAAAACAACCGTCTTTGTTTGTAAAAACTTTAGATGCTCTTTACCGTTGTCTGATTTATCCGAGATAGAAAAGGAACTCTAAACCTTTTTGAGATCAACCCGCAATCTTTCGCCTACCTGTGGTCTTCCCATTTTATCATATCTGCTTTTTGGCATTGTAATTGTAATATTCGTATTAGCATAACTTTTTACTTTGATATTTGGTTGCGCATGGAGTATTGCCTCCAAAAGTGGCATTACCTGCTCCTTTGTTTCAGAATCTAATTTTTTAGATACATTTTCCATGATCAGCTGTTTTTGTGTTAGTGGTTCTGTCTGAACATCCTCAATCAACGATAATTGTATTGCATTACCATTATCAACTATTTGTTGAATTTTAAACGGAACAATTTCTGACATGGTATTTAGATATTTTTTTTGCATTTATCTTTAACCAATTTGTGATTATGACCATGTTTTTACTTTAGTTATTTTTATTTTTTAATAGCATCCATTATTGCATTGGATTTCATCATGATTATTTCCGTAAATTCCTGAACATCCTGTACGGTTGGGGTCAGTTTCTGATTAGAATATGTTTGTAGAAAACTCGAATAAATGCAGCCAACTATTATCCCAAATGCTGTGTCTGGCACTGAATCAATTTTTAGGCTGTATTCTTGTGCCATTTCTCTATATGATTGTGCTTCGCTTACATAATACTCAATTAAGCCCACCAAGAACTCTTTATTTTCTTTTGAGACTGTCATCTATCCACTCTCAAGAAAACTAACGTAAATGTGTCATAATCCATTTTGGATTTAATACACGTGTAAAACTTGATGTGGTCATTGATGGGTTTTTAGTTATTACAATATATGCTGAAAGTGAGGCAATTAGAAGTGCGCCAGAGCCCAAAGGAAATTCTGGCACTGCAGTATATTCTTCAGATTCAGCAATAAGTGAGTAATCAACAACTTTGTCCGCCTGAAGTTTGTCATGAACTGTTACTATAAAGAATGATTCATCATTTGCCCTTAGATAATCTGGTTCTGTTCTGTCTTGTGATACTGCAACAATATTACCATCTCTATCATATAACGTGGCAGTAACCTTTACCATATTTGCTGTTGCATCCCCATTGTTTACAACAATTCCTTGGATAATGATATTATCAAATTGACCACGAATAAGCTCAGATGATGTAATTTCAATTACTTGACTTTTTGGCTGTGTTACTTTGTAATCCAAATCTAAGACATAATGATTAGTTTGACCAACATTCTCAAATATCATTATATCAAACACTCCTTTCATTCCAGGCATTACCAAATTAGTCAGAGTCTCACCACTTGTTTGATGTATTATATCATTACCTGAATAAAGAGTAGCAAGTATACTAACTTGGTTTAGTGGTTTGTCTGAATCGTTTATAATTTCTCCAACAATATGCATCACTCCATCATTTCCAATATACTGCTGATCATTATCGATATAGATTTGAGCCCAAACATCAGGTATTGCAAACACCAATAAAATAAGAAGTAGACTTGATATTTTCAATATTATTTATTCTTGGATATAATTAATGAAGTTATGGGTTTAGTGGTCCTTGTGCTAACTTGAACTTAGATAAGGCAGCCATTTCATATTCAAACGCCTCTTGCCATAAAGAATCTGATCTAATACATGCCGCATCGTTATTGTTTAGCACACACTCAACCATTTGCACATCACTATCTAACTGGGCCTCTGACGACAGTTTGAAAAGTTCTACAGATGAAGCAAAGGGTTTTGGAATTTGTAATACATCATATCGCAAAATAATTTTGGTCATTGCATCTTCATGCATCTTGGCACGTTCAAAAAACTCTTTTTTACTCATATTTTCTTCTTTGAACATAGAAACACTGGTATGGAATGACTGTGTTGTCTTTTTCAAATCATTCTGAATGAATTCTAATGCTTTACCAAAAGATTCACCCCTAATTTTTGCCTGGTCTCCTGAATACACCAAAAATGTTGAAAAAACAACTATCGCTACACCGATTAAAATTACAGCGTATACTACATAATTTCTACTTCTTTTCTTTTTGAATTTCTCGTTAATCTTACGATTATGTTTTTTATCTTTGTCTAACAAAATTAATCAATATAATTTCCCTCAGCATCTATTTTTAGTTCTACCGTTGTTATACTACCACTGATAAATGAAGTGTTTCTGATAGTTCTAACACGTGCAATTTCTAGGTGATATGGAAAGACTTCAACTACTATACTCCCAATCTTAGGATCTTCTGGCGCGTCTGTAATTTCAATATCATTTTTGTTAATCCCAAGTTGTTCTAGTTTTTTCATGCTATGATTAATTAATGGCTCTGGGTATTTGTGATCAAGCAAGTATACAGTACCAACATATTCTATTTTTTCCATCTGGGATGAATTTTTACTTATGGCATATATTCATTAGGAATTGATTACGTTAAGTGTCATTGTACTAAGAACACGAGATAATTTTCTTATTTTTATAGAAACAGTCTCTTCAAAATCTTCCTGAGTATCAGCATTGATTATTGCTACTATATCATAAGCCCCAAAAGTGATATACGCATTTGTAACTTCAGGAATATTATTTAATTCGTCAACAACATATTCCTCAGATCCAAGATCACAATTAAGTAAAACAAATCCTTTATGCATTTTTACTCCTTATCAATTTATTGTACTTATCTTTAAAGTATTTCTAGGACTGTGTTTTATGTACTACCAACGCTTTTTTTGACTGAAGTTACTTCTTTTAACATACCCTGCATTTTTCTTCTTTCTAGCGTATTGGTCGCGTGCTATGACACGTTTTTTATAAAATGGTTTTGCTGTGCTATTATTTTGACGAAAGTGTTGTCGCATTCCTCCTTGCCTTTTTAATGGATCAGGTATCTTAACTTTTATGCCAAGTTGTTCATTTAGATCTGTCATCTTAACGCTTGTCTGTTTTTTGATTTGATTCCATTCTCCTACTGAAGAATACGAAACCAATGTTATTGCCCTTCCTTTTGCACCTGCTCTTGCGGTACGACCAATTCTATGAAAATATACCATATCTTGATTTGGTACATCATAATTGATTACAAGAGCCACTTGAGGAATATCAATTCCTCTAGCTGCAACATCAGTTGCTACTAATATGTCAGTCTTTGATTTTCTAAACCTTGTCATAGAATCTTCACGTTTATGTTGAGACATGTCACCTTCAACAGTTACACATCTTTCACCAGATTTGGAAAGCATTCTTGCAACATTACGAGTTCTAATCTTTGTCGAGCAAAATACAATGCACTGACCAATGTTTCCATGTATAAAATCAAGTAAAAATTTTGGTTTCTCTTTATCTCTTAATACCAAAAATGATTGTTGAATACCAGCACCACTAAGATCATCAGAATCAACAAGAACTCTCTTAGGCGTGTTCATGTTTGTTTCTGCCAATCGCATTATTTCAGGCGGCATTGTAGCAGACCACAGTGACGTGTTTCTATCATCAGGAGTTAGATCCAAAATAAACTGAATATCATCAATAAAACCCATATCAAGCATTACATCAGCTTCGTCTAGTACAACGTGTTTTATATTGTTGAGTTTTATAGTACCTCTTTTCAAATGGTCAATTAATCTTCCTGGTGTAGCCACCAGAATTTCAGGTTTTTTTCGCAGCGCATCAAATTGTATGCCCATACCTTGTCCACCATAAATTGTAACAGTTCTAATTCCCATGTTCTTCGCAAACTTGTTGATTTCAGTTGTAATTTGTATTGCAAGTTCTCTTGTTGGTGCCATAATAATTCCCTGTATTCCTTGTTTAGGAACTGTTAGCTGTAACATTGGAAGAACATATGCAGCAGTTTTTCCAGTACCTGTATGGGCTTGACCAATCACATCATTACCCTCTAATAAAACAGGAATTGCACGTTCTTGTATTGGGAATGGTGTACTAAATCCTATATCCTCGATCACATCTAAAAGTGATTTGTCTAGTCCGAGTTCTGTAAATTTTGTCATTTTCTTCATCTAAATCATGACGAAGAACGCTGTTGCCTAATTCGTCATTATTTCTTGTACCCACAATTTTTGAATACGTCTAATAAACGCTTGTCATAGATTGCACAAATTAGTTTGTGAAATTAGATGAGCCAATGGCGAGATTTGGACTCACGACCTGCTGATTACAAATCAGCTGCTCTAGCCAGGCTGAGCTACATTGGCATGAAGTACGCATGATTATTGGATGTTTAAAATGTTCTTAAATTCTGCCTGCATGTGATAACATAATTTTAATAATCATTAAACCCGAAAAATCTAGATGAAATTAAAGTATATTCCGCCAATAAAGCTCAAAGTCTTAATTGTCATGTTTTTTGTTGGTGCTGGAATTGGAATTGGGTTAGGTTTACTCCACCATCACATGTATCTAACGTTACTGGGAGTTGTTAATTTGATTCTCGGCGGGTTTATGGGATATCTATTATTAACTCAGACACCAAAAGTGCGTGACAGAAGAAAAAAGTAGAAATAATCCATCAAATTGTTTATTTACACTTTATTTTTTAAAATGAAATTCTTAATAAGAAGAAAAATTGAAAAAAACCTGAAATGTTGGATTTAGTTGCCAAGAAATTATTTCTTACAAAGGGAATTGGCGTTCATGAAGATAAGCTTACAAGCTTTGAATATGCATTGAGAGATGCAGGAATTGAAGGCACAAATATTGTATTAATATCTAGTATATTTCCGCCACAAGCAAAACTTATTCCAAGAAAGGAAGGATTGAAACTGATAAAGCCCGGCCAGATTCTCTTTACAATTTATTCTAAAAACCAAATCAACGAACCACAAAGGTTAGTTTCTGCATCAGTTGGCGTTGCTCAACCAAAAGACCGTAAAAAATATGGTTATCTATCTGAATATGAGGCATTTGGACAAAGTGAAAAGGTTGCAGGTGACTATGCAGAAGATATTGCAGCACAAATGCTTGCATCATCTTTGGGAATTGACTTTGATCCTGACAAGAGCTGGGACGAAAAACGTCAGCAAT
>Ga0066837_10001139_pt1 | contig 12363 bp, 11 predicted proteins | sample ETNtaG_25_FD_66730 | JGI IMG/M metagenome (GOLD analysis project Ga0066837, IMG submission 66730) | Marine microbial and viral communities from oxygen minimum zone, Eastern Pacific Ocean - ETNP201302SV86 | ecosystem: Environmental > Aquatic > Marine > Oceanic | place: Pacific Ocean: Eastern... | reverse complement strand
AGTTCCTTCCGCATCCGTATCCCTTTTTTCAATAATATTATCTCCTAATTCATCAATATCAGAGGCGCTATCCTCTTTACTATCAGAAGCAGCTTCTTGAGGGGCAGCTTCTTCCCCTATAGCTTCTTGAGAAGCAGGTTCTTCATTTGCCGTTTCAGTTTCAAAATCAGATCCACACATGGTGCATGAAAGAGCATCGTCTTCTTCTTCCATCTCGCACACTGGGCAGACCTTCATAGCCGTTCACAGACTACTCCATTAAAATGTTATCTGATACATTTATGCATAAACTAGCTACATTAAAATCAAAAACTTTAAATAGAAGGTCTGGTAAAAACAACTCCCATGAAAGAACAATTACAACAGATACAAGCCGTAGCAGTTGTTACATTTCTTTGCATTTTAATTTCAGTTAATAGTACGGGTGATTATGGCAAGTGGTTTGTAATTGATGGAGCTAGAGAAACTGTAGATCCAGAAACAGGTAATCAAACTCAATACAATACATTTCAATATCATTATTATTTAGATTCATACTCGGTTACAGACACTACAGGAAATAGTGAATCTATAACTTATGATAGCCAAGATTGTACTTATTGTTTGAACAAGATAGATTCGGCAAATAATGCAAAAATGACAGCATATGCGGCAGGAATATTAGCATTAGTAGTAGCCTTTATGGCATATAATGCAGTAGGTAGTCTTCATCAGAATACACTTAGAAGTGCATTAAAGAATTTAAAATATTTTGCTATAATTGTACTTATAATTGGTTTTTTGTCTACATTTTTGTTTTATACAACCTGGTCTGAAGCACTAATACAGGATGAAGTTGCACTTTCAACAGCAGATTCTGAATCTAATAAAGAATTAGGTTGCATCAAAAACATTCTTAATTTTTATGGTGAAGGAACATGTGAGGAATATAAACAATTAGACGCAGGTGAAGCTGATAGAGTTACAGGAAGATTAGGTCCGGTTTCCTGGAGTCCTGGAATTGCTTTCTTTATAGTTTTGATAGGTACAGCACTTACTGGTGGCGGTACGCTCTATATTTTAGGTAACATTAGTGAAGAGTGGCAAGCTATTCTCAAAAAGCAAGAATTAATTGAAAGGCAACAAGAAATACACGATGGAGAATTAGAAAAAAGTAAAGAATTAATGCAAGAGTTTGAGGATACTGAAGAAAGGTTAAAAGAAGCAGAGAAAAGAATTGAGGATGTAAGAGCCTCAACTAATGATATTGATTATGAAGGAATAGAAGATTTAGAAAATGAACTCGATAGAATTACAGCTTTAAATCAGAGCGTTAACACACTCAATAGTTCTCTTGAATCTAAATTAAAAACTGCAAGAATAGCTACTTCAGAAGTTGAGAAGAGAGCTAGAATGGCTGAAAGGGAGTTGCAAGATGATCTTTCAGCAAAGAATAATCTTGAGAAAGAGATTGAAGATTTGCGAGCTAAACATGAGAATGACATGCGTCTCAGCGATAGGATGACAAGAGAAATTGGGTCGCTAAGGACCATGAGTGATGATTCGGAAATAAAAGCAGTTGATGCTGAAAGGAAGCTCAAATTAGAAAAACCAGATACAGTTAATGCCCTTGAATCATATGATTCAGTAAAAGCATCTTATGATAAAACAGTTGAGGAAAAGAATAATTTAGAAAAAGAGATTATGGACTTGGAGCAACATACTCTTGAAGCTAACGAAAGAGAAAAATCAGCTATTGCAGAGAGAAATGAGGCAATTAACAGAAGAAAAGAACTTGATAGAGAGGTAAAATTGATGGAAAAGAACAAGAAAAGAATAAACGATAAATTTACTACATTAACTACGAATTTAGAGAAGGCTAAGAAAGAACTGAATGATGCTAGAGAAAAGGCATCTTTAACTATGAACGAATTGGACATAGAAAGACAAACAATCATTGAACTTGAGCAGAACAGTGATCAATTTAGACAAAAAGAGAATGAAATACTGGGTATGACTGATTCTCTTAAGGAATTACAAGAGCAAGTTGATAATCAAAATGAATCGAATAAGAAAATCGATGATGAGTTAAAAATAGAAGTAAGGAGTAAGGAAAAGACTCAGAAAGATTTATCTGCATTAGAAAATGCATCCAAACAAGTTAGTAAGGTTATGCAGACTCTCAAGAAGCAGTTTGAAGATGCAAAAGCTGAATTAAATATTAGTATTGATGATCGTAATAAAGCTGAAAGGTTACTTGAGGCTGAGAAAACAGAACATGAGAAACTGAAAGAGGATTTGGACTTCCTTCAGGGAACTACAATAGGAAGTGAAGAAGGTACTGAGCGCAAAATTAAGGCAATGGAAGTTGAAATTCCTAAGGAGAAGGAGCTTGCTGATGAAATGAATGCTGAGTCCCAGAAACTTTCAGAGAGCAACAAAGATTTGGAGGAGAAGATTAAGGAAGCACGCATTGAAAGTCTGAATAAACCAGCACCTACGCAAGGAACAGGTAATGCTTCAGGTGCGTCTGTTGGAACTAGTCTTGTTGTCAAGAATTTAACAAAAGAAACAGAACACACTTTTGAACTAGTAAATCAAGAGGATGCAAATATATCACAAGGTAAAATTCCACTATCTAACCCAATAGGCAAGTCACTTGAAGGATCTAAAGAAGGCGATGAAGTTAAAGTGGGGCCAACAACTTTTAAAGTTCTTAAAGTAAACTAAAGAGATTCTAAAATAGAGCATCCTTTTTGCCTTACTATGAGCCATACTTTACCAAAGAATAGCAGCCAAATGAAGGATTGGCCTTGGGATAATTATATTCCTTTCTTTGATTACTTAGAAGATTTCAATTTGACTTTAGAAAATGTTTCTGATTGGATGAAATATTGGTCTAATTTGTCTGAATTGATAGGTGAAGTTGGTACTTCAGTTTATGTTGCAACAACAGTTGACACTACCGATGAGGAAGCTAAGGCTAGATTTCATAAATTTCTTGAAGAAATAAGTGAGAATGTTAGCTCTAGAAATCAGGATCTAAAAATTAAATTTCTCAAGTCAGAAGTATCTCCTGAAAATTTTGATATTCCATTGAGGGGAATGAAAAGTGAAGTTGACTTGTTTTCAGAAGAAAATCTACCTCTTTTAACTTCAGATGCAAAATTATCTAAAGAGTATGATGCAATAATAGGCTCACAAACAGTTCAATGGAATGATGAAGAAGTAACACTCACACAATTGTCTCCAGTTATGCTAGAAACGGATAGATATAAGCGTGAAAAAGCATGGAAATTAGCAGCAAATAGACGTCTTAAAGATCGCAAATCCATTAATGAGATTTGGGAACAGGTTCTAAAAATAAGGATGTCAATTGCAAAGAATTCTGGTTATGAAGATTACAGAGCATGGAGATGGGAATACCTTAAGAGATTTGATTACACTCCAGAGGATTGTTTAACTTTTCACAATTCAATTGAGAAGGTAATTGTTCCTTTAGCAGATAAATTACTCAAGAACCGCAAAGAGGCATTGGGCCTTGATAAGTTGAAACCTTGGGATTTGAGTGTCGATATATTTGGGAGGGAAGCTTTAGCTCCATTCAAAGATGCCGAAGAGTTAGAAAAGAAGTGTCATAATATTTTCAATTCGGTAGATCCAGTGTTAGGAAAACACTTTCAAATAATGCGTGAGAAAAATTTACTAGATTTAGGGAATAGGAAAGGTAAAGCTCCAGGAGGTTATTGTACTGAGTATCCTTTCCAGCGTCTTCCCTTTATTTTTATGAATGCCGTAGGTACACATAGTGATGTTCAAACAATGATTCATGAGGGAGGGCATGCTTTCCACGTTTTTGAATCTGCAGATTTACCTTATTCCAGTCAAAGAGATGTTGGAATGGAATTTGCCGAAGTTGCTTCTATGGCTATGGAGCTTTTAGCTTCACCCTTTTTGACTGAAAATGATGGTGGATTTTATACCAAAGAAGATTCTGCAAGGGCAAGAATTGAGCACCTTGAAAAAATAATAATGTTTTGGCCATATATGGCAGTTGTGGATGCATTCCAACATTGGGCATATACAAATCCTGAAAACGCTTCGAGTCCAGATAATTGTGATTCGGAATGGACAAGATTATGGGAAAGGTTCCAAATGTCTGAACATATTGATTATAGCGAGTGTGAGGATATCATTTCTACAGGATGGCATAATAAATTGCATATTTATCATGTTCCATTTTATTATGTAGAATATGGAATGGCTCAGCTTGGTTCAATACAGATTTGGGGAAATTCACTTAAAGATGAGAAGAAAGCAATAAAAGATTACAGGAAGGCACTAAGTCTAGGAGGTAATGCGACGCTTCCTGCCTTATATGAGGCTGCAGGCGCAAAGTTTAGTTTTGATGATAAAACGTTAGAATATGCCGCAAATTTAATTGAGGAACAAATTAAGGTTTTATCATGAGCAATCTTTCAGTTCAAGAAGAATACGCTCCAAAGTCTATTTGTTTTGGTTGTGGACCTTCAAATAAAGATGGTTTGCAAATTAAATCTTATCGAATAGAAGAGGGGTTAGAGATGGAATTCGAATGTGATGAAAAACATCAAGCTTTCCCAGGTGTAATTAATGGAGGGATTCTTGGATCTTTGATAGATTGTCATGGTAATTGGACTGCAGCAGTAGCAATAATGGACAAGAATGGTTGGGATAAGCCACAATGTACTGTGACTGCACAATACGAAGTTAAATTAAAGCGTCCCACTCCATTTGGAATAAAATTAAAGTTAAAGAGTAGAGTTTTAGGATTGCAAAAGGATAGAGCTGAAGTGATAATCGAGTTAAAGGCAAACGGTAAAACCTGTGCAACTGGCCGTGGACTTTTTGTTGCAGTTAAGGAAGGCCATCCAGCATATCATCGTTGGCATTGATGAATAATCATAATCTGTGGTTGAAAGGAGTAGCCGAACACAATAAAGGTGAATATTTGGAAGCTCATGAAATTTTTGAAGATTTATGGTTAGAAACAGACAATAGAGAAGAAAAAGATATTTTACAAACATTGGCACAGGCAGATGCGTTGGCCGTACATCTCGAAACAGGTAATTTGAGAGCAGCCCAAAGATTGATGAGACAATTGCCCGAATTATTACAAAATTTTCCAAATACATATAGAGAAATTAATCTTGTAGAAGTAAGAGAATGGATAGTAGATATGATTTCAAGAATCCCTCAACTCGGGAAGATTCCTGAGATTTCTGATATAGTTCCCCCCAAATTATTGGATAGCTGATACCAAGGTGTTGTAATTTTCAGGTTGAGATAAACAAGCATCCTGCATTGGTTTCACTACTTGGAAAAGAGCTGCCGCAGTACCGTTTTTCAAATCTAAGGGGTGCAATGAACCTGAAAGATAAGATTCTTCTAAATCGGTGTAAGAATCAAATTCTAGATTACCACCAAATTTTTCAGGTCTTTCAATTATAATTTTATCCATTGCAGGTTCAAGCAAGTGCTGCCATATGTCAAGAACAGGGTTACCCTTTCTCTCCAATGGGCAATATGCCTTTGATATTTTTTTCGTTAGAACCTTCTTGTTATCATGAACTAGTAATGTTCCAGTAGAATCTGATTTAGACATTTTGGTATCAGTATCCATTCTTCCAGGCCCAGATAAGGACCCAAGGAGGGGAGTATGCAGTGCTACAGGTTTTGGAAGGCTTAATTTGTTTGCAACATCTCTTGCTAACATATGGGCATGGCGTTGATCCATTCCACCTAGTGCTAAGTCTACATTTAGGGCATAGATGTCAGTAGCCTGCATTGCAGGATAGAAAAATTTAGACATATCTTTATCTCCGTCACTTTCATCTCTTCCCATTATTGAGAGCGCTCTTCTCATTCGCTTTAAGCTACATGCCTTAGAAACCTGAAGAACCTTTTCCCAATATCCTTCTTCATTAACTAATTCATTAGCTGTTCTAAATTTAACTCCAGGGGAGAATACAGTAAACATTTGTCTTTGGTATTCAACGCCTGCTTTCAGGTTTTCCCAATTCCCTCCTAGTTTATCGTTAATATATCCGTGCCAATCAGCTAAAAGTATAGTAACTTCAAATCCAGCCTCTATAAGTTCTTTACATTTTAGCATAGGAACTAAGGATCCAGCATGTAACAAACCCGACGGTTCGAAACCAAGATAGGCTTTTGGATTGTTTTTTTCAGAGAGTAATTTGTCTAGTTCATCCTCTGTAACACACTCTGCAACACCTCTCAGTACAAGGGATTTACGTTTAGACATAATGATAGTGAAACAAGCCATTAATTAACTGCTTTGGTTTCTAAATTTTTGTACCATAAAAGTATTTAAATGTGGTTAGCTAGGAGTATTAGAGTAAATATGTCTGAATCAAATCCTGAAGTGCTCAAAGCAGTCCGTCTTCTTGTTGGCGATCTTGTAAATAAAGAAAGATATGTAATGTTGCCTGCAGAGCCTGGCGAAGGTGACCCCGTTCTTGGTAAATTTAGAACCGTAAGTGATGCAAAAAGATTTGCAAGTCGTAGTGATATAACTGAATTTTCTCTTTGGACAAGGCTAAAGGTTGTTGGAGGAGGTTCATTAAAAGAAGACTTTAATGATTCTGAAGACGAAGAAGAAATAGATGATGATTTAGGTGATTTACTAGATGATGATTCTGATTTACCTGATCTCGATGAAGATACAGATTTAGATGAACTTCTATGAATAACCATATAAGTATACATCAAACCACTGAAAAAAATCTTAAAGGTTCCACATTTATTTGCGGTTTACCCGGAGTAGGACTAGTAGGTAATATTGTAGCTAATTTCTTAATCAACAATCTAAAATTGGAACAGATAGGAATTATTGATGGATATAATTTCCCATCAATTTCGGTAGTCAAAGATGGAGTTCCCAATCATCCGATGCGGTTGTATGCTGGTGAGCAAGTTTGCAATAATGGTAAATGTAACCAGATAGTTATATGTGTTAGTGATTTTGTTCCTCCTACAGCCTTAACAAAAGACTTGGTTAATTGTATTTTTGATTGGGCGAAGGATGAAGGTTGTACTAGTTTTATTACGGGTGAGGGTTTTTCTACGTCTCCGAATAATGATGAAAAAGCTTCCATTGTTTATGGTATAACGTCTACAGAAGCTTCAAAGGATTGGATAAGTGATGCAAAGGTTACGCCTTTTGAGTTTGGAACTATTGGAGGCTTTACAGGGGTTATGTTGAATGAAGGTAGGTTACGTTCTCTTAATGTATTAGGTCTTCTTGCAGAAGTAGAAGAGGATATTCCAGATGCCCGTGCAGCATCAAAAATTATAGAAGCTATAGATAAATTATTGTTGGAAATCGATCTTGATCCAAAACCTTTACTTGAAGAAGCAGCTTCACTTGAGAAGGAACTTCAAAAAGTAACAGAGCAAGTACCAATAGAGAGTAATAATTCAATTCCAAGATATATTGGATAAGTTTAAAACAACAGATATTTACATATAGCTGTGAGCCGAGCTTTAAAGAAAGGAAAAGATTCATTAATATCGAATATTAAACAAGTATTCAAGGATAATAATTTCCCTCAACTCCCTATTAAGGAGGATCCAATTCAAGGTGACTTATCAATTATTTGCTTTCCAGGTGCTCAGATACTTAAGAAGAGTCCTGAGGAGGTTGCAAATGAGGTATCAGGCTTAATATCAAATATTAAGTTAGTCAAGAAGGTTTTTGTTGTTAAAGCTTTTTGCAATATAGTTTTAGATTGGAATGCCCTTGTATTAGATGTTTTCAAGGATATTGGGAGAAATGATTATGGCAGAGGTATTTCCAAGAACGAGTCAGTGTTAGTAGAACATACTTCAGCAAATGCTACTGGACCTTTTCACATGGGGCGAGCTAGAAACCCCATCATTGGAGATAGCATTTCTCGACTTCTCAAATATAATGGATATGATGTTTATACTGAGTATTATGTAAATGATACTGGCAGGCAGGCTGCTACTGTGGCATTTGGGATTAAGAATTATGAGGGTGGAGCTTCTGAAAAGCAAGATCATAAATTAGTGGAATGCTATCGGCAAGCTTCTGATGCGTTAAAGAATGATGAAGAAGTAAAATCACAGATTTATGAAAAAATGGAACTTATTGAAAGTGGTGATAAAGAAGTTTTATTTGAAGTGAAAAATGCTGCTGAAATGATGCTTTCTGGCATGCGTTCTTCACTTAAAAGATTAAATGCTGAGGCAGATTCATACTTCCATGAATCAGATTTGATTCTTGATGGTAGTGTGAATAAAGTCATTGCATCTCTAAAAAATAGCGATATCTGTGTAGAAGAAGAAGGTGCCTTTTACTTAGACCTGGAAGACAAGAATATAGCTGGAAGGAATCAAAAATTTTTCTTTACTCGAAATAATGGTTTAAGCTTGTATACTACAAGAGATATTGCATACCATCTTAATAAATTTGAAAGATTCCCAAGAGCCTTGAACATATTAGGAGAAGATCACAAGCTTCAAAGTAATTTACTTAATATTGCACTAGAGGAGTTAAAATCCTCTAAGCCAGATAATTTGTTTTATTCATTTGTTAATCTCCCAGGAGGAAAAATGTCTACAAGAGCTGGTCGTGTTGTCTATTTAGATGATATGATGGAAAAAATAGTACAAGCTTCTTTTGAAAGGTTGAAAGATGTGGAAATGACTCATGAACAAAAACATTCACTTTCAGAAAAAATAGGTATAGGCTCTTTGAGATATAATATTATTAAAGTTCAACCAGAGAAGGGTTTTACATTCAACATAGATGATGCACTTAGTATCCAAGGCGATTCTGCTCCATTTGCTATGTACTCACATGCTAGAATGTCTTCTATATTAAATAAGTATGAAAAGGATATTCCAGAATTGAAACTGGAAGTGGATTTAGTAGAATCCGAAATTGATTTAATTAGGATTTTGGCCAAATGGCCACAAATTATAGAGTCATCAGTTACTAAACTTGCAATACATAATATTCCAAATTATATTCATCAATTATCCTCGCAATTTAACAATTTTTATAGAGATTGCAAAGTTATTGGGGATAGTAATGAACCATTAAGAATAAATTTAGTATATTCCGCTAAAAGAGTTTTATTTGATGCACTTGGTATATTAGGTATTCAAGCTCCAGAAAGAATGTAATGGTGGTGAGGGAGAGATTCGAACTCCCGTGGTCGCGATCTGCAGTCGCGTGCATAGCCGGGCTCTGCCACCTCACCTACTATATAGGAGGAAAGAAAGGATATTAATTATTAGTTCCCTGTTCTTGCTATAGTTCTTGATACGTCTGTGGTATTCATTTTCTTTTTCATATCGCTCAAAAGATTCTTGTAATGAGCTACTTGTTCGTTAATTCTTTCAATTTCACTTTTATCTGCATCACCTCTAGCATATCTTTCCTTTACCTTTTCTTTACGATTTTCCCACTTCTCCAATTCATCTAATACCTCAATAATTTTTTTTTCGACACTTTTCATACTACATGAACCTTATTGTTTCAAGATTGCTAGGTACTCTGGCATCTAGTCTTATTTTTCTTCGAATGTCGTTAGCAAATTGTTCACATTTTTGAGGGTCTCCGTGATTTAGCAGAACAATTTTTGGCCTTGGTCTTATTGTTCTTAGGTATCTCATTAATTGTCTTTTATCACTATGTCCTGAAAAACCTTCACATGTTTCAATATTCATATTAACTTTTACAGGTATAGTTCCTCCTTTTTCACGATCATGTAGGTGTATTTCTTTTGCTCCTTGTTGCACCCGTTGACCCATAGTTCCGGCAGCCTGGTATCCTACAAACACCATAGTACTCTTTGAGTCTGGAGCCCAGTGTCTAAGATATTCCATTACAGGTCCTCCGTTTACCATTCCAGAAGTAGCCAATATAATGGCGGGTTCTTCTCTTCCACAAATTTCTTGCCTCATTTCCGTACTTTCCACTTTGTTAAAAATCTCAGATCTGAAAGGGTTATCTTGATTCTGGTAAACCTTATTTCTTAAATTATTGTTTAGATATTCAGGATAAGCAGAGTGCAAGGCAGTTGCTTCCCATATCATTCCATCAAGATATACGGGCATATCTTTGAGTTTTCCCTCGGAATGCAATTTTTCTAAAACAAGCATTACTTCCTGAGATCTACCTACAGCAAATACAGGAATCAAGATTTTACCTTTTTTCTCAACTGTTCTATTAATTATTTCATATAATGTCCTTGAGCCTTCTTCTCTAGCAGGTTGAAAATCATTGTAACCTCCGTATGTTGATTCCATTATCAATGCCTCAAGTCTTGGAAAATGATTCACAGCTCTGTCGAAAAGCCAAGTATTTTCAAATTTAATATCACCTGAGAAAACAAGATTGTATTGTCCATCTCCTACATGGAAGTGTGCAGCAGCCGATCCTAGGATGTGTCCGGAGTTATGAAATGTTAATTTTAGATCAGGAGATACATCGGTAGTATCACCATAATTTAATGGAATGGTATTTCTTATTGCCTGACGTATTTGTTCAGTATTGTAAGGGACTTTTTTTCCTTCAGCATTTTGAATCTTAATGAAATCATTTTGTAACAATGAAGATAGTTCTCGTGTAGGTGGTGTACAATATATTGGCCCATCAAAGCCATAAACAAAAAGCATTGGCAATAAGGCAGAATGGTCTAAGTGTGCGTGTGTTAATACAACAGCATCTATTCCCTCTAGTGGTGTTACTTCCGGTGCACTCAAAAAAGGGCTAGGTTCTTTTTCATTACCAGGATTAAATCCACAGTCTATCAATACTTTACTATCTTTAGTCATTAAGAGATGACAAGATCTTCCAACTTCTCTATATCCTCCAAGTGCGGTAACCCTTACATGCTGTTCACCAGGGATAGTATCTCTGAAAATCTTTTTACCCACTCTTGTCAAGAATTTTTTTCTTCCCTCTGCAATTTTTTCTTCGAGCATATAATTTCGAATGTCTTTCAAAGTTCTAGATTCCATAGGTGAGGATCTTATTACCACAGGATTCCATCCAATTTCTCTTCTAATTTGATTTAAAACTACTCCATGTTTTCCAATGGCTCTGCCAGGATTTGCAGCCTCTAATATTACGTCTCCATTTGTTTCATCAAACCTTGTATCCACTATACCTGCTTCTTCAGGCATTATCTCTTTGAGCTTCTGTTTTGCAGAGATAATTGGTTTTCTTACACTAGAATCTGCTTTGATTATTATTCTCTTTCTAACATTTTGAGCTAATTTTCTAATTAAATCGTTATTATCTGAGAAAATCTCCAGATTTGGCGTGTATAGAACCACATTAGAAGCTTCCACTTTAACATCTGTAAATGTGATATTGTCGGGAATGACTTCTGTTGCGACTTTTTTTACTAATTTTATTACGTCCTCTACGGCCATTTGACCTTCCTTAAATTGTTGACTTTCGTCTACAAGTTAGCTTGAATTTTTTCTATTTCTTCAAAGGAAACTTTGTGATATCCTTTTGAATCTATAACACACATTGATATACCATCACCTGAAGCTGAATCTCTTTTCATAGCTGCAGTTAATGCTCTGACTCCCAACACCTTGCCTTCTTTTACAGACATGTTATCCTTGAATCTGTCTTCTAAAACGCCATAAACAAATGGAGAACCTGATCCAGTAGTCTGGAATTTGTCAGGTATTGATCCTCCTGCAGCATCGAGTGAGTAAACGTGTCCACCTTCTGAATCAATTCCACCAAGTAATAATTGTACCCAGAAAGGCATGTATCTTCTACCATTCATAATATTTGCCATTAATGTAGATGCAGCCTTTAGTGACATATTTGTTCCACTTTTCAGTTCATAAAGTTTAACTTCAGCAGATAACCATCTTGCAAGCATTTGTGCATCTCCTACTAGTCCTGCAACGGTTAATGCCATGTTGTCAGATATTCTAAAAAGCTTCTTTGTTGTTTTATGTCCAATGAGGTTTCCCATTGTGGCTCTCATTTCTGTAGCCATTACAATACTGTCTTTACAGACTAATCCGATAGTCGTTGTGCCTTTTTTCAAATCTTTTTCTGACAAAAAACTCCTCCACGAGTAAAACTAATGATTCATCAGGGCCAAGTATATTAGATTAATGCTAGTGATAAAATCATAAACAATAGTTAAATATCGGTCACCAATCGACATTAGAGGTAAGTAGTGTTTAAAGCCAGAATTAAAGCAGATAGCCTGAAAGAATTTATCGGAACCGTTGGTTCGTTAGTTGATGAAGCAAAGATAAATGTTAGTGAAGAAGGTCTTCAAGTTAAAGCAGTAGATCCGTCTCATGTTGCAA
>Ga0066837_10001135_pt1 | contig 12369 bp, 21 predicted proteins | sample ETNtaG_25_FD_66730 | JGI IMG/M metagenome (GOLD analysis project Ga0066837, IMG submission 66730) | Marine microbial and viral communities from oxygen minimum zone, Eastern Pacific Ocean - ETNP201302SV86 | ecosystem: Environmental > Aquatic > Marine > Oceanic | place: Pacific Ocean: Eastern... | reverse complement strand
GAAGAAACAAATTGCACGATTAACTACAATTATGAGAGAGATTCAATTGGAGGAAGAAGCTTAGATGGTAGATATTGATCCTCTAACTGGCCTTCCAAAAGAATTGCTCGCAATGGAAGAGATAATTAGAGAGCAGCAATCAATTAAAATTCATATTGAAAAACGTAGATATGGAAAATTAGTTACGATTATTGATGGGATCGGCAAAAGTGTCGATATCAGCGATTTAGCTAAACAACTCAAAACTAAATGTGCTACTGGTGGAACTTCAAAAGGTGGAATTATTGAATTACAAGGAGACCACACAAAGAAAGTCAATGAGGTTTTGACTGATATGGGATTCCCTGTAGAGGTGCAATAAATGGACGGAAGAGATGAATTTATGGGAGAACAAGTAACTGTATCTGAACATTCTGATCCTAGTATACAAGGAATTTCTGGAAAAATTATTGATGAAACTCGAGAGACAATTACTATTTTTTCTGATGGAAAAGCCAAGATGGTTAGTAAGCGCCCAGGTAAATTCATGTTCAAAAATGGTGAACTTGAAGGAAATAAAATTGCTTACAGGTCACAAGACCGAATTAAAAAGGTGAAGGCATGACTAAAGATAAACCACGAAACATAGGTGTTGACGTTGAAGCTCCGGCTAATCCATGGGATGGAGATCTTAATGACCCGTTCTTTGGCACTCTTCCTGTAAGAGGACAAGTTCTACGTGGAATTGTTATAAAATCAAAAGCTCAAAAAACCGTTGTTGTTCAAATCAACAAAATGAAATATGATTCTAAATATGAAAGATATGCAAGAAGTTCATCTAGGATAAGTGCTCACAGCCCTGCTAGTGTTGGAGCAACTGAAGGTGATGCTGTAACTATTATGGAATGTAGACCATTGTCTAAAACTAAATCATTCGTTATTATCGAAAGGAGAGATCCATGAGGGGGGTTGCCGGAAGACAAATGAGAGGTTTACCTCAAGGTGCCCGAATAAATTGCGTTGATAATAGTGGTGCAAAAATTGTAGAAATTGTTACTGTTTTAAATTACAAAGGTGTACACCGAAGATCCCCTGCCGCAGGCGTTGGAGATATGGTGATTGCATCTGTCAAAAAAGGCAACCCAGAAATGCGTCGCCAACTTGTTAGAGCCGTTATCGTAAGATGCCGTAGACCTTTCAGAAGAGCTGATGGAACTATGGTTCAATTTGAGGACAATGCCGCAGTTCTAACAAATGAGCAAGGAGAAACTAAAGGTTCCGGAATCAAAGGACCTGTTTCAAGAGAAGCTGCCGAAAGATGGCCGCGTATAGCTGCTGCAGCTACAACAATAGTATGAGGATTAAATGAGGTCAAAACAACCACGAAAACAGAGACTAGCCCGTTACACGGCTCCTTACCATAAAAGGCATCGTGAAATGTCTTCTCCAATTGATAAAGGTCTCAGAAAAAGGCAATTGTCAAGGGGATTCATGTATCCAAGAGCTATGCCTGTCAGAAAAGGAGATCGTGTAATGATTGTTAGGGGAGAAGGCAAATCAAAATCAGCTACTGCTATTTCCAAAATAGATCGAAAGGCCAGAAAAATCTATGTAGAAGGATTTACTTATTTCAAATCTGATGGGACTGAACTACAAAGACCTATAGATGCATCAAATTTAGTTATTATCAATCCTGACTGGTCTGATATTAGAAGAAGAAGAATATTAAACCGAATTAATGATTCTGTAGAATGGACAGATGAAGTGATATCTGATTTAGAAGCTACGGAAGATGAATATGAAGCTGAAACTGTAGGTCCTATTGAAGAAGAAACAGAAACTACAGATGTTGATTATGATACTATGACTATACCTAATCTTAAAGCGGCATTGAAAGAGCAGGGCTTGCCTGTTAGTGGTAAGAAAACTGAACTTATTGAAAGACTTAAAGAAAATTCAAAAGATGAAGATAAGGCTGAAACTGTAGGTCCTATTGAGGAAGAAAAGACTAAAGAAGAGACTTCTGAAGAAACTAAATCTAAAGAAACCGAAACTACAGATGTTGATTATGATAGTATGACTGTACCTAATCTTAAAGCCGCACTGAAAGAGCAGGGCTTACCTGTTAGCGGTAAGAAAACTGAACTTATTGAAAGACTTAAAGGAGATTCAAAATGAGTAGTGGACATCTAAAGAGGTTAGTGGCTCCTCGTTCTTGGAAAATATCTAGAAAAGAACGAACTTGGACAACAAAGCCTATGCCTGGAAAGCACTCCTTGGAAGGTGCGTTACCTATTTCAACAATCCTAAGAGATTATCTGAAAGTCTGTGATAACAATCGTGAAGCAAGAATTATTCTCAATAATGGAGATGTGATGATTGATCAACGAGTTGTGCGCAAACCAAAATCACCTGTCGGGCTTATGGATGTCATTTCTCTTCCAAAAATAAAAATGCATGTTAGAACCATGCTTGATAAACACGGTAGAATAGAATTTGTTTCTATTAAACCTGCTGAAGCAAAATGGAAACTTGTAAGAGTAGAAAATAAAAGAAGTGTAAAAGGCGGACATATGCAAATTAATTTGCACGACGGTACTAACGTCTTATCTAAAGAAAAAGTCAAGACTGGAGATGTTTTACAATTAGATCTCCCTAGTATGAAAATAAAGAAAGTATTAAAATTTAAGAAAGGTGCTCAATCCTTAATTATTGGTGGAAGTCACGTAGGTTCAATTTCTACAATTAAAGGTGAAGAAACAACAAGAAGTACAAAACCTAATCTTGTTATGTATGAAAATTTCCAAACTATTAGGCCTTATTCATTCATTGTGGGTGAAAAGAAAGCAATGGTTTCGCTTCCGGAGGTTAAGGTATGAATTCTATGAAAGAATTAAAGATAGCAAAAGTTGTTCTGAATATAGGGGTTGGAGAGGCTGGAGAAAGGCTAGGAAAAGCTGAAATTGTTCTTAAAAAATTGAGCGGATGTAAACCTGTTCGTACTTTATCAAAATCAACTAACAGAGATTTAGGAATTCGATTGGGGATGCCTATAGGATGTAAGGTTACATTAAGAGGAGAAAATGCAATGAAGTTCTTGAAAGATTCTCTTTGGGTAAGAGAAAATAGACTGCCTGCATATTGTTTCTCAAAAACAGGTGGAGTAAGTTTTGGAATTCCAGATTATACTGGTTATAAAAATGAAAGTTATGATCCTGATATTGGAATATTTGGATTAGATATCGCAGTTGCATTTGAACGCCCTGGATATCGTGTTGCTAGAAGGAAAATTAAACATAATAAAATTGGCAAGAATCATCGAATTAATGCTGAGGAATGTCAAGAATATATGAAGAAAAAATTCAACTTGGAGGTATTCAAGGTATGAACATCGATGACGTGAAAATTAAAGTCAGAGAAGTTTATCGTGGGCGCATCGAAGGATGTGTTCTATGTGATAGGAAACGCGGACTTGTACGCAGACATGGACTAAAGTTGTGTAGACAATGTTTTAGAGACAAAGCTACCGAACTTGGTTTCAAAAAATATGATTGAGGTTTAAATGAGACACGATTCACTATCTGATGCGCTTATAATAATCAAAAATGCTGACCACGTAGGTAAAGATTCAGCTATTGTTCCAGCTTCAAGATTAATTGGAGATGTTTTAAAACAATTGACTGAAAAAGGATATCTAAATAATTATGAATATGAAGATAACGGTAAAGGTGGAATATTCAATATTTCTTTGAATGGTCGAATTAATGGTTGCGGTGCAATCAAACCTAGATTTTCTGTTAAATTAAGAGAGATGGAAAGGCATGAAGCTAGATATTTACCTGCAAAAGATTTTGGTATTTTAATTCTTACAACTCCTTTCGGAGTTATGAATAATGACGCAGCTAAAGAAGCATTAACTGGAGGAAAGCTACTAGCTTATGTTTACTAATGTTAATTAAAAAATTAACCTATGAAGTAGATTTGCCAGAAGGTGTTACTTTTTCTATGGACAATCATGATATAAAACTTTCAGGATCGAGAGGTGATTTAAGTCGTAATTTTAAACATCCTATGATTTCTGTATCTGAAGACAATGGAAAGATTAAATTAGTTGGAAACAAAATAAGAAGAAAAGAAAAAGCTTTGATTGGAACTTGGAGAGCTCATTTGAAAAATATGGCTCAAGGTGTTTCATCTGGATTTTTATACGAGATGAAAATTGTCTTCGCTCACTTTCCAATGAAGGTTAGTGTAAAAGGAAATGTAGTTCATGTTGCTAACTTTTTAGGTGAAAAAACAACTAGACTCGCAAATATTCATGGAGACGCCAAAGTTATTGCAAAAGGTGATAAAGTAACGATTGAAGGAAATAATGTTGAAGATGTTGGTCAGACTGCTGCAAATTTAGAACTTGCAACTGTTGTAAAAGGACGTGATATTCGTGTTTTCCAAGATGGGATTTATGTGGTTTCTAAGGGAGCTGCACAATGAGTGATGATGATTACAAACCTAGGCAAAAACCTGTTTTGAATAAAGAACAGAAAACTGATTTATCAAAAAGAAATCGTATGTCACACAAAAGACCTAAATTTAGAAGACAAAATTGGTTTAGATATAAGAGATTAGGAGAAAAATGGAGGCGCCCTCGCGGTATACATTCAAAAATGCGAAGGCACTTCAAGTATAGAATTCCAGTTGTTCAAGTTGGTTTCAGAGGGCCTGCTAGTGTTAGAGGTTTACATCCTTCTGGATTTGAAGAAGTTTTAGTTTACAATCCTGGTAATTTAGAAAATATTGATTCTAAAACTCAGGCTATTCGAATATCAAGCAAGGTTGGCGATAAAAAACGCGAATTAATTGTTAACCAAGCCGATGAAATGAAAATACGTGTATTAAACAGGAGAGATCTATGAATTTATCCTATCAAAGAAGAGTTGCTGCCACTGTTCTAAAATGTGGTGTTAATCGTGTTTGGGTTGATGATCGTCCTGAAGTTCAAGAACGTATTTCTGAAGCAGTAACAAGAGATGATGTAAGATTATTGATTGTTCAACGATTTATTCGTAAACATCAAAAGAAAGGTATCTCTAGAGGTCGAGCAAAAGCTATGGCTGTGCAACGCTCTAAGGGCCGTCGCAAAGGACATGGTTCAAGAAAAGGGCATGGCGGAGCAAGAACTCCAAAGAAGGAATCGTGGATGACTAAAGTACGTGCATTACGCAAAGAATTAACTTCATTGAGAGATGAAAAAGTAATTGATGCGTCCCAATATAGGTTATACTATCGTAGAGCAAAAGGTGGAGTTTACAATTCAAGAAATCATTTAAGATATAATATGGAAATTGATGGAATAAAATTAGGAGGTAAGAAATAATGCCAAAAAGAATGCACTTCTCTCGTAGAAGGAAGGGTGTAACTAATTATCGTAAAAGATTGGCTTTATTGAAATCTGGACTTCCTAGGGCTGTAGTTCGATTTACAAATTCTAAAGTTACAATTCAAATAAGTAATTTTGAAGGAAAAGGGGATCGGGTCTTAGCTTCAGCTTCATCTGCAGATTTAGACAAAATGGGATGGAAAAATTCAAAGACAAATCTTCCTGCTTCTTATTTATCTGGGAAATTAGCTGCTAAAAATGCAGTTAAAGCTGGAATCTCAGCTGCAGTTTTAGATATTGGAAGAATTACTCCTATCTCTGGAAGTCGAGCTTTTGCAGTGTTAAAAGGCCTTGTAGATGGCGGACTGGAGATTCCTCACTCTGAAAGTTCATATCCTTCTGGTGAGCGGATTAATGGAAGTCATATTTCTGAAAAAATGGTTAAAGATTTTGATAAAGTTTCGAAAAAAATGGATGGTAAGAAATAATGAGTGAAGAGGTAAAGAAAACTGAAAATAAAAATACTAATTCTGGATATAAAGGCAATGCTAATTCTAGATATAAAGGTAAAGGGCCTCAAAAAGATAATAGACAAAAGAGAGGGCCTCCATTGTCACCTGCTCAACAACGTAGAAAAGCTGCTGAGGAAAGAATTTCTAAGTGGATTCCTAAAACTGAATTAGGTCGCAAAGTTGTTTCAGGAGAAATCACTACCATTCAAGAAGCTCTTGCAAGTGGATTGCCTTTACGCGAAGCTCCGATTATCGATTTACTCATAACTGATCTAATGGAAGAAGTAATTGACATTCATATGGTTCAAAGAATGTCTGATTCTGGTAGAAGAGTTCGTTTTGCCGTTACCACAATTGTTGGAAACGGTGATGGAGTTGTTGGACTTGGTCGAGTATCTGGAAAATTAGTTAGACCTACTATAACAAAAGCACTTGATCGTGCTAAATTGAATATTATTGAAGTTCGTAGAGGAAGTGGTTCATGGGAATGTTCTACTGCTGTTCCAAATTCATTACCTTTTGAAGTTGCAGGAAGAACTGGATCTACTAGAGTTAAAATCAAGCCTGCACCGCCTGGTGTTGGATTGGTAACTAACCAAGTAGGGCAGATTATGTTGAAACTTGCTGGTGTTGAAGATGCTTGGTCTTTCACAAAAGGGCAAACTCAGACTATTTACAATTTTGCAAGTGCAATGTTTAAAGCTTTAGAGAAAACAAGAACTACAAAATTATTGCCAGGTCAAAAAGAGTTCCACAATATGATAAAAGGAGTTAAACAAGAATGAGCTGGGCTGTTGTTAGAATCAGAGGTTCTGTGAATGTTAATCCTAAGATTAAAGAAACTATGCGATTGATGAAGTTAAATCGTGTAAATCATTGTGTTATTGTTCCTGAAAACGATACATACACTGGTATGCTCAATATTATCAAAGATTATGTTACTTGGGGAGAAGTAGATTCTGAAACTACCGAGCTTTTATTACAAAGTTCCGGTAAAACTAGTGGAAATCTTGCTTTTTCTAAAAAACAATTAAAAGAGACTTCTTTCAAAACAATGAAAGCTTTAGCAAAAGGCATTTCTGAAGGAAAAACCGTTATGAGAGATGTGCCTGGACTTAAGCCATTATTCCGATTACACCCCCCTCGAAAAGGATATGAGGGCATTAAGCGCAGTTTCAAAGAAGGTGGAGCTTTGGGATATCGTTCTGAAAAAATAAATACTTTACTTAGGAGAATGCAATATGCCAAGGCGTAAGGCACTGAAACCTAGTCGCACACGTGGAAGAGGACACAAAAAAGGCCGAGGGGCTGGACTAAGAGGCGGACGTGGAAATGCTGGTTGTCATAAGACAAAACGCATAATGTATGAACGTGTCGGGCGTGTATGGGGTGCTCATGGTTTCAAAAGACCTCAAACCGTAGTCATGGCAAACAATGCGATTAACTTGAAAGTTATCGAAGAAAATGCATCCGAGTGGGTAGATCAAGGGAATGCATCGAAGAAAGGAAAAATCGTATCAATTGATTTGAAAGAAATGGGATATGATAAATTATTAGGTACTGGAGTGCCTAGTCAAGCTTATAAAATTACAATAAGTGCTGCCTCTGCAAAGGCCGTGGAAAAGGTTGAGGCGGCTGGTGGAGAGGTCATAAATGGCTGAAGAAAATATACCTAGGAATCCTGCACAGGCAATCATGCCTTGTTTGTTTATGATAGCCCTATATTTACTATGGTACAACTGGAAATCGCCTGAAAGTGTAAGTGCTACCCTTATGGGTGTTGGTTTTCTTGGACTTACATGGCTTGTGTATATGGGAGCATCCTACTCTGGAGAAGGCTCTAAATTACATGGATTAAAACCAATTATTGGAAGAATGCCTACTGTACAGAAACCAGAGGGGCATGTTCACTTTAGAACAAAAATGACATGGACTTTAGCAATTCTTATTGTTTATTTTGCTATGACAAATGTAGCTCTCTATGGTCTTGGTGGAGAAACTATTGACTTATTCAGTCAATATCGTGCAATTTTAGCTGGTGCAAGTGGAAGTTTGATGCATTTAGGTATTGGGCCTATTGTTACAGGAAGTATTATCATGCAATTGTTCACTGGTGCTAAAATTATTAATTTAAATTTACAAGATCCTCGTGATAAAGAAATATATCAAGGAACTCAAAAAGTATTAGTAATTGTAATGATTATTGTTGAATCTGTACCTCAAGTATTTGGATTCTTAGAACCTAGTTCAGCTCTCGTTGGTGAAGTCGGTCTTAGCTGGGCTAGAATGACTATTATTACTCAATTAGCTATTGGATCTTATCTTGTGTTTTTGATGGATGAAAGTGTATCCAAATGGGGTATTGGTTCAGGTATCTCATTATTTATTGCAGCTGGAGTTTCACAAGCAATATTTACTGGAACTCTGAATTGGGAGCCCGCTCCTGGAAGTGGCACCGAAACACCTTCTGGAACGTTACCAATGATTTTATGGTACATAAAAAATTCTTCTACTAGTGATTTGAGTGAGGGTGGTTACGAAGCTATGCTTTTGGCACCTCCTAACCCAATAGTCGCGCTAATCGGAACATTTATTGTATTTTTGATTGTGGTTTATGTAGAATCTTCAAGGATTGAATTGCCTCTAGCTCATGGAAAAGTAAGAGGTGCAAGAGGAAGATATCCGATTAGATTGATTTACGCCAGTAACATTCCTGTAATTTTAATGGCTGCATTGCTGGCAAACGTAAATATGTTTGCATTATTATTCTGGTCACATCCTACTATGTCTAAATGGCCAATTTTAGGCCATAATTGGAGATTAGGGGCATTTGATGTAACTGATGGAAGTAATCCTCAGCCTACTATGGGTTTAGCATATTATGTAAATCGACTGGCGGGACTTCAAGATTGGTTTTTGCCTTTGATTAGTCCTGAAAAATATGGCGGTTACATGGGGGGTCATGAGCCTTGGCAGCTTGTTGCTCATATTATTGTTTATATGTCTATTATGGTTTTTGGATCTATTGTCTTTGCTAAATTTTGGATTGAAACAACAAACATGGGGCCTGAGGCTGTGGCTAAACAGATACAAGGATCTGGTATGCAAATTCCTGGATTCCGTAGAGATCCTCGTATTGTTGAAAAAGTCTTGGAAAGGTACATTCCTACTGTTACTGTTTTCAGTGGGGCTGTTGTTGGATTTTTAGCTGCTGGAGCTGATATGATTGGAACTGTGGGTCAGTCATCTGGCACTGGTGTACTGCTTACTGTTGGAATTATGATACGGATGTACGAACAAATTGGAAAAGAACAAATGATGGAAATGCATCCTGTGCTTCGAAGTTTCTTTGGCGAGGATTAATGCCAATCTACGGCGAATCTATTATTGGAAAAGACTGTTTTATTGATTCTGATGCTTTAATTGGTTATCCGCATTCAAAAGAATTAGAAAAAGAATCTAAGGAAATTGCAGGATGTGTAATTGGTGATGAATCGATCATACGTCCTGGTTCTGTATATTCTACTGCTAAATTAGGTAAAAAAACTAGAACTGGACATAATTTTCTTGTTCGTGAAAATACAACTGTAGGTGATGGTTGTTTAATTGGAACTAATGTTGTTGTAGATAATAATTGTAAAATAGGAAATTATTGTAGCTTCCAAACTGGCGCATACATACCTACTGGTACTATTATTGGAAATCGAGTGTTTCTTGGACCGAATGCATCTCTTACAAACGATAAAATACCTTTGAGAACAAAATATAATCCTGAACCTATAACGGTTAAAGATGATGTCTCTATTGGATCAAATGCAACAATAATGCCTGGGCTAACTATTGGTGAAGGTGCCTTTGTTGCGGGTGGAGCTGTTGTCACTAAAGATGTTCCCGCTTGGCATTTAGCTAAAGGATGTCCTGCTGTTTTTAGTAAACTTCCAGATAATTTAAAAAAACCTAACAGACTAGGGCCTTAGCATGAGTGTTGTAATCGTAACTGGAGTTCCTGGCGTAGGAAAGAGTACAGTTATGGGTGCAGCCGAAGAATATGGATACAATATAGTCAATTTTGGAACAACCATGTTTGAAGAAGCCCAGAAAGAAGGCGTTTCAAACAGAGATGATATGCGTAAATTAGCTGTAGAAGACCAACAAAGATTACAAAAGCAAGCTGGAGAAAGAATATCAGAAATGGGTAATGTAGTTGTAGATACTCATGCTTCTATTCTAACTCCATCAGGATATATGCCTGGACTACCTGAATGGACTGTAAGGGCCTTAAATCCAGATATTATCGTACTTGTAGAAGCTACACCTGAAGAAATAGAAGGAAGGCGCAACAAAGATGCTAGCCGAGCAAGAGATAAAGATGATATTAGATTGCATCAAAGTGTTAATCGCGAATATGCGGCAACGGCTGCCGTCATAACTGGATCAACTGTAGCTATTGTTAAAAATCATGATAATCAGATTGATGTTGCTGTAGAACAATTTAGGAAAATTTTAGGTAAATGAGCGAAGAAGAACAAAATTCTGAAGAAGAATTGCAACCTCCAGCTATCGGAGGAACTTTTCTGACTATGGCTTTCATGTTGTGGATTATTATTAATCCTGAATTAAGAGATTTTATGGGAGACAGTGCAGGACTTGTTTTAGAACCTAGAATCTCGTTTGACTATCAATATCCTGTACTTACATTTCTATTCGCTGGAATTACTATGATTTCTCTTACTACTCTTATTCGTCATTTCATTATTGATTGGGAAAAGATGGCTGAAATTCAGTCAAAAATGGGGGCTTATAACAAAGAGATGGGAGAAGCAAGGCAAAATGGAAATGAAGCTAAAATGAAGAAACTGTTTGCAATGCAGCCTGAAATAATGATGTTACAAGGTGAAATGATGTCTAACCAAATGAAACCAATGGCCTTTACAATGATAATAGCCATTCCAATTATTATGTGGTTGAGAACATTTGTGCATGGCATGGATTTACAAGTAATGTCTCTTCCTTGGGAATCAAATTATAGCCTAGATGAAAATTTATGGATTTTACCTCATTGGATTTTAGTTTATTCAGGATTATCATTGCCTTTTGGCCAAGTCATCATGCGTGTCTTGAAAATTTTCTCAAATTCTGGTGGCAACCAAACTGTACTTTAAGTCTTGAAGTTAGAAAATTTTTCAAGTGTCAATCTTTCAAAGAAAAAACTTTCTTTATGAATAACCTCTCTCTCCCAATTTACATCTAATTTTTCCATTTTACTTGAAACTATAAGATATACGTTCCCGTTTTTTTTAAGATATTTTCCAGCTTTAGAAAGGAATTCCAGTGTGAATTCTGAACCTGTGGGGCCGCCTTCTACTGCTAAAGCCAATTCTTGGTCATCGTAATCGTCTGTTGGTGGTAAATAGGGAGGATTGCAAACAATAAAATCAAATTTACGACCTTTGACTTTTTCAAACATATTACCTTCTAGAACTTCAATATTAACTTGATTTTGTTTTGCATTAGATTTTGTTGCATTCACAGCTTTAGGATTGATATCTATTGAAGTTACTTGATTTCCTTTTTTAGCTAAATGTATAGATATTATTCCAGATCCACATCCTATTTCTAGTACAGAACCTAACTCATTTGGAAGATAGTTGCACATCATCCAAGAATCTTCTGCAGGCTCATAAACACCTTCAAAAGTTTCTATTTCTATTTCTTCCATAATTAACCATGAGAAGGGTTATATAACCATTTATTTAAACATATATAACTTATGGTGTGGAAAAAAGGAAAAAAACCTGAACAATACTTGTTTACAATTACTGAAGAATTCGCAAATAATTGGAAATCTTTCAAGAAAGAAGCCAAAGATAATCATCAAAATATCAGTGAATTGCTGAGAAATACTGTAAGATCGAAATTAACTAATGATAAAAAGAAAAAAGCTTTGGTTCTTAGCCCTCATACAGATGATGCTGAATTGGGGTGTGGGGGAACTATTGCAAAATTAGTTGAAGAAGGATGGGATGTGCATGTCATATATTTTAGTGCAGTAGCTGAAAGATATCCTAACCTTGTCGAAGAAGCTGCAAACTCTGGTGAAATTTTGGGGATTACACATGAAGTATTGGATTTTCATACTAGATTTTTCCCCAGAGATCGTCAAGAAATCTTACAAGCATTATATGATCATTCCAGAAGTATAAATTATGATTTAGTTTTTACTCCCACTACTACAGACATTCATCAGGATCATGGCGTTGTGACAGCTGAAGCAAAAAGAGCTTTTAGGAATTGTACCTTGTTGGGATATGAACTTCCCTGGAATAATTTGTCTGTATCGTTAAATTGTTTTATTCCTCTTGAAGAAAGACATGTTAAGAAAAAAATATTAGCTTTAGATTGTTATGACAGTCAGAAGCATAATCCTTATTTTAGTGAGAAATTTTTTAGATCTGTTGTGAAAATGAGAGGTATACAATTATCAAGCCCTTTTGCTGAAGG
>Ga0066837_10001133_pt1 | contig 12370 bp, 7 predicted proteins | sample ETNtaG_25_FD_66730 | JGI IMG/M metagenome (GOLD analysis project Ga0066837, IMG submission 66730) | Marine microbial and viral communities from oxygen minimum zone, Eastern Pacific Ocean - ETNP201302SV86 | ecosystem: Environmental > Aquatic > Marine > Oceanic | place: Pacific Ocean: Eastern... | reverse complement strand
AATGATTGGTGGGAATTAGACGGCTATGGCCAAGATGTAACCTCGCTTTCTTCGGGCGGTTCCTCGACCAACGGTATGTGTGTAATGGTTGCAGATAACAAAGCCCTGAATTGCTGGGGGAACAATAACCAGGAGCAACTTGCACGAGGCTATACCAGCAGTTACGGAACTCCCGACGGCGTCTTTGGATTAATTGCAGGACGCGACAACGCAGTCTTGGCTCCCGGCTTGACCTTCAACAATTCAAATGGTATGATTTCGGGTGCACCCACCACTGAAAACACGGATTTCGTTGAACTGAATATCTATGCTTGTAACGGCCGGGGCTGTGATTCTGCTTCATTCAATTACTCAATTTGGGATCGTCCAGAAGTGGGACTCATCAATTTGGAGAGCGAGCATCTCAACCTTTCAAGGTCTCCGATTGAGATATACAAGGGACGTCCAGTTAACCTCAGTATCGATGTAACAAGTGAGCGACCAATTGCCGACTATACGTGGTATAGTGAGCACATGAACGGTCTGACTTATTCAGATATGTTCCCCAACTCACCTTCGATTGTAACTGATCAATTACCGGTAGGTATCCAAGTGCTTTGGTTTTCCGCAACCGATGATATCGGCGGCACGTCCTCTCCCACCGATGGATGGGTAATTATCAATGTACTCGAAGCTGATGATGATGGCGACCAAGTTCCAATATGGGATGATGATTGTCCATCTGAAAACGCTCTAGGCCACGATGACTACCATGGAAACGGTACATCAACTCCAGAATCGGATGGTTGTATTGACAATCGAGACAACGATTCATTTTACGACCCAGATGATGGCTGCCCAAATCAGCACGCTGCTCCAGAGTACGACTTGTACACTGGGGAAAGCACCACTGTTTCAAGTCCAGATGGGTGTATCGATGATACAGATCGAGATACGATTCTCGAAAACGTCGATTTGTGCTTAACAACACCATTTGCTGAGCGATTCTATGTCAATCCGGATGGCTGTGGTCCATCGGAGCGAGATACTGATGGTGACGGCTACAAAGACAACGTCGATGCCTGTCCCAACACCCCCACGGGTGAATCTGTAGACGAATTTGGTTGCGGCGAATCACAAGTTGATTCTGATGGTGATGGCGTCTACGACAACGCGGACATATGCCCAGAGTCCCCCTTGGGTGCTACTGTTGACATAGACGGCTGCGCAGCAGCAGAGAAGGACAGTGACGGCGACGAAGTCAACGACGAAGTCGACGTTTGCGACACAACACCGCCAGAATTGTGGAACCAGACCAATTTGGTTGGTTGCGCACCCGGCGATCTTGTTACAGACGATATTGACGAGGATGGCGTAGCTGACATCTTCGATAATTGCCCGCAGACGCCCATAGGCGATGTTGTCGACTACGGAGGCTGTGGCCTGACACAGAAAGATACCGATGGTGATGGTATTACTGATGATTTGGACCAGTGCCCAGATACACCAGGATATGATATCTCTACAGTTGATACAACTGGTTGTGGTTCAACACAACGCGATTCAGATAGCGATGGTGTCATTGATTCAGTAGACCAGTGTCTAAACACACCAACAAGTGTTGAAGTTGACACACTCGGTTGCCAAGCAGGACTTTCAGATTCAGATCTAGATTCGATTGTCGATATCATAGACGCTTGCCCAGGCACAACAGGTGACCAACCAGTCAATCTGAATGGGTGCGCCGCCTATCAGTTGGATTCGGATGGCGACGGAATTACCAATGATTTGGATGCATGTCCCACTACTCCAGCGGGTGAAGCAATCACCACCGATGGCTGTGCTGAAGATCCAGATGTTGTAGAATGGAGGCCAGAGGATGATGACGGCGACGGAATCTTCAACGATGACGACGAGTGTCCAGATACGCCATTGAACTCCAAGGTTATTGACAATCGAGGTTGTGCAGTTCAATCAGATGGTGACAACCAGAAAGTGGTATCCTCTACGACACTCGGAATAACTGGTGTCTTCTTGTTGTTAGTTCTTCTAATCACTCTAGCCTTCATGCGACGCAGCAGACAACATGATTCGATTTGGGTAGCCGATGGAGGCGACGCACTATTCGACTCCATGGACCTTGATGGAGACGGTGTGATTTCCGACGAAGAGTGGGAGATTTACAAGAAGGTACGAGATGCCAAGAAAGAGTCCAATATAGGGGACGATGACCTATTCGATTGAATGTAGAGTGAATCACTCTTCTTCTTCGCGGATAGCATCGATGATCTGGGCCTTTGTCCCACTATGGGACACCCCTTGCTCCTTAGCGAGGGCGACCAATTCCGCCTTCTTCATTCGATTGAGGGAAGACATGGATGGTTTGGATGCTGGCTTGGATGATTTGGAAGTAGGCCAACCAGAGGGTGTGCTTAGCGTGAATTCAGGATCATCCTTCTTGGGGTCCCCTTCAATCACCTCATCAACAGCCGCACTCAAATCTGATTCTTCGATGCGTTTTGTCCACATCTCTAGATAATGCTCTGGTTCGAATCGACCCTTTGCCACATTTCGCTCCATTCGAGTAACAGCTTCATTTGTAGTGAGGCCCAGAGCAACCGCTTTCAAAAACACCCGTGACAATTCTTTCTCAACATGATCCGATGCATCAACAACTCCCTCGTCAAACCCTTCACGACGAGAATTGATTTCCCCCTGAATTACATCATGTTGTAGTGAAGTAATGATTTTTGCCAAATACAAATCGGACGCCCGGGTGGAAACTTTACCCAGTTGGATAGGAGTTTCCGCAGATTCAATCATATCTCGGAGTTTTTGTTCAACTTCGCCCCGTCCTTGTCTAACATAGACAATGAAGCCAACCATGAAAAGGACAAGCAAGGGTATGAGTACAAACACCATTGTGATTGGATCACCTTGTAGAAACCTCTCGAGGAAAGGTGTGGATGGTTCGACAATCGCATCTATACAACCATCGTGATTACTGTCCGAGACGTTGTTGACAGCCACTAGGGGGCAATCGTCCAATGAGTCCTCTATTCCATCTCCATCATCGTCGGAATCTTCACTCACATCTCGACACCCGTCACCATCAGAATCGGTGAATCCATCCGAAATCCATCCAGTATCACCCAAAGGACAATTATCGTCCCCGTCATCGATTCCATCTCCATCATCGTCAGAATCTTCTAGAGAATCTTTACATCCATCACCATCAAGGTCATTGGTTGCATTTGAGGTCCACCCCCAATACATCCCTGTTGCACACAAATCATCGACATCATCGACACCATCTCCGTCATCGTCCAAGTCTTCATTCATGTCATAACAGCCATCGTTATCGTAGTCGTTGAAATTTGTTGGAGCCCAACCGAGGTCACCCAGCGGACAACTGTCTAATTCGTCGATACGCTGATCATTGTCATCATTATCATCACAGATATCTCCGTGGAGGTCTCCATCATGGTTTGCCTGGTCGGCATTGGCAATCGACGGACAATTGTCTAGCCAGTTTGCGATAGTATCTCCATCGTTGTCAAGGAGCGAATCACATCCATCAGGGATTCCATCTGAATCTACATCAACAGCATCATTGTGACCCGGGCAGAGATCGAACTCATCCGACCATCCATCATTATCTGAATCGATACCTGGCCAAGAATTCCATTGTTCTCCAATTTCAGCATCACCCTGAATGAGGGCGTAAATCTCGCTTTCATTTCCGGTTCCAAACCAATTTTGGTTGACTTGAATGGATGCCCCAGTCACCGACGGAACTTCAATGGCAGCAGAGTCGATTTGGGTGAACGAGTTTCCCTGAAAAGTGACTTGCTGGAGTGTATTTGGCATACTCTCTTCGATGATAATCGCCGCATCCATTCCAGACAGGTTGTTATCATCCACCGTAATATATCGGACATCTTCAACATAAATTCCCTGTGCTGAATGGATATTCTGTAGTACGTTTTCCCCAATGTACAGGGTACTGACATCTTTGACCGTAATCATTGGACTATTGTCATTGCTGGTTGAGTTCAAACCGCTGTTGGTGAATGAATTACCAGACACCTCCACTTGAGGGATAATTCCTGAAGATGGTGCAATATTGACTGAACTCTCAGAATCGATGATGGTGTTGTCGCTGAATTGCAAAGCAGAAATTTGACCTGCACCGGGGTCCAAACCATCTGGGGTAGAAGTGAATGCATAGGCGCCATCAAGGTCGTTGAAATGATTACCTTCGATGAGAATCACCCCTGCAAGACCCGAGGCGATAATTCCTGAGCGCTGATTTCCATTGGCGTTACTTCCATCCATGGTCATCTCCCGAATCGTCAAATCAGAGATTCCAGCCGACGCCTCTACGCTCATTGCAACATCCGTTGCTCCTTCCCCTTGGAGAGTGATACCTTCGATTGTGATGTTATTCATCATGTAATTACTCTGCAGAAGCAGACCACCCGTGAATGTAGGATTACTATCTTGCACTCTAGTAATCAGCATATTTCCTTGCATTGTTGTGGGTTGAATGACCAATGTTTCGTCAAACGTCCCATCTGACAATGTGATACTATGCCCAACCATTTCTGATCCAAGCAACGTATTTCGCACAGCCAACGAAGGGCTAGCAAAGTAAGCGGTAGATTCACCAACATTGATTGGAGGTTGGATGGAGGTATTTTTTCCAACACTCTTTGCAAATGGTGCTAGATTCGACTCGTTCACAGAAGTTGTATGCCCCACGTTAATCAGGAAAACATCCACATTTTCGAAATCACCACTGTGTTCATCGAAAACAGCCGCATTTGAGATTTGTAGAGCTGCTCCAACTGTGACGTTAGCATATTCATTGTCTCGTAGGGAAATACCACTGAGGTAATCACCTGGATACATCGAGGTTTGCTCGTGGGTGAAGACCGCCATTCCTGGAACATCAATTCCAGCCGCCCCTGCCCATTTACCATCGTTGATGTTGGAAAACCGATTATTCTCAATCAGCGCACCTCCATCGACTTCAGAAGAGACCACCTCATGAATTGAAATGCCAAGTCCAATCGAATCATTGTATCCACCAATATCGTAGATATGATTTCCATGAATGTGCAAATCCTCGATTGTATGGAGAATCTGACCATTCTCTACCGCATCGGTTAGAATTCCCCAAGAAGTAGCACGAATCGAATCGATCTTCTTTGCCATCCCATGAATCAGATTATCTGAAATTTCTATGTTGGAGATATTGTTTGAACCACCGGCAACATAAATTCCGCATCTCGTATCTTCATCGCCATGGATATCAAAACCAGAAATAGACACATCGCTGCTCATAATGAGGATTTTATTGTTCGATCCACGAAAATCGATGACGCTCTCAGAGGAATCCCCCGAAGTCCTTTGCAGTGCACTGTTTCCATCCTGAGCACCAGTCACAGCCAGTGGGTGATTGATCTCGATTGATGACGTCATAACATACGTCCCATTCGCTACCTCAATCGTGTCACCAGAAGATGATGCCATGACTGCATCATTGATTGAGCAATAGGGATTTGAGTTGGTCCCATTGCCGGCGTTTGGACAGTTTGCAGCATCCACATAGAGCGTCGATTCACCCTCGGCAGAAACGCTTGGAAATAGGAAAATAGTCGGCGTCAAGAAGGCACAAATCATGGCTATCGCTAGGATTCGTCCGTACCTCTCTCCCCTAGCCGGCATATCGTCACCGAAGAGACCCCATCGTATAACGATGGGGAATAAACAGGGACCTTCATTGGCCCAAATCGGATGGGGTATTGACATTGCGGAAGCAGTAGTTGTCAGCGAAATCAATTATCTGATTGGGGACCGTTCGCAATGTGTTCTTCAGCGAGGCGCGGATGGACGCGCGATTCAGTGCACCAAGAGCCACTTCGACATCTACCAGTGAGAGCAATGGCTGCAGATGTTCACCCCTCGGCATAATCACTGCTCTCGAACCACCTTGCAACCGTTCAAACACCCGTGAGTCAATCCAGGGCATATCACACGGTGCCAGTTGGATGCGCTCAAGCCCTCTGTCAGAACATATCCGTAACGCAGACCGCAACCCAGATTTAGCACTCCGTTCAAGGTCATTATCTAGGATGTATTCTACATCTGTCAGATGTCTCAAAGCCCCCATAATTTCCTGACGTTGGTGACCGTCTCGCACTGCAACGAGAATCAAGCCACAACCAGCATCTCTCAGTGCATGGGCTACTCGAACAATCATCGGGTCCCCCTCGACAATCATTGTCGCCTTGTTCTTCCCCATTCGTTTTGAGGCCCCACCTGCGAGAATCAGAGCAGGGTACATGCCACCACCTATTCGAGTTGCTTGAGCTCATTCATTGCACTCTCAAGTTCAGCCATCAGGGACTGCGCTCGAGTCAATAGAGCCCGTTGGTCACGACGATTGGCGGCATTGGGCAACCACTCCAACAATTGTCGAATATCCGCTGCATCCCTCTCAACGGTCCACTTGAGGACCTGCTCAAGAACAGGATCATCCGCTTCTAGGAATCGCTCGACCATACAGCCCACGCAACGCGGACAAACCTTCAGTCTTCGCTTAGGAATCTAGCATCTGGTCACGAACACGACCCAACAGAGAATCTCCGTCAGGATATGGAATCGCGGCAAAACCCTCTCTCAGTGGGGATGACAGTGCAGGCCGCCCAGTTCGAACCCAGTTGGCATGATGGATGAGCAACGCCAGATGTGCATGTGCAGCACTTCCTGAACACCATTCCAGCAACTGTTCCTCACTAGGGACTTCGTGTTGCGCTCGCAGACACTCTTCAATCGAGAGCAGAAGCGCCTCCGCGGTCGAACTTGAACCTATCAAATCAGCCAATCGAACCCACACATCTCCTTGATTGGGCAAATTGGCCAGCAGCAGCGCAGCAAGAGCCACATCTTCACGCCCATTGCGTTCCCATAAGTCATGGATTAACTGCGACAAAACATCCGGTTGGCCATGGGTCAGCAACCAAGAACAGATTCTCCTGAGAGTATCATCAGGGGTCCCAAGATGGAATGCATACCTTCCCGATGAACCCAAGCGATCTGTCTGTGATTTGACAATAAACGCAGGTACTCCAATGGGATACGCTTCGCGAATGACATTCATCAGGCGTTTGGAACGAAGATGGATTTTCGCTGGCTGAGAGGATAACCAATCATCCAATGGGTCACTCTTCGTCACCCTTTGGCCCCCCTTCGGGCAAAATTGAACGAATACGATTAAACAGACCATCGACGACATCTTTCGCTTGATCGAATCCCTTCTCGACGACTTGGAATACGTTCTTTTCGACGTGCTCTTCCAATGCATCATGAATTCCATTCATCACTAATTCGTTTTCTTCCTCTGAGATATCGAATAAATATCGAAGATATGCGACGACTAGATATTCGTCCTCACTGATACTGGCGTTGAGATATGCAGTTTGGAACATCCCGGCATATACCCTGAGACGCTCTTCATTGCTGATTTCAGATCCACCTGCCAATTTTTCACCTGCTACAATCGCATCATATACACGCTTGGGCACATCTTCTTCCAAACCGAGTAAACTGGCCAATTTGATGACCAATCTCTTCTCTTCTCTGGTGATTTCCCCGTCTTTCAGGACGATGGAAACAACACCTTGGAAGGTACTGATGTCGGTAATCACTTCGGAGGGCACGAATCGGGAGACACACCCCCTCTTCATAGCGGTTCGCCCTCGATTACAACGCTTATTTTGCCCATTTTTTCATCCAATGCCTTCATGAAGGAGGGGTTGGTCGGCCAGTTCACAGGTATCCCCTGTCACGTTCCCAGGGCTTCGTGCCCTTTCCCGTGAATACGCGCGATGAAAACCCCCCCGAAAGGGACGGTTGAGCGCTCAGGAAAACCTGCGAAAGCAAAGAAAAAAAATAGGAAGTGAACAAAATGAGTGATCAGAAAGCCAAGTACATGATTCATGCTACAATCAAGGCGGAAGGGACCATCCAGAGAAAGGACGTTGTCGGCGCAATCTTCGGTCAAACCGAAGGTCTGCTCGGCGAGGAACTCCAGCTGCGCAAGTTGCAGCGAACTGGCCGAATTGGCCACGTGGATGTAGATCTCAACTCGAACAAGGGCAAAGTATCCGGCGAAATTCTGCTACCCAGCAGTCTGGACCAGGTATCAACAGCCGTTATCGGTGCCGCCCTTGAGACCATTGAGCGAATTGGACCATGTAAGGCAACAATAAAAGTAGCCAGAATCGAAAATATTCACAGCGTCAAACGTGACACAGTCATTGGCCGTGCGAAGGACTTGCTCCTGAGCATTGTGAACGAAGGAACAAACGACAGCAAGAGCATCTTGGATGAGGTTCGCAGCGTTCTCACGCTGGGCACCGAGACCGACATTGCAGGCATGACTTGCGGACCCAATGCAAAGGCGAGCGAAGCGCTCATCATTGTAGAAGGCCGCAATGATGTGCGAAATCTGTTGAAGTTTGGCATCAAGAATGCAATTGCAACCATGGGTGCCAACGTCAAGGATGAACTTGTTGAACTCGCGAAGACCAAGAACAACGTCACAGCGTTCTGTGACGGAGATCGTGGCGGCAAGTTGCTGCTGATGGAATTGTCCGGAGCATTGGGCAAGTCCCTCACACACGTAGCAATCGCCCCAGAATCTCGCGAAGTCGAGCACCTTGAAGGCAAGGTCGTGACCAAGTGTCTGAATCAGAAAGAAACAGCAACCAAAGCCATGGCCCGCATTAAGGCCCAACTCAAAGCAGATGACAAGGGAGCCACTCCTAGCAAATCTGCTGCGAGTAATGGCTCACGAGATGTCCCTGATGACATCCGTGAATGGTCTTCACACATGGGCGAACTGAAGAAGAATCATGCACTATTGATTCTCGAAGACGGTTCTCCATCCGAACCCATCGGTGCGAGCAAACTCGCTGCATATGCTGAGGAGATTGAAGGTGCTCAGTGCTTGATTGTCAACGCCAAGATTAGCGCACGTATGATTGAGATCGCAGAATTGGGAGCAATCCCAAGTGTGCTCGGTAGCGCATCAGGTACAGCAGGTTCCGACACCGTCGTTACCTACGCAATGAGCGACCTCGAATGAGGCTCACCCCTACGGGGTGCCAATGATAACCCCCTCCACATTCCGGTGTGGTATGCAGCCTGAGCAGATAGCCCCAGCGCCAGCAATTCAACCAGCACCCGTAGCGGTGCCTACAGCCCCATTGGCTAGCAGTGGACCCGACCGTACCATGATGGTGCACACAGGCTTGGTTCTAGCAGCATTGCTTCTAGCATTACTCGGTGTGATGGGCGACGCGTGGAGCGTTGAAGAGACATCCACCACCACCGAGTTAGTCCCCGGCACGGAGTTCACAGTAACTACTGAAGCAAATGTTGGACTCGACGACATGTCTGCAACAGTTTGTACGAATGGTGAATGTACCACCGTAGCCGCTGACTTATCGGATACATATGACAACTGTACCTCACTTGCCTCCGACCTTGAACTAAATTCCTCAGCAATCGAAGAAATGTGTGGAACAACCGGCGACATGGCAAGCGCTGGATTTACAGGCATGCTCTTCATTTCAATAGGAATTATTGCCCTAATCGCTTCACTAGTTGCTACATTCTTAGGAACACGTGGAACAACACTACCCTTCTCACAATTCTACCCATTCGGCGGCGCAGGACTCACTCTAATCGGCGTTGTTGCTTGGTACTTGATGATGCCAGAACCCCCGGAAGGTTCTGACCCAAGTTTGGGATCCAGTGCATGGATGACGATTGTCAGCATCGCCCTAGCCGCTGGTGCAGGTGGATATTCCATGTATGCCGGAACTTCTGCGCCGAGCGTCATCGGAAACACATCGACACCAGGGAGCAGCGGAAGAGCCCCTGGACTTGGCGCACGCTCACTCGCCCCAGATTCAGAGGCCCGCGAATTCGTCCTACGAGAGACCGCACTAGGAAACCAAACCCTCTCGATTGTTGAGGATGGCCACTTATTCCGGCTAACCAGAGCAACCAGAGGTGATGATGGAACACACAGTGAGGATTTGTTCATGACACGTCTCGACGCCCTTCTCGGCTTCACCCATGAGCGGTTCGATTGGCTTGACAATACACGATACCTATGGAATGTGATGGCGATTGCCGGCCTCGTACTCACATACATGGCCTACGATGATATCTCCTTGATTTTCTATACAAATTGGTTCATCTTGCTATTCGCAGTTGGCACCATCTTCTCCATGATGCAATTCGCTGACCCCGAACTAATTACATTCGAAACCAACACTGGTAAACATCGAACCCTCATCTATCGTGCCGGTTCAAATCGAGTATTGACTAACACCAGCATGGACCTCATTGATTCTGCCATGCGTGATACACTCCGTGGTGAACAGATCGACCCAACCGCCCTCAATGCAGTTGCCGATTCAATCGAGGCAGAATTGGAAGAAGCACGCAAAGCCGCAGAGGAAGCTGCAGCAGCCCAGCAAGCAGCACAACTCGAGGCTCAGGCACTGGCTCAGGCACAAGCAGAAATGCAAGCACAACAGGCAGCAATGGCTCAGGCACAAGCAGAAATGCAAGCACAACAGGCAGCAATGGCTCAGGCACAAGCGATGTCCCAGGCTCAAATGCAAGCACAACAGGCGGCCGCAATTCCCCCAGCCACCACTCCAGCCGTGGCTCCAGCAGCCCCTCCACCAGTAGCTGCCGCACCGGCTCCAGCGGCACCACTCCCCGCACCTGTTCCTCCTGTGATGAACCCGCCTCCGGCTCCAGCAGCAGCCCCTCTCCCTGCACCAGCGGCACCACCACTTGCACCAGCAGCACCCCCTCTCCCTGCACCAGCGGCACCACCCCCGGCACCGATGCCTCCTCCGGCCGGCGCAACTAACCCATTGCCACCCATCTCGATGGCGCCAGACATGGGCATGCCAACAGAGGTCATCACTCCGGCCCCGGAGATTCCGATGCAAGCGGCTCCACGAGACGAATCACTCACTGAAGGTGAAAAGCAGAATATCCTCACAGATCTCGGCGACGATTAGGATTCAACCGGCTCGGGCATTTGCATCATTGCACTTGGAAGCATGACCGATTTCTCAAGGCGCTTGATTGCGGCCGTTAAACCCTCTAAGTCCTGCGTATCTGGAAGTTTGAATCCATCCATTTCCAATGGCATTGCAGCTCCGGGTCCTGGAATATCAGCCAATCGTTCCCCTAGTGCTTTTGCATCCTTCAATAGCCCTTCCCCACTCGATGAATGTCTTCTTGACAGTCGTTCAGTGGTCCAATTCTCTAACTTCTTCGCAATCCCGGGAAGACGGGCCTGCAAAGCACGATGAGGACCTGAATTGCCACGTTCAAGTATAATCGCAATGCGAGCCAGACGTTGCACACGTACATCCAATGGAGGCATCAGGAGTACATCGAGTGATGGGTCTTCATCACCAAGGCCGAACAGGTCTCGAACGCCTTGTCGGATTTCATTCTGAATCACGACTTCCTCAATCTCATCTTTGACGTCCTCAACAACCTCTTCAACTGCAGACTTCACATCTACATCAGCGATTTCTTCTTCAACGTTCTCAACAACTTCTTCGACGATAGGGACGAGAACTGCCCGTTTTTCTTCGATTCTTGCCATCGGCATCTGTGATCTGAAAGGTTTGAATTCAAATTCGGCATCACTCTCTCCTTCTGCATTTGATAATGTGAGCAATAATTCCTGATATTCAGCATCCAATGCTACCAATCTTTCTGGCCGCATCAAATCTGAGAGGACACGCTCCGCCAACTCAACATCCAGCGCCCAAGGCAATGGTTCCAATCGTGCCAATCGCGCATCATGCGAGTCCATAGCCAGCCGGATTTCAGGGAGATCCAATCCAAGTCGAATCGGATCTTGTGCGAGTAATTCCTGTAATCCTTCCACAGACCATCCAAGGTGTCGCCATTCATCGAGTTCAGCCTGAAGTCCCCTCATCACCTGCTCCAACCGCTCATCAACCTCAACTGCCTTCTTGGGCACATTAAGTGATGATGGTAAATCATATCCACTTTCCAAGTTGGACACAGTTTCTTCATACAACGCTAAATCCAGTGTTTTAGAATCAAGTTCTCCGGGCCACAGTGTTGCAACTTCCAATCGCGCCTGGTCAAGGTATTCACGATGTCTTGCAGAGCGTTTGGTTGCTAAATCCAACCAATCTTGTGCAATTTCAACAACCCCCATTCCAGCCGAAGCACTACGCAATTGTAGCAACCAATCCTCGACTTCAGGTGCACCACTGACAGATGTATCGAGTGCCTGTAAACC
>Ga0066837_10001121_pt1 | contig 12448 bp, 13 predicted proteins | sample ETNtaG_25_FD_66730 | JGI IMG/M metagenome (GOLD analysis project Ga0066837, IMG submission 66730) | Marine microbial and viral communities from oxygen minimum zone, Eastern Pacific Ocean - ETNP201302SV86 | ecosystem: Environmental > Aquatic > Marine > Oceanic | place: Pacific Ocean: Eastern... | reverse complement strand
CTTTCGCCCATTGCGCAAGATTCCCTACTGCTGCCTCCCGTAGGAGTCTGGGCCGTGTCTCAGTCCCAGTGTGGCTGATCGTCCTCTCAGACCAGCTACCCGTCGATGCCTTGGTGAGCCTTTACCTCACCAACAAGCTGATAGGCCGCGAGACCCTCCCAAAGCGCCGGAACCTTTCCTGAATGCGCCATGCGACGCTCTCAGGGTATTGGGCATTAATCCAGGTTTCCCTGGGCTATTCCCATCTCCGGGACAGGTTTCTCACGTGTTACGCACCCGTTCGCCACTCTCCCATTGGAACCGAAGTCCCGGGATCGTTCGACTTGCATGTATTAAGCACGCCGCCAGCGTTCGTCCTGAGCCAGGATCAAACTCTCCGTCAAGATCTCATCAGGCTGGCCGAGGCCTACCTGACACGATCGAAGAGCCCCTACCGCACTTCAACGGGGTGGAAATACCCCTTGGCGCGGCAGCTGGCTGGAATTGATGCAGTCTCGTCGCCTGGTAAACCAGTCAACGACACTGCGAATGTTTGTGTCACGGTCATGAGTGACCTGACACGATTGTGTGGTTCGATCAGCGGTTGCCATAGCAACAGCCGATCGCCCGCACTGGCGTTTATCGTCCTCTGTTCTGTTGTCAAGGAGCGCTGCGGCCGCTAAAAGCGGCAGCATTGCGACACACGCTCCTACCCCTGTAACGGGGTAAAACCGGAGGTGTCGAAGCCCCTCAACGCTGTTTGAACTGCGCTAAGAGGCGAATGGCTACCCTACAGGCGCCAAGGGTACCGAAGCAACCTTTAACGTTGAATTTTAGGGATATTTGCTACCTCGCGGGGGGCTATCCAACCACCAATAGGTGCCAGAGTTTCTTTCCACGCCTCAAAAGCACATATTTGCCATGAAGAAGGTCTTCGGTGGTTGGAAAATAGTCGGCGTCGTTCACTCGATTTCCGTTGACATATACGCCACCCTCGGAAATCGCGCTTTTCGCTTCCTTGCGACTCCTACAGAGCTGTGTTTCCACAAGCAAATCGACGATTCCATCCTTCAACGGTGAATGTCTGGAGGAGGGGATTTCTCGGCTCACAAATTCCAACGCTGACTCCGACACTGAGTCGAGGTCTAGCCCTGGTTCAAACAACACTTCCGAAGCCTCCACAGCGGTGACCGCGGCGGGTTCACCATGAACTATGGCTGTCAGCTCTGCGGCTAACCGCCGCTGACCAAGCCGAAGATGGGGTTCTCGCTGGTGGCTGGTAACGATTTCTTCTATTTCTTCGAGAGAAAGGAATGTGAGTTGGAGAAGTAGTTTGCGCACCTCAGAGTCATCTACCCCAATCCAGGCTTGATAGAAGCGATAGGGACTCATCTTTTCGGGGCTAAGCCAAATGGTCTCCCCGCCAGCCGTTTTGCCGTACTTGGATCCGTCAGGTTTAGTGAGTAACGGCCAGGTTAATGCGTGCGCCGATTTGCCTAGCCTTCTTCGTATCAGGTCGACGCCCAGGACAATGTTGCCCCACTGATCCGAGCCTCCGACCTGCAGATCGCAATCCTCGTTTTCGGCGAGCCACAAGTAGTCGTAACCCTGCAACAGCATGTAACTAAATTCCGTGTAGGAAATCCCATCCCCTTCACTCATTCGGTTGCGAACAGACTCTTTGGCAACCATCTGATTTACGGTGACGTGTTTACCTACGTCTCTCAAGAAGTCCAGCACTCCAAGGCCTACAGTCCAGGCCCGGTTGTCGAGCAGTTTCGCCGGAACGTCGCCTTCGAACTCTAAGAATTGACGAAGTTGCGGCAGGATTCCTTGCAAGTTGTGGGCGAGACCTTCGTCGTCTAGGAGGTTCCTCTCGGCGTTTCTGCCGCTGGGGTCCCCAACCATGCCGGTAGCGCCGCCTGCGAGACTGATGGGGCGGTGACCAGCCAATTGGAATCGCCGCAAGGTCAACAACCCAATGAGATTGCCGACATGGAGACTTTCGGCGGTCGGGTCGAAGCCGCAGTAGAGGACGATCGGTCCTTCAGCGAGCCTCGCGGCCAAGGCTTCGCGGTCAGTAGTGTCATGGATGAGCCCGCGGGCCTCGAGGTCGGAAAGAATGTCCACAACGACAGTGTGCCAAGCCATCGGGTCAAGAGTGGTGAACTTTTGCCTGTTAGCGGTCTACCTCGGCAACACCTTCAACGATTTTGTACCGTTCAGGGTGAAGAAGATGTTGTCTTACGGTGCCAAAGAAAAGCAGTACAGCGAGAGGTCCGAAGACCATCATCAGCAGGATCCAATTGCTTCGGTGTCGATCTAGTTGGGTCCACTTGGTCTTGGGAACGGCGAGCACTGAGATGACCCCGTATATAACGACGGCGGCCGCTATAGCGACCAAAGTCCATATAAAGGGGCCAGAGCGCACGGTCAGAACCTACTGGCAAAACTCAGCGAATTACCTCATAAATCAAGAGTGTCGCTGCACCTGAGCTGGACAACATGAGGCCAACTCCCAAGCCCTGAAAGGTGCCGTCGAAGACCAACCGCCCACCTATCGCTAGCAACACGGTTGCCAGAGCGACCGCTACAAGCCAGTTAGGGAAAGACCCGACAGTGATTTGGCGCGGTAACGCGGTGACTAGGTACCAGCCCAGCGCGAACCCGATCGCTAGCAGCAGCAGGTTTTCCAGCTGGGTGACGAAAAAGCGCATCATCCTGAACCTACAGGAGCGTCACCCCAGGACCTGATCAGCAAGCGCGAAACCGCACCGGGCGAGCCTTTGAGTGCTTTCGTCAAGGGAAAGTTCGGAATCGGTCAGCTCCTCTTCCTTTACCCATTTCAGTGCTTGGGATTCTTCATTGCCGCGAACTATCGCTTCTCGCGGTGCTTTGACGAGATAGCGAACATCTAAATGTAGATGTGAAGGTTCTGAGGCGGATCGATTCACAAAGAGGTGAACATCGATGTCGATGGGATCTGACCAAATTTCCAGACCAGCTATGCCGGTTTCTTCTGTCGCTTCGCTCAGGGCTACCGATCCAAGGCAGCCGTTTCCGTCCGCATGGCCTCCGGGTTGAAGCCATCTATCGACCTTTGAGTGCAACAACACAAGTCCTTGAGTTCCGCTGTGATTCACAACCCAGCTCGAACCGGTGAAATGGCCAGCTACACATGAGCGCTGCAAAGCGTCTTGATGTCTTGCAGCGAAGTCAAGGACCGTCTGCTGCGATTGCCTCTGGGCGTTGTCGTTGGGAGCGAAGTTCTCAACAATGCTTACTGCGGTCGACAGTCGTTCGTCGGAAACCAAGTCTCGATCGTCGGCGGTGCACCAACGGCCCGCATTGAGATTCACGGTAGAGCACCGACCAGCTCGCGCAATTTTTCGAGTTGCGCAGCAACAGCGGCTTCCCCACCCCCACCGTGGCTGTTTCTTCGGTTTCGACCGCCTCCCGGCTGAAGAAGCTGCGCTGCTGGGGGACCGAGTTCGCTGTGCCCTGCCACCAGGTCGGCGAGTTCGCTTCCTTCAGCCAGAGACTCACGCACCAGGCCTGCGACCGTGGCATGGGCCTCTCGAAATGCCACGCCTCTCTCGACCAGAAAGTCAGCGAGATCGGTTGCAGCGGCGTAGGGAGAGTCGGCGCTGGATTGCATCGATTCGACATTAAAGCTGAGAGTGGTGATCATGCCCGTTAACGCCACAAGCGTTAGCCGAACAGTGTCGCAACTATCGAACAACGGCTCTTTATCTTCTTGCAGGTCTTTGTTGTAGGTAAATGGGAGGCCTTTTTGGGTAGTCAAAAAGCCGGTTAGGTTCCCTATGAGTCGACCCGCTTTCGCTCGAGCTAGCTCGGCGACGTCGGGGTTTTTCTTCTGCGGCATCATCGATGAACCTGTTGCGAACGCGTCGTCAAGCTCAATGAAGTTGAATTCGCTGGATGCCCATAAGCACAGTTCCTCTCCGATTTTGGACATGTGCACTCCAAGTACGCTTAACGAATACAGCAAATCAGCGACGAAGTCCCGATCCGAAACCGCGTCAAGAGAATTCATGAACAGCTTCGAGAATCCCAGTTGGTCGGCGACTATCTGAGGATCAATAGGGAGTGATGTTCCTGCCAGCGCTCCGGCTCCTAGAACAGAGACGTCGGAGCGCCGTCGAGCGTCACCAAGCCGTTCTACATCTCTGAGGAACATCCAACAATAGGCCGCTAGATGGTGGGCAAGGTTTACGGGTTGAGCGCGCTGCATGTGGGTGTAGCCGGGCAGGTAAATCTTCTGTTCGTAGACCTCTTCCACTCTGACAAATAACGCTTTGATAAGTGATGCGAGTGCTTCGGTGAGTAAATCGATTTCACTTTTTGCTACGAGCCGAACGTCGTTTGCCACCTGATCGTTCCTGCTGCGACCAGTGTGCATCTTGGCGGCTGCTTGAGTGAGCTCTGTAGCGCGGCGTTCAACAGCAGTATGAATATCCTCGTCAGAAGGAGCCCAGTCGAAATTGTCCTCTTCCATCTCATTTTCGACGACGTCGAGCGCGTCAAGGATTTCCGATAGCTCTGCTGTATCTATGAGCCCAACCTCCTGAAGCATTTGAACGTGGGCTCTAGATCCGGCTATGTCTTCTCTAAACATCCGTCGATCAAATGGCAGCGAGTCGTTAAGAGCTCGAAGGGCTTCGCTGGGGTCACCAACGAACCGGCCGTGCCAAAGAGTGTTGCCATCCGACATAAGTTAGTCCTGTCAAAAGTTAGTGAATTCGATTCGGGTTAAAGGGTTTTAAAGCCCCGCTAGATCACGGAAATATTTGGCTACTGCTTCGCCGCTTGTGTGCCGAGCAGCGACCACGAGGATGGTGTCGTCGCCAGCTACGGTGCCGATGACATCGCTACTGTCGCTACGGTCAATCGCGCTCGCGACGACGTGAGCGGAACCGGGTGGAGTGGTGAGAACCACAAGATTGTCAGAGTGTTCCGCTCCTACAACCCAATCCCCGCAGACACGTCGAAGCGTCTCAAGGGGAACTGTTCTTTGCGTAGCGATTTCGGGTATGGCATACACGGTTCGGCCCCCAGCTCGAAGCTTCACCGCACCAAGTTCATCAAGATCGCGGCTCACGCTTGCCTGGGACGCCTCTACTCCTTCTGCCGCTAGCAATTCGACGAGTTCACCGTGATCGCCAACGGAGCGTTCGGCCAGAAGCCGTTCAACTAAGTGTTGTCGCTGGGATTTGCTAGTCATCTTTCCATTTCCTTCCCAACGAGCCAGGAAAGTAGGCCTCGGGCACTGTGCATTCGATTGTGCGCTTGGGGGAACACTTTGCTTCGCGAGCTTTCGATTACCTCGCCTGAGACTTCTTCACCGCGATGTGCGGGAAGACAGTGCATAAAGATTCCCCGTTCGCTTGCTCCGGACATCAGCGCCGCGTCCACTCTGAAATTTTCGAACGCATCTAGCCGTTGCTCCTTCTCGCTTTCCTGCCCCATGGACGTCCAGACATCGGTGTACACCACGTCAGCGCCCTCAACCGCTTCTTGCGGGTCGTTCGTCACTAGTAAGGACCCGCCGGACGCTAAGACGCGATCGGCATCCACTGGGTTAGGGCCATGGCCAGCTGGAGAAGCAACCGATGTGGCAATGCCAAGCATCGAGCAGCCAATGGCAAGCGACCGCCAAACGTTGTTCGCATCTCCTACGTAGGCGACGCGGCCAACGTCAGAAAGACCGATCTCTTGTTCGATTGTGAGCAGATCGGCTAGCGCTTGCATTGGATGCGCTACATCGGAAAGCAAATTGATGACGGGCATTGCGTCGGTAGCAGCCATGCGTTCGAGGCGGCCATGGTCGAAAACCCGCGCCGCCAACACGGTGTGATAGCCGGCCATTACCCGAACGACGTCTTCCGCTGTCTCGCGGCTATCAATGCCGAGTTCCTCGGGTTTGATGTATATCGGGTGTCCGCCAAGTTGGACGACGGCCATTTCCACTGAGTTACGCGTCCTGCCAGATGGTTTTTCGAAAATCAGCGCCACACCTTTGCCATTGAGCATCTTCGGTAGCTCTGGCTCCGCTGAGAGTTCAAGAACTCGGCGAAGTTCGGTGACGTTGAGATCGTCAACTTCTAGGAAATGTCGCATTACTCTGCTCCGAGAACGATCGACAATTTGTTTATTGCTTCGTCGATCTCTTCGGAGGAAACAGTTAGGGGTGGCGCTAGGCGAATAGCTGTCGGGCTTATCCCGTTCACCACGAGACCTGCTTCTAAGCAACCGAGAGCGATTTCGGGACCAGTCATACCTACTGCCTCGGTGTCAATCTCAGCAGCTATCAGTAGCCCGAGACCTCGTGTGTCAACAACATTTGGGACTTCCAGTAACTTGCCCATCAATTCATCGCCGGAAGCTCGCGCAAGGTTGGGGGCATCTATAGCTTCCATTACTCGTAAGACTGCACGAGCAGCGGATGTTGCTAAAGGCTGCCCCCCGTAGGTTGTTGCGTGATCACCGGGTTCGAATGCCGCGGCCACTTCACGCTTTGCCCATAAAGCACCGATGGGAACACCATTTCCTAGTGCCTTGGCCATTGTGACCACATCTGGTCGGATCTCACCAGTCGAATCGAAGTGGTGCTGCCACGCGAACCACTCTCCGGTGCGAGCGAACCCCGTTTGAACCTCGTCAAACATCAACAGCATGTCTCGCTCATCGCACAGTTGACGAACTTGTCTCAGGTACTCGCCGTCCCCGATGTTTACGCCTCCTTCTCCCTGGACCACTTCCAGCAGCACAGCAGCGCAAGAAGGGTCGATTGCTGCTTCCAAAGCATCGAAGTCATTAAATGGGACGTGTCTGAAACCCTCGGGCAAAGGTTGGAATGTTTCGTGCTTTTCGGTTTGGCCGGTTGCATGGAGTGTGGCCAGAGTTCTTCCGTGGAACGATCTCAGTGCGCTGACGACTACATGCTTACCCCTACCGCCGGTTTTGCGAGCAAGCTTGATTGCTCCTTCAAGCGATTCCGCTCCGCTGTTGCAAAAAAAGACTTGGCCACCTCCGCCCTGAAGTCTGTTAATCGTCTCTGCGACTTCCAGACCTGGCACGGTTTCGTACAAGTTCGAGACGTGAAGAAGAGTTCGTGCTTGTTCGGCGAGAGCCTCAGCTACCGCTGGATGCGAATGGCCAAGGGACGTCACTGCTAAACCGCAAAGAAAATCAAGATACCTTTTGCCATCACGGTCAAAAAGCTCGGTACCTGAACCCCTGACAAACTGCACGGGAGGTAGCCCGTATGTTGGCATGAGCGGGTAAGTATCTAGGCCCTCGGCTGCAATTGTTGAACTATTCATTGGAGAAATTCCTAATTAGTTAGTGGATCTTTTGACCAAATTCAGCTGGAAATCATTGTCCCGATGCCAGCATCAGTGAAGATTTCCAGCAGAGCTACGTGAGGGATTCGCCCGTCGAGTAAATGAGCGCTGGTCACCCCGTTGTTCACGGCGCTGATGCAGGCTTCAATCTTGGGGATCATGCCATCAGTGACTCGTCCGGAGTCAATTTTTCCCTGAAGCTCATTGGCGCTTATCTGACGTATCAGAGAATTCTTGTCGCTGAAATCTTCGTAGAGACCTTCGACGTCTGTGAGGTAGACCACCTTTTCAGCCCCTATTGCCTCAGCGACTGCACCTGCAACCGTGTCGGCGTTGATGTTGTAAGCCTGACCTGATGCATCCGCGCCGATGGTGGACATGACTGGGATAAGACCTTCGGAGAACAGTTTGGTGAGCAATGTCGGGTCAACCGAAGCTACGTCGCCAACGAAACCAAGTTCGGGGTTGCGAGCGGCGGCGGTAATGAGTCCACCATCCTCTCCGCTTACTCCGACAGCTAAAGGCCCGTGAACGTTGATCGACCCAACGATGTCTCGGTTGACTTTACCCACGAGAACCATTCGGGCTATGTCGAGGGTCTCGGCGTCGGTGACCCTTAGCCCATCTCGAAATTCGGGTTCTTTTCCTAGCCGTTCCATAAGGTCGCCTATCTGAGGACCACCGCCATGAACCACCAATGGCAACATGCCGACTTGATGCATGAGTACGACGTCTTCTGCGAATCTTTCAGCCAAAGCCCCATCGGCCATAGCGTTCCCGCCGTATTTGATGACTATTACCTTGCCTCGCCAGCGTTGGATGTAAGGCAACATCTCAACGAGAAGCTCAGCGTTGTGTAGATGGTCTCCTACCGAACGCGAGTGTCTCGAATCGACGTCTGAGTCGTCGAGCGTTTCGTCGGCATCGACTAGTCGAAGTGGTGGATTCTTGTCGTCCATAGAGGTTCTCCGTTCAGGGCATCAGACCGCGGGTCGACAAACCAGCGGTCTCCTCAAGTCCTAAGGCGACGTTGGCGCATTGCACGGCGCCACCAGCAGCGCCCTTGACTAAGTTGTCGAGCGCGCTGATAGTCAGAAGCCATCCGGTTCGATTATCAACGCGAGCGGTGATGTGCACTGTGTTTGCACCCAAGGTTGCTTTAGTTGAAGGCGAAGCCTCGTCGACAACAACGAATGCTTCTTGAGCGTAGAACTCTGTTAGAAGTTCAAGCGCCTGGTCAGTCGAAAAGGATGGGTCGCTGGGTCGCGCGTAGCACGTCGCGAGAATGCCGCGAACCATGGGGGCAAGATGGGGGGTGAAAAGAATTTCGCATCCGGTTACTTGCTCAATCTCAGGCGTGTGCCGGTGTGTTAGCAGACCATACGCGTTGAAGTTTTCGTCTACCGCCGCAAACGTCGTACTCGGGTTTAGTCCCCTACCGGCGCCACTCACTCCCGACGCTGCATCCACTATTACGCCAGTTGTCTCAATGGTGTCTGCCCGAACGAACGGGGTCAGGGCAAGCGACGCCGTCGTCGGGTAACAACCGGGTACTGCGACTCCGCGGGCTCCTATGAGGTCTTTCCGATACAACTCGGGCAACCCGTATACGAATTCATCTAGTAGTTCCGGCATGGTGTGGTCAGTTCCATACCACTGGGGGTATAGCGCGGGATCTTTGAGTCGAAAGTCGGATCCGAGGTCAAGGATGCATCCGACCTTTTTGTAGAGGTCCGCGACCACGGGTTGACTCGCCATGTGGGGCAAGCCGAGGAAAACCGCGTCTACGCCCACGAAATCAGATGGATCGTAGGACGAGTAGACCATCTCACCAAAGTCCGACGCCAAACTCGGATATAGCGACCGAACCTTCGTGCCTGCCTGGGAATCGCCGGTGGCGGCGACGAGCGACATATCTGGGTGGCCTGCTATTAGCCTCATCAATTCAGCACCTGTGAAGCCGGAGGCGCCCACGATGCCGACACGGAGCGGTGCGTTGCTAGACATCTTCCCAAGGGTACATCAAATCACCCTCGATGCATAATTATTCATATCTATGCATAATTATTCATACGTGGGTTCGGGGAGTGAGCGGTCTTCCACAACCCAGACATAAGGTGTCAGGGTGGTAAGGACGACAGGGTTAACCCGCGGCTGGAGCCCTGTCATCTCCCTCGGAGTGATGACCTGCACCTGCTACGGCGCAGCGTTTTATGCCTACGGGATACTCGTAGATCCCATTCGCAGCGAACTGGGTTGGTCCCTGACCTTCTTGGGTGCCGTGTTCGGTGTAGCTCAACTGTTGACCGGGTTTGGGGCATCGATTGCCGGCCGCCTACTTGACCGCTGGGGCGGCAAACTCATCTTCACTATCCAAGCCGTCGCTTCAATGCTTCTGTTTGCCGGAAGCTGGACCAGCTCCCCTATAACGTTCGCTGTTCTTATTTCCAGCGCTCTTGGAATAATGGCTGCAACAGGTTTTTACCACGTGTCGACGGCTATAGCAGGACGCGTGGGGCCCGCTGATCCCGGCAAATCCATAACTGTCTTAACGGTGATCGGAGCCTTTTGCAGCCCCATCTACCTTCCAGCGGGCGCAGTACTTATCGATTCCGCAGGATGGAGGGTCGCTGTCCGAGTTTTCGCTCTCGTGGCTCTTTGTGGAGCACTCCAAGCCGCTTATTTTGCACGTAACGGTTCTTCTGACGAAACGGGTGGGGCCTCACCCAACGCGTTCAAAGCGCTCCGCGCCGCGATACATCGGCCAAAGGTTCGAAGAATGCTGTTGGCCTACGCGTTCGCGGGGTTCTCCTTCAGCACACTTCTCGTCTACCAAGTACCAATCATGATCGACCAAGGGCTTGTATTGAGCACCGCTGCCGCCATTGCAGGGTTCCGCGGTTTTTGTCAACTGTTCGGCCGGGTGGGGGTTATTGCAGCTCTTGCCAAACAGGAGGCGGCCTTTGCTTTACGAGTCAGCTACCTCTTGGCAGCCTTCGGATCGTTGTTCATCTTGGGCGGAAACGTCGGGCTCGGGGTCGTGTACGGGGCGCTGGTCGGCACCAGTTTGGGTGCCACCACCCCACTCCAAGCCATCCATGCGCAGGAGACCTTCGAACCAGAAGACCTCGGCTTGTTAATGGGATTACAGCATTCAGTCTTTGCCCTAGCAGGAGGAGTCGGACCTGTCGTAGCTGGATTTGCAGCTGACCTCACTGATAGTCAATCTCCCACTGTCTGGATGATCATGTGCAGCCTGCTGGTCGCAGCCTTGCTGTTGCGCGGAAAACCCCTCCTTCCTTCGGTCGAAATTCGCTGATCACCTACATCGAGGTTTCCGATGACGAGCAGGTTTAGTACCCTGAGTGCTGTTCTGCTTGGGCCAACGACGTCCCTTCAACGCGAACGGTCAACAAAACGCTTGAAACTCACGGACGTCCGAAATGCAAGAAAACTCCTTTAGCCAGCGAGGGCTCCCCGCGGCTCAAGGTCTTTACGACCCCAAATACGAGCATGACGCTTGTGGGGTGGCGTTCGTGGTGGACATGCACGGTCGAGCATCACACGAGATGGTGAGACGCGGACTTGACTGCCTCTACAAATTGGATCACCGAGGCGCCACGGGCGCAGAAAAAAACGTCGGTGATGGCGCCGGAATTCTTCTTCAACTCCCCGACTCCTTTTTTCGGCACGTAACCGAACTGGACCTTCCTCCGGCAGGGAGCTACGCGGCTGGCATGGCGTTCCTCCCTCCCGAAAATCCGGAGGCGGCGGCACTGGCTATCGAATCCTTAGCCCAAGAGGAAGGTCTTCGAACCATCGGGTGGAGAGAAGTTCCTACCGTCAGTTCCTCCTTAGGGAAATTTGCCACCGACGCGATGCCCATTTTCCGAATCCTGTTTCTCGCAGGCCCAAAAGACGCTCCCATTAGCGGCCTGGAACTTGAGCGCATCGCCTACGTCCTTCGGAAACGCATCGAACATGAGATACAGCCCGCTGTCTATTTCCCTTCGCTTTCGTCTCGAACCTTCATCTACAAGGGAATGTTGACGTGCGACCAACTTCCAGTCTTCTTTCCAGATCTAACAGACGAAAGGTTGACGAGCGCGTTAGCTCTAGTCCACTCCCGATTCAGCACCAACACCTTTCCCTCCTGGCCGCTAGCGCATCCTTACCGGCTCATCGCTCACAACGGCGAGATCAACACGGTGATGGGAAACCGCAACTGGATGCGGGCCAGGGAAGGGACCTTCGCCGCCGACGCGTTCGGAGACTCCCTACAGCGCGCCCTTCCAATAATGACACCTGACGCGTCCGATACCGCTAGCTTCGACGAGGCACTCGAACTCATCCACCTTGGCGGGCGGAGCCTGCCCCACGCGGTCCTCATGATGGTGCCTGAAGCGTGGGAGAACCACGAACGCCTCCCCCAGTGGAAGCGAGATTTCTACGAATTTCACGCTTCCCTTATCGAACCCTGGGATGGGCCAGCATCGATCGCTTTCACTGATGGGACCGTTATTGGGGCCGTACTTGACAGAAATGGTTTACGGCCTTCCAGGTTTTGGGTAACCGAAGAGGGTTTAGTCGTCATGGCGTCAGAAGTCGGGGTCCTCGACCTCGACCCAAAAACGATCATTCAAAAAGGGCGGCTTCAGCCAGGCCGCATGTTTCTTGTCGACACCACCAAAGGAAGAATCGTCGGTGACGAGGAAATTAAGCAGACTCTCGCAAATGCAGAACCATACGGAGAGTGGCTCCAAGAAGGACTTCTGCATTTAGACGACCTGCCCGCCCGGTATCTCCTGACACCTCAACATTCATCTGTGATCAAGCGGCAACGCACCTTTGGCTACACAGAAGAGGAACTCAAGATTCTCCTCGCTCCCATGGCACGCACCGGTGCCGAACCAATCGGCTCCATGGGCACCGACACTCCTATAGCGGTGCTCTCTAAGCGATCGCGTCTGATATTCGACTACTTCTCACAACTGTTCGCACAAGTCACGAATCCTCCACTCGACGCGATACGAGAAGAACTGGTGACATCAACATCGTCGGTATTGGGGCCCGAGAGCAATCTTTTTGAGCCCGGCCCAAAT
>Ga0066837_10001091_pt1 | contig 12635 bp, 13 predicted proteins | sample ETNtaG_25_FD_66730 | JGI IMG/M metagenome (GOLD analysis project Ga0066837, IMG submission 66730) | Marine microbial and viral communities from oxygen minimum zone, Eastern Pacific Ocean - ETNP201302SV86 | ecosystem: Environmental > Aquatic > Marine > Oceanic | place: Pacific Ocean: Eastern... | reverse complement strand
AAAAAAAACCAGTAGCTCGAGTTGCTCTTCTAACCGGATGCGTTCAACAAGTAATTGCACCACAAATAAATGAAGCTACAATTCGATTATTGAACCGACACGGCGTAGAGGTAGTAGTTGTAAAAGGCATAGATTGTTGTGGGTCGTTAAATCATCATCTTGGAAAAAGTGATTTAGCGAATAAAACTTTTAAAAAAAATATTTTAGCTTGGTATGATGAGTATTTAAATAATGGTTTGGATGCAATAATTTCTAATACATCGGGCTGCGGAACTACTTTGAAAGATTATAAATTTATTTTTAGATGGGATGATGAACTAAAAAAAAAGGCTAAAAAGATATCAGAATTAACAAAAGATATATCGGAATATCTAGAAGAGAATGTTAAGCTAAATTTTATAAAGAAAAATAAAAATGAAAAAGAATATAAAATTGCTTACCATTCAGCTTGCTCACTGCAACATGGTCAAAAAATTCATGATGTTCCAATGAACTTGATAAAAAAAACAGGCAATAGAGTTTTTGAAATTCCCGATGGTCATTTTTGCTGCGGTTCTGCTGGAACTTATAATTTGCTTCAAACCGAAATTTCAAAAAAATTGTTAAAAAATAAAATATCAAATATAAAAAAAGTGAATCCACAATTTATTGCGACAGGAAATATTGGTTGTATTACCCAAATAGCAAGTGATACAAAAATTCCAATTTTACATATAGTTGAAGTTATGGATTGGTATACTGGTGGTTCAAAACCAAAAATATTAAGGAATCTATGAAAAAAATTTTAATTACCAGAAAACTTATACTATCTAGTGAAAAACGCGCATCTGAACTTTTCGATGTGAAACTAAATAAAGAAGATAAACTTTTAACAAAAGAAGAATTAATAAAAGAAAGCAATGATTGCGATGGAATACTTTCTTCTCTTACTGAAAAAATAGATTCAGATATTATTTCAAAACTTTCTAGTAAAGTAAAAATTATTTCTAATTTTGCAGTTGGTTATGGAAATATTGATATTAATGCTGCTAAAGAAAGAAATATTGTTGTTACAAACACTCCAGATGTTTTAACTGATGCTACAGCAGAAATTGCTATGCTTATTCTTTTAGGGGCCGCTAGAAGAGCTAAAGAGGGAATAGAATGGGCAAATAAAAAAAATTGGAAATGGTCAGCTGATTTTTTAATGGGGAAACAACTAACAGGCGCAAGGTTGGGAATTTTAGGTATGGGCAGAATTGGAAGAGCTGTTGCAGATAAAGCAAGATCTTTTGGAATGATTATTCATTATCATAACAGATCACAGCTAGATAAAAATTTAGAAAAAGGTGCGATTTACCACAATTCTTTAGAAAGTTTGTTTTCAGTGTCAGATTTTTTTTCAATTAATTGTCCAGCCACAAAAGAAACTAAGCATATTATTAATAAAAAAACTTTAAAATATTTTCCTGATGGGGCCGTGCTCTCTAATAGTGCAAGAGGCGATATGATAGATGATGAAGCAATGGTTGAATCACTAAAAAATGGAAAAATTTATTCCTTGGGATTAGATGTTTATAATGGAGAACCTAACATTCATCCAGATTATTTAACTTTGCCTAATGTATTTGTTCTACCGCATTTAGGAAGTGCAACAAGAAAAACCCGAACAGCAATGGCAGACTTGGCTGTAGATAATATCTATGAATTTTTTAACAAGGGAAAATGCAAAAATAGGATAAATTGATTCAACAATAGATTGAATTAGAGCTATTTGTTGATTTAGATCAATTTTTTTTAAATTTTTGAACAGCTCTTTTAAAGACTTCCGTTGAATAATATGCTTAAATTTAGCTAAGTTAATTAACTATAAGGGGGAAAAATGTCAAAAAAAGATAAGACGTTAAAAGGAATTAAAACTCCTTCAAGACGTAAGTTCTTTAAAGCTGCCGCTGCAACAGGAGCTGTTGCTGCTGCAACGTTGGCCATGCCTTCTATTGCTAAAGCTGCAACTACTTTAAAAGTACAAGCTGCTTGGGGTGGAGGAATTTTTCTAGAGAATGCTCAGGCATACGTTAAAAGAGTTAACGATATGGCTGGAGGTAGTTTAAAAATAGATTTACTACCTGTAAATTCTGTAGTGAAAACAAGCCAAATGCAAGATGCTGTTCACAGAGGAGTTCTAGATGGAGCTCACTATGTACCAGCGTATTGGTACAGTAAATCAGCTGCCGCTTCTCTTTTCGGCACTGGCCCATGTTGGGGTTGGAGTGCACAAGAGCTGCTAGGTTGGATACAGTACGGAGGTGGTATGCAACTATTTAATAAACTGATGGGTAGTTTAGGATTAAACCTTGTTAGTTTCTTCAATAGTCCAATGCCTGCTCAACCACTAGGATGGTTTAAAGAGCAAATCAAAAAATCTTCTCAAATGAAAGGTTTGAAATATCGTACCGTGGGATTAGCTGCAGACGTTCTGGGAGAAATGGGAATGTCAGTTGTTCAATTACCTGGTGGAGAAATTCAACCAGCAATGAAGAGCGGATTAATTGATGCTGCTGAGTTTAATAACCCAACTTCTGATAGTGACTTTGGTATGCAAGATGTATCAAAACATTATCACTTAGCAAGCTTTCACCAATCGCAAGAAGCTTTTGAGGTTACATTTAACAAGAAAAAATTTGATGGTCTTGCTCCAGAATTACAAAAAATTCTTGAGTATGCTTCTGAAGCTGAAAATTCTAACTTCTTCTGGCACAACACATTAAGATACGCTGATGACCTTGTTAAATTAAAAAATAAGCTTGGTGTTAACGTTTACAGAACGCCAGACGGTGTTATGGCTGATCAATTAAAAGCTTGGGATGTGATAACGGACAAATTTTCAAAGAAAGATCCTTTCTTTAAAGAAGTTGTTGAATCACAAAAAGTATATGCTAAAAAAGTTATGGCATACCTATTGCTTAACCAACCTGATTACGGAATGGCTTACAAACACCATTTTGGTGACCCAGCAAAAGCAATTTAAGTAATCAAAGTAATAATTTTTAAAGGGCGACTATTAATAGTCGCCCTTTTCAATTAAGCTAAATCAAATGGAAAAATTTATATATTTTTTTGAAAGTTTAAGCATCTGGGTAGGAAGAGCTTTTGGTTGGTGTATTCTTATTTTGACTCTTTCTGTAACCTATGAAGTTTTTGTGCGTTATGTTTTAAACGCTCCAACAGTTTGGGCGTTTGATATGATGGTGCAAATGTATGGCGGACTGTTTCTAATGGCCGGAGCATATGCACTAGCACAAGATGCCCACGTTAGAGGTGATGTTTTATATAGATTATTTTCCGTTAAAGCACAGGCATGGATCGATCTAATACTTTATATACTTTTCTTTTTTCCTGGGATGTTGGCTTTATTTTGGTTTGGTTACGAAATAGCTAGTGACTCTTGGAGATATAAAGAAGTTAGCTGGAATAGCCCCGCTCGAATACAAATTTATTTTTTTAAATCTCTAATACCTCTCGCTGGAGGATTGTTAATTTTACAAGGAATTTCAGAATCTATGAGATGCATTCTTTGCATTAGAGATGGCAAATGGATGCAAAGACATGAAGATGTCAGAGAAACCGAAGAAGATTTAATTAAACAACAACAAGAAGAGTTAAGAAGAAAAAAAGCATTAGGTAAGGATAATTAAATGACAGATCCACAAGTAGCTATTTTAATGCTTTCAATGTTTATCTTTCTAGTTTTATTAGGTTTTCCTATAGCCTTTACACTTATCGCCATGGGGGTTGGGTTTGGTTATTATGCATATTTCCAGGCGGAAAATTTATTTAATAATCAAATTTTTTATTTACTTAATCAAAATACCTATTCCGTGATGGAAAATGATGTTTTGGTTGCCATACCTCTATTTTTATTTATGGGATATGTCGTTGAGCGCGCAAACATCGTTAATAGATTATTTTTTAGTTTACAGTTAGCTACGCGACATCTTCCGGGATCAATGGCTGTAGCAGCACTTGCTACTTGCGCAATATTTGCTACTGCCAGCGGAATAATTGGTGCAGTTGTGACATTAATGGGATTATTAGCTTTTCCAGCAATGGTTAAGGCAGGTTATCATAGAGGTTTTGCATCTGGAGTTATTTGTGCAGGAGGAACTTTAGGAATACTAATTCCTCCAAGTATAATGCTTATCGTTTATGCAGCTATAGCAGAACTATCTCCGCTAAGACTTTATGCTGCAGCAATTTTTCCTGGATTTTTATTAGCTGGCTTTTACATGATTTATGTTATTACTCGTGCATTTCTTAACCCAAGTCTCGCACCAAAACCTATAGAAGAAGAAGTTCCACCATCGAGAGTTATTTTACTTCAACTATTAACTTCTTTTGTTCCTCTAGCATTATTAATTTTAACAGTACTTGGTTCAATTTTACTCGGATTGGCTACGCCAGCAGAAGCTGCCGCAATCGGTGCATTTGGAGGATTATTTTTAGCTTTTTGTTACAGATCACTTAACTGGAGAACTTTGAAACAATCAATTTTTTTAACAGCAAAAACAACCGCCATGGTTTGTTGGTTGTTTGTTGGTTCTTGGACTTTTGCCTCTATTTTTTCATATCTTGGTGGTCATGCAATAATTGAACATTGGATACTTGGAATGAATTTAGAACCTTGGCAATTTCTTGTTTTAGTTCAATTAATAATATTTTTACTGGGATGGCCTTTAGAATGGACTGAAATATTAATTATTTTTGTTCCAATTTTTCTGCCTATGCTTGATTCATTTGGAGTAAATCCATACTTTTTTGCTATGTTGGTTGCTTTAAACCTTCAAACTTCCTTTTTAACTCCCCCCATGGCAATGGCCGCCTACTACTTAAAGGGTGTAGCTGGAGATCAAATTGAATTAATAGAAATATTTAAAAGTATTATGCCTTATTTGGGCATAGTAATATTGACAATGGTTCTTATGTATAATTTTCCGGGAATAGCATTATATTTACCAGATTTCTTTTTTGGTATTGCTAAATAAAATCTATGGCATCACTTAATACTTCCGCAGTAGAAATGGTTAAATCTATTAAAAAGGGCGAAATAACATCGGAAGAACTTGTAAAAAATTACATAAAAGAAATAAAAAAAAAAGAAAAAGATGTTGGAGCTTGGGAGTTTTTCGATGAAGAGCTTGCAATTGCTCAAGCAAAAAAAATAGATTTGCTCCATCAATCAGGAAATCATGGCGACCTTCATGGTGTTCCAGTTGGAATCAAAGATATTTTTGATACAGTGGATATGCCAACAACTGATGGTACGGAAATTCATAAGGAAAATCCAAGTCTAAATGATTGTAGTGTTGTTTCAAAATTAAAACAGGCAGGAGCAGTTATTATGGGCAAGACAGTAACATGTGAACTTGCGTATTATTCACCCGGGAAAACTAAAAATCCACATGATCTTAATAGAACGCCCGGAGGATCTTCAAGTGGCTCCGCCGCAGCTGTAGCTTCACACATGGTCCCACTTGCTGTTGGTAGCCAAACTAATGGATCAGTAATTAGGCCAGCCTCTTATTGTGGTGTAGTAGGATATAAACCTACAAGAGGACTAATTTCACGGCACTTGGTATTGCAGGTATCTAGAAAATTAGATCAGATAGGAGTTTTTTCCAACACTGTAGATGATGCTGCATTAATTAGCGAACAACTTATTGGTTATGATAAACAAGATCCTGATACATCCTTGAATCCTAAACCAAAACTATTAGCAGCTTGTCAACAAAAACCTCCAATGGAACCAGTGTTGGCCTATATTAAATTGCCTTTTATGGATAAATTAGAAGAAGATGCAAAAGAGGGTTTTGAAGAAATTAAAGATGAAATAAAAAATAAATTAAAAGGTAAAATAGATGAAGTTGAACTTCCAGAAGGCTTTAAGAATATACCGGCATGGCATAAAATAATTATGGAGTCAGACATGGCTACTTCTTTTTCCAAAGAATATAAATCTTCTAAAAATAAATTAAGTGATAAAATTATAGAGGCTATCGAAAGAGGAATGAAATATACCTCGGTTGAATATAATGACGCCCTATCAAAAATAGATACAGCTAATGTATTCTTTAAACAATTTTTTAATGATTATGATGCAATCTTAACTCCTCCAGCAACAGGCGAGGCTCCAAAAGGTTTAGATTTTACTGGCGATCCCATATTTTGTACAATTTGGACTTATTGCGGGATGCCTTCTATTAGCTTACCATTACTTCAAGGGAAAAATGGTTTGCCAATAGGGGTGCAGTTAGTATCTTCCTTATTTGACGATGAAAGATTGTTTAGAAACGCAAATTGGTTAACAAATAAAATTAAAAAATGAAATTAAGTGAAAAAATAACAATTTTTATAGGAGTATCACTTGTTTCGGTATTTGTAATAGGTTTGGCTTGGAGCATAAGTACCGGACTAGCTGGATTTTGGAGAGGTCTTCCTTTTTGGTTTATTGTAATATTTTCTCTCTTTTTACTTATAGTTGATTCACTTAAATCAATTAGAAAAAAATAAATTAATAAGAATTAATTAAATCGGTAGTTATTGTAATTATATTTTTAACCGATTCTGAAACGTATATTAACTGTTCATCTAATATTTCAAAAATATATTCTATTTCTGGAAAATTATTTATCAAATCAGTTTCAAATGTTTTTAATATACCTATGAGAGAAAAGGCAACGATTATTAAAAGGAAAATGTATCCAAAAAATCCCATTCCTTCTTTTGCTATATAAATATCTGGCAATCTTTTTTCCGGGCTTAAACTTTCAGAAGATGGATCTAAATTCTTTTTGCTTTTCTTTTTTTCTTTTTCTAAACCACTTTCTATTTTTCTTCCAGTAAGTTTATCAAGTTCTTTACCAATCTTCTTTTTTGCAAATATTCCAGTTTTTCCCGAAGGTAATAACTGCGCCCATTGACTTCCCAAAAATTTATAAGTTCTGCCATCTGAGGCTTTTATTGAATCAACAGATAGAGGTTCTTTTTTTTCTGAAATAGTTTTTTTTGTTTTTATTTTTTTGGCCTCAAGCAAATTTGGCATTTGGTGCCAAACAGCAGAACAATATCCACACTGAACGTTCCTTCCTTTTTCAGATATATCACTATCTTTTACGATAAATTTTCTAGAACAGCTTTTACACTGAATAATCATTAAATTTTCCTCTTAAAAGTTTCAACATTGTATTCAATCATTTCATCAAGAACAAGGACTTCACTTTTGTTTAATTTTGACTGATTATTAAGAATTAACGTATCATTTTTATGATTAGGAATTTTATTTTTAACATTATTTGACTTTTTTTTCTTTAATTTAGTAATAGAATTTACTGCATTAAGTATGTCGTCTATTTTAAATTCTTTTATCATATTTTTTTAACATTATGATAAGTTAAATATAAAATATAAAATGAATTTTATCTTTAAGAAAAAGTTGGTAAAAATGAACTATTTTGCGCTTATATTCCTGACTTTTATAATAATTTATTTCCTTATTCTTGTTGCTACCTATGTTTTTCAAAGAAACTTGTTATATCACCCAAAAGAAAACAATTATTCAGGCGATCCATTAAGTGTATCTATTGAAAAGACCATAATTAAGACTGAGGATAATATTGAACTTATTTCTTGGTATCATAAAAAAAATAATAATAATTACAAAACAATCCTTTTTTTGCATGGAAACGCCGGATCTTTGGAAAATAGAATTCATAAAATTAATCATTTTAAAGATATGAATGTTAATTTTCTTCTTCTTTCCTGGAGAGGTTTTAATGGTAATAAAGGATCGCCTACAGAAAATGGGCTTTACGAAGATGCACGAAGTGCAATTAAATGGTTAAAATCTAAAGGAGTTGAAGAAGATCATATAATAATTTATGGAGAATCACTTGGAACAGCCATTGCTACTGAAATAGCGCAAAATAAAAATTTTGCTGGGGTAATATTAGAATCTCCTTTTACTTCTATGGTCGATGCAGGAAAAAATGTATATCCATATCTACCCGTAAGCTTACTGCTTAAGGATAAATATGAAAGTTATAAAAAAATAAAAAATATAAATTGTCCTATACTAATAATGCACGGAAAAGTTGATAATATTGTTCCATTTTATATGGGGAAAAAAATGTATGAGTTGGCTAATCAACCAAAGTATTCTTATTTTTCAGAATATGACGATCATATGATGGAATATAATGAAAGGCTTTTAAAAGCATTAAAAAATTTTATTAGCAGCTTAAATTAAGTCACAATTCAAACAAACAAGCTTCACAAAAAAAAATTAAGTTTTTTCTATGAAAAAATTTATATTTTATTTCATTTTTTTTACTTTTGTTTTCAATATTGAAGGAAAATCAAATGAAGCATCCCCTTCCCAGTTAAATTATGAAAAAGTTATTAATGTAGGAAAAATGGATTCGCACGATAAATTATTTACATTATTTTTTAAAACTAGAGAAAAAGCAGTTTTAGCCAAAGGAGAAGATCTTAACTACATAAATGATTTTCCCCAAGATTTATATTATCTAAACAATAATACGGGGGCAATTTCTCCTTTAATTACCTATGATTGGTTTCCACAGAAAGTTAAGGATTTAGGAACAAGCTATGGCTTACCTATTTTTCCAGAAGATTTTGCCTATTATTTATTAAGTGATAACAAGACTTTAATCATGATTAGTGGAATAAAATCTATAAGAAAAAATTATATATTTAATCTCGGAAATGGAAATCTTACAATTCTGCCTAAAGAAAAAACCTATAAATTGAGATTTGTTTTTTCACTATTAAAAGATTGTGGCTTTGCAAATGTAAATGCGACTTTTGAATGTACATTTTATAAACCTTTAATCTCAGAAAATCTCATAAGATAATTTAATCATTCATAATTGCTTTTGCAAAATGCTGTGAATTAAACATTTGTAGATCATCTTCTTTTTCTCCCATACCTAAAGCCACAATTGGTAATTTAAATTTTTTACCTATAGCTAATAATATTCCTCCTTTTGCCGTTCCATCCAATTTTGTCATTATTATTCCAGTCAATGGAGCTATTTTTTGAAATTCTTCAACTTGATTAATAGCACTTTGCCCAGTAGTAGCATCCAAAATAAGAAAAATTTCATGAGGAGAGTTGGCATCTATTTTTTTTGTTACTTTTATTATTTTTTTAAACTCGTCCATTAAATTTTTCTTATTTTGCAATCTCCCTGCCGTATCAATAATAAGAAAATCAGAATTATTTTTTTTTGCGTATTCTAAAGCTTTGTAAGCAACCGAGGCAGGATCAGCTCCTTCTTCTGATTTGATGATATCTGCATTAATTTTTTTTGCCCACACTTCTAGTTGAGTAACCGCAGCAGCTCTAAAAGTATCAGCAGCTCCCAGAACCACTTTCCCATTATTTTGTCCTAAAATTTTACCTAATTTTCCAATTGTAGTAGTTTTTCCAACACCATTAACTCCAGCAATTAAAATTACACTTGGTTTATTTTTTTTTATATTTTCTAAATTTTTTTCAAGAGGTTTTAATATTTCAGAAATATAACTAGAAAAAATTTTAATAATTTCATTTTTTTCTGAATCTTTTTGATTTACTGTATTTTTAGAGAATTTTTCGGTTAACTCTTTAGCAGCCTCAACACCAACATCAGATTGTATTAAAAAATCTTCCAATTCGTTAAGTATACTTTTGTCAATTTTTTTTTTGAAAATAAAATTATTTAAACCAGAAGATAGATTTTTTGAACTTTTGCTTAGTCCTAATTTAAACTTTTCAAAAATACTCATAGTTAAATATTAATTATAATTTTTTTTACTTCAGAAACCTTTCCTGTCATATAGATATTATTATTTTTTTTCCAATCAATATTTAGCAATCCATCTGCGAATTCTACATCCGCGTATCTTTCATTCAAATTTAAGCATGCCCCAGATACAACTGTAGCGCATGCAGCCGTTCCGCAAGCTTTAGTCAAGCCAGCTCCACGTTCCCAAACTTTAACTCGTAAATGTTTTTTATTTTTTATACTAGCTAACGTCACATTACATTTTTGAGGAAAATAATCATGGTTTTCTATTCTAGGTCCTATTTCTTTTAAATTAAACTTGCTAACATCTTCCACAAAGAAAATTATGTGCGGATTTCCCACACTTAAAGAAAAACCACCTATTAGTTCTTTTCCCTCAATATTTTTAATTTTTATTTTTAAATTTTTGCTATCCATATTTTTTACTAAAGGTATCTTATTCCATTCAAAACTAGGGGGACCCATATTTATGCTTATTAAATTATTATTGTTTAATTCAGCTTCTAAAATTCCAACTTTTGTTCTCATTGATATTTTTTTATTTTTACCTTCTTTTATTAATAGATAAGCGGCACATCTACTGCCGTTACCACAAGCAGATGTTTCTCCACCATCTGAGTTATAGAATTTTAAGAAAGCACTACTATTTTTATCTTCGTCGATAAAAATTACTTGATCACATCCAATATTATTTCTATCTGCAATTTTGACAATTTGGTCTTTTGTGAGTGAAATAGATTTTTTTCTATTATCAAAAATTATAAAGTCGTTACCCAAACCGTCCATTTTATAGGCTTTTAAATTAATCATATTTTTAGTTTTATCTTTATTTGTTGACTTTTTGAACCTCAATATGTAGCTTGCCGTCTATTCCCGCAAAATGAAGTTTTTTGCGGTGCCTTTGGAAACAAAGGGATCGACACTAGTCAGCGAGGGTTCGCCCACTAGTGCGATTAATGATGGAATATACAAATTATGTTTGAAAATTTAACAAGTAAATTTGAAGAAATTTTTAGTTCTTTAAAAAAAGCACCTTCATTAAATGAAGCGCAAGTTGATGAGGGTTTAACAAAGATACGTCAAGCTTTGCTAGAAGCGGATGTTGCTTTACCTGTTGTAAAAGAATTGATTAAAAATATTAAACCTAAAGCAATTGGACAGGAAGTAATAAGATCAACTACACCAGGACAAATGATCGTAAAGATTGTTTATGATGAAATAGTAAAAATTTTAGGTGACACTCAATCAGAATTAAATCTAAATGCAGTTCCACCAGCTTGTTTAATGTTGGTTGGTCTTCAAGGATCAGGAAAAACTACGACTGCAGCAAAATTAGCAAAATATTTAGAAAAAAATAATAAAAAAAAAACTCTCCTAGTTAGTTTGGACATCTACAGACCTGCGGCACAAGAACAATTAAATATATTAGGAGAGAAAAATTCAATACAAACGCTGCCTGTAGTTAAAGATCAATTACCACTTGATATTGTTAAAAGATCTTTAAATGCCGCAAATTTAAGTGGAGCAGATCTAATAATTTTTGATACTGCTGGCAGAACTCAAATTGATATTTCAATGATGAATGAAATTAGAGAGATTAAATCCATAGCAAATCCAGTAGAAACGATCTTGGTGGCAGATTCTCTGACGGGGCAAGTTGCAGTTAATGTAGCACAAGAATTTAAAAAAACAGTAGATTTAACAGGTATAGTTTTAACCAGAGTAGACGGAGATGGAAGAGGTGGCGCAGCGTTAAGCATGAAATTTGCAACAAATACTCCAATCAAATTTATGGGAACAGGCGAAAAAATTGACCAGCTAGATATTTTTCATCCAGACAGAATTGCTAACAGAATATTAGGTATGGGAGATATTGTTTCACTTGTTGAAAAAGCATCAGAAGATGTTGATGAAGAAAAAATTAAAAAAACAGAAGAAAATTTAAGATCTGGCTCATTTTCTATGGAAGACTATTTAAATCAACTTAGACAAATGAAAAAAATGGGAGGAATGGAAGGAGTTTTATCGATGCTACCAGGGGTGTCAAAAATAAAAAAACAAATGGATAGTGCAAATATAGATGAAAATCTTATTAAGATTAATGAAGCAATTATATTATCGATGACAAAAGAAGAAAGATTAAATCCAAAAATAATTAATGGTCCAAGGAAAAAAAGAATTTCTGGCGGCTCTGGAGCAGATGCGGCTAATATAAATAAATTGCTCAAACAATTTAAGATGATGACAAATATGATGAAAAAAATGTCAAAAGGCGATCTTAAAAAAGGAATGTCCCCAGAAATTTTTGATCAACTAAAATAAAAGGAAAAAAATATGTTAAAAATTAGATTATCGATGGGAGGAGCAAAAAAAAGACCCGTTTATAAAATTGTAATTGCTGACAGTAGATTTCCAAGAGATGGAAGATTTATTGAAAAAGTGGGTTTTTTTAATCCTCTATTACCAAAAACAAAAAAAGAAAGAATTAATCTAGAAGTGGAAAGAATTAAACATTGGATTAGTAAAGGTGCAAAGCCTACACTAAGAGTTTCAAGGATATTAGGAGAGGCACAAATTTTTCCAATGCCACCTAAAGGAAACAACCCACTCAAAGCTATTCCAAAAAAAGATAGGAAAAAAGATAAGACAGAAGACGGCAAGTCAGTAGCTGAACCAAAGAAAGAAGCTCCAAAAGCAGCAGAACCAAAAGTCGAAGCTAAGAAAGAAGAACCAAAGAAAGAAGCTCCAAAAGCAGCAGAACCAAAAGTCGAAGCTAAGAAAGAAGAACCA
>Ga0066837_10001060_pt1 | contig 12754 bp, 12 predicted proteins | sample ETNtaG_25_FD_66730 | JGI IMG/M metagenome (GOLD analysis project Ga0066837, IMG submission 66730) | Marine microbial and viral communities from oxygen minimum zone, Eastern Pacific Ocean - ETNP201302SV86 | ecosystem: Environmental > Aquatic > Marine > Oceanic | place: Pacific Ocean: Eastern... | reverse complement strand
ACGATCGACGTGAAGGAGGGCGAGACGGTTCGCTTCACCTTCCAGAACAAGGGGGAGCTTCCCCACGAGTTCGTCATGGACACCTCCGGGTCGATCCAGGAGCACAAGGAGGTCATGGAGAGGTTCCCGGAGATGGAGCATGCGGACCCGAACTCGATCAGCCTGCAGCCGGGCGAGACGGGCGAGATCCTCTGGACCTTTACCAACACGGGCGACTTCGAGTTCGCCTGCCTCATTCCCGGACACTACGAGTCGGGGATGCACGGGCCCCTGACGGTGGCCACCAAATAAGCCGTCTCAGACCTCACGATCACACACGAAGGATATTCCGATGAATGTCTCCAAGATTGCGCTTCTTTCGGCCTTCGTGCTGGCCGTTGCCGCGCCCGCATCAGCTGCCGAGTTCACCAAGGGCCAGGTTACCAAGGTCGATGCCAAGCAGCAAAAGGTCACCGTGAAGCACGAGGAACTGACCAACCTCGACATGCCGGCGATGACGATGGTGTTCAACGTCGCCGACGAAGCGATGCTCGAGAAGGTCGCCGAGGGCAGCAAAATCGAGTTCGTCGCCGACCGTCTCAGGGGGAAGATGACGATCATCGAGCTGAAATAATGCGCAACACCGCCGGGCGATGGACGTCCGACCCGGCGGGCGGTAGCGGAAGGCGCCTGTGCCGGCCACGCCAGGGCGTATGGAACCCAGATCGGCCGAGATTTCATCGTCCCAGGCTCGGATGTTGGCCCGCAGATTACACTTACAGGCCTGTGCGGCGTCCTGCATGACAACCCGAAACATCGAGTTCGTTACCGGCCGTTTAAGGGAAAGAAGCAGATGGTCGAACTGAAATAACAGGCGTCCGAATTTCTACCCGACCGAAATGCCCGACCCAGGAGGACAATGTCATTCCGGGTCGGTCTGGCAGGGTCGGCAACGCCCCCACGGAGAGCGCCGGCAAGAAACACACTTCAACTGGAGTGGGGGGCTCAGGACGTTCCGCTTTGCCACTCGCCTTTTCGACCTTTGGGACTGCACGTCCGTAGCCAAGTTCAACGCTGCGTAGCGTGCGGGTCGTCCTTTCAGGAGAAAGGTGGTCTTGAAAGGCCACGGTGTAAAGGCCGGGCAGCCGACAGCCGGAGTGTCCACCAGGCTCTTCTGCCCAACGCAGACAGAGCGAAAGGAAAGCTTTGAAGCGGGCAGGGGGATCAGGTGCTTGTCTCACTCGTTCCAGTTGTATCACCCCTTCTTGCTGCTGACCGCAATCCCAATCTTCCCCAACAAGTGTCGCAAATGACTGCAAAGAGAGCCAACAATGAACAAACCGATTTACATGGGCCTGCCGCGCCGTAGCGTGTTGATTGGCCTCGCCGGTCTTGCCCTCGCGGGATGCAACTCGAGAAACCGCGTGCTGTCATCACCGGTAGTTCCCTTGGCGCCAGCTGCGCCGCCTTCGCCGTCCCTGGCGGTTCGCCCGGCCATGTACGACGCGATGCCGGAGGAGCGCTTCCCGATCCCGGCGGTGGACGTCACGCAGGTCGAGGAACGGTTCTGGAGGACGGTGGTCGACGATCCGACGGGTGAGGCTCCGGGGACGCTGGTGGTCGATACGCCCGCCAAGTACCTCTACTTCACCCTTCCCGGAGGATCTGCCGTCCGCTACGGCATCGGCGTCGGGCGGGAGGGATTCGCCTGGTCGGGCCGCGCAAAGGTCCAGTACAAGCGCGAGTGGCCGCGATGGACGCCGCCGAACGAGATGGTCGCACGGCAGCCGGAACTGGAGCCGTACTCCATCGATAATGGCGGCATGGATCCCGGTCTCAAGAACCCTCTTGGCGCCCGGGCCCTCTATATCTTCCAGGATGGACGGGACACGCTCTATCGCCTGCACGGCACGCCAGAGGCATGGTCGATCGGCAAGGCGGTCTCCTCAGGCTGCATTCGCCTGCTAAACCAGGACGTCATCGACCTGTACGAGCGCGTTCCCGACGGCACGCTGATCAGAGTGATCCAGGATATGTCCATCCAGGCGACAGCGTGAGGTGTCACGAGTGGCAGTAATGCGCAGTAGCGAGTTCGACCTTGCCTTATAACCGCCACCGCCGGTTCTCCCGTCTGATGCCGCGCAGGTTCCTCGGATGCAGTATGGAGGAGGACCTCGGAACGAAAGCGTTTCACTTTAGGCTGGGCGTGAAACCGTGGTCCCTTCACCGAGGGGTCCGGGGCAAGTCCTGGTCCATGGCGGGCCGTGGTGACGAGGTTGGCGTCCTCAGTGAAGTCGGTCTGGATAGCGAAGCCGGCCATCACACGACCTGCGGTGCTGGCGGGCCGGGCGATGAGTGCGGGCGGGCTGTGCCGTACCGGCGGCGCCCTGGTACGTTCGCGACCTGGGCTACAATCAGGGAGCCGAAGGTCCCGCGGCGTTTCGGGCACTGGGCTTCCTTTTCCAGGGTCTGCCGGTCTTGCTGTCGATTTCAGATCACGAACACTGGAGCGAACCCACCTCCAGGACTCCTGAAGTTCGTGGTCTGGCCTTGATAAAGGCGCGCGGCCACCAGGAGCACCTGCCCGTCATAGGTATAGAGCCGGACGTCCATCTTTCGCGCCTGGATCCCCTCGTCGATGCTGATCATGCGCTCGCTGGGCTTGACCAAAGTCTGGGCAACGTAGCCACCCCGCTCGATCTCTGCCCAGACCCCTCTCGTAACCTTGTCGCCGCGATACACCGCCTTTCCGCCATGTCCGCCCGTTGGCTTGAAGAACAGGCCCTTGCGCGACTTCCATAGTTCGTTGGCGTTTCCAGGGGTAACGAGGATCGTGCGTGGGATGGAACTGAGCTGGGCCAAGTGGGTCGGTTCCAGGCCCCAGGCCTCAAGTATCGCAGGGTCCGATAGCAGCGACAGGTTCCGCTTGTCGGCGAGCAGGGCGTGGTTATGCGGATTCGGCGTGACGACCACCGCACCGTCCCGGTAGGCGTCCCGCAGCGCCTTGTGTTCCGGCCGATCGAACGCGAAATCTGTGACCCGGTTGTAGACGAGATCGATGGGATTTCCGTCGAACGTGAGCCGTCCGGCTTCATGGCGAAGATGGCTGGCATCCGCGATGGCCGCTTCTATGCCCCGAGCTTCGAGAACTTGCCGCGCCAGCACGAACTCGGGATAGAGAAACTGTTCCTCCGGCCCGTCGTCGACGATGGCAATTCGACGTGCGGTACCGGTTCCCCGCTGGCGAATCCATTCTTCGTGAAACATGCGAAACGCGGCGTCCTCGAACGCATACGGCTTCACCGGCATGTCCCTTTCGAGACAGCAAGCGCGCTGCGCCCTTGCGAGCAAGGCGTTGAGGAACCCCCCGCCCGCGTTGGTGTTGATCTCGATAAGCCGGGGGCCATCTCTGCCGAGGTGGAAATCGTAGCCCATCAACGCGCCAATCGGGCCGTGATCCTCCCGCGAGATTTCGGGAGCCCACGAAAGGACTGCCTCTCGGTATGCGGAATGCCGTGCCGCCTTTTCTATAGCTGTGACTACGTCCTGCATCTCGGCCACTTCGCCGGCCGAGATGAAAACCGGTACGTTCGAAAACAAGTGAGCCTTGGGGCGGATGAACGTCTCGCAGAATTCCGGATCGCCAGCCTCTTGCTCCAGTGCGTCGCACAGCGATCGACGGTCAAGCGTGACGCAGAAGCAATTCTGGTTGAGCCGATCCGAGAGAATTTGTACTGAATCAGAGGAAGTGGAGTTTGAATTGCTCATCGCTCGCAATACCATAACGGCATCGAGAATAGACGCGCATTGAGGCCCAGGGAGACGTGGAATCGGTCGACGATCATCGGTTCCCCAAGGTTTCGGTCAGCAAACCGATGCCGAGCGTTGCATCAGTCTTGGCGATCGATTCCTTGGCGCTGACTGTCCCAGTTAATGCCCTAATCGCGTCGATCGTTTCAGGGATGACGATCGCCTGATTGTCGACCATGTAAGCGTAGAACAGCTCGTCTCCCTCGACTTTCAGCATGTCTGACCACAGCGCCACTTCGTAGAGGTTGTCATTTGGGCGACCCAGGTCGGCCATGAGTTCCTTTACGGTGTTGAGGGCCGTCAAACCGGCATCCATTCGGATCAGAGCGATCCGAGACGACGCGGAAAATGCGTCGAGTACTTCTTCCCGGGCAGCCGGTCGGGTCAGTTGCACCGACCAATAATGTAAATGCGCAATCGTCTCCGGTACCTTGACTGCCATCGTGATCACATCGAGTTCGGGGTCGACGCTCTGCGCATCCGGCCCTTGATGGCTCGGAATTTCAGGCTCGGGGACAAGCGTGTTCATGATCCCCCCGAGGTGACTTTCCCACGGGTCGGTTGCGCGGCGCAGCAGCGTCCCGCGTGCGCGATGTAGCAGACCCGCGTGTTTCAAGACCGTGAGGGTTCTGACGATCGACGTGGTGTTACAAGAGACGACACGCGTGCTGACCCGATTCAGAGCGCTCGCATAGCTGGCCTCGGCGACGAAGGAGTGTCCGGTCACCTCGTGCTTTTCGCCACCCTGGACGATGAACTTGATGCCCCTTTGCCGATAAATGTCGACGTTCACCGCCGCGATCCGCTTCGGCGTGCAGTCAACTACCAGATCACTGGCACCTAGCAGATCATCGAGGCTTCCGGTGATGTCGAGACCGGCCTTCCGCATCGTCTCCGCGTGGTCCTTCGTGGCACCAAAAAGGCGAAAGCCCCTCTGAATCACTACCCGCGGCCGCCAGTCGAGACTGATGTCTGCCACCCCGGCGAGTTCCATATCGTCCTGCCGGACCACAGCGTCAGCGACACGCTTTCCGATCACCCCGTAGCCGTTGACGGCGACCCGGATTTTCTTCGCCAAACTCATCTGATCCTCCTTGTGCCGGAAGTGCTCCGCTGATGGTTAAAGGCCTATGTCGCCCATCGTCCCGACAATCTGACCGAGTATTCATGCGAAGTCGCTCAGGTTCGGTTTCTCACCTGCTGCGTCTGCTCCCATCTAGTACAACGCCTGCTTTATGAAGGCTTCTCCTAGGACCATACTCGTATCAGCTATCCCCGTGAGGATGAAGCGGCGCTTCGCTGCACTAGGATAATCCCGGACAGCACCAGCACGACACCTGTGGCTTGGATTGTCTCGAGGCGCTCGCCGAAGAAGGCCGCGCCGAACATAAGACCGAATATCGGCACCAGAAATGTGAAAGCGTTCGCATGATTGAGCGAGACACGCTCCAGCGCTTCAAACCAGAGCCAGAAGGCAAGCGCTGATCCGAAGACCGCAAGAGCCAGGAGAACGAGTAGGAATTCCGTCGACCACGCCAGCGAAGAGACATCTTCCGTCAGCACGGAAAGGAGAGCCAAGGGTACCGCACCGATGAGCAGTTGGCAGCCCATTGCCATGATCGGATCAACCTGGCCGGTGAGGCGCTTGATGGCGACGTTGCCCACGGAGACACCCGTTGCGGCGAGTACGACATAGGCGATGCCGAGGGAGTAACCCTGGATATGGTCTGCGGCGAGGCCGGGCAGGGCGATGACGGTAATTCCGGCCAAGCTGACTGCCAGCCCGAACTTTCCCATCATTTTCAGACTTTCACCAAGGAAGACGTGCGCGAGAACCGCGGCAATGATCGGCTGCACGTTCGCAATGACTGTCGCGAGACCCGGCGCCACGAACTCGGCCGCGTGGAACATGCCGAGGAAGCCCATGCTTGTCGCCCCAAGCCCCACCACAACGATCAGGGTCCAGGACCGAACGCCGACAGGTGCCCGCCGATGACAGAGGAACCCGAGGGCGATCAGGCAGACCCCTGCGAGGGCTGCGCGCAGAGCCGCGAAGGCAATATGGGGCGCGAGATCCAGACCTATGGTAATAAGGGGATAGCAGGCGGCCCAAAGCACCATAACCGTCAGAAGGCGTATAGAGGCATCAATGCTCATTGCCTGAGCTCCCAGGCTACGTTCACTCGCAGAGATTTGGCACGTGTATCTGATCGTATTTTGGCCTATCGTCGCGGTCTTGATATAAATCAATGCCGAAGCTGCGTTGACTTCCTACATGACGGTCACTCGAAGCCCTTCGGAAAGGTCACGCTATCAAATGTCGCAGGCGAGCACATGCCGACGCAGAAAGGATCCGCAGTTTGCGATGTGGAGCCTGAGGCGTTGGATTGTCTTGCTGCTTATGCTGATCTTTGCAACCTCAGGACTCGTTAACGGATCGAAGGGCGACCACGTCGCATCCCCCGCTTCGCTTTCGCATGATGTCGCATCTTTGGGGCCCGCATCGACCGGGGAGCGACCTTGTGCCGGCGGTGCCGATGATGCCCATGGCGCAACCTGCTGCATAGGCAGCCTCTGTTCGTTTTGTGTCCCGCTGCCGGCGTCAGCGGCCATCGCGACTCTAACCGTCGCTGAAGTTGTCTTGGCTCTGCCCGGGCAGGTTTACCGCGGCCTCACAACATCTCCCGGTTTCCGACCCCCGAGTCTCTCCGCCAGCGGCTGAGCCCCGCGAGCCTCTCGCGGTGTATCGGGCTGATCCGATCGGCATTGGTCCGATCCGGTCCTGACACGTTTTCCGAAAATTACTGTCCGTCGCTTCGCCAGTTTCTGCGTCCACTGCGGATGCAGGCTGCAAAGTCACCCTGTGCCAGATCGCGGGCCGCATAGTGACATCTCACCAAGATCGATCTCGATCCAAGCCGGAGATTATGGCAATGATGAATAGATTTCCAAATTATCCTAGTAGCAAAACGATTGCGTTACCGGTGCGCGGTGTTCAATTTTACCAACATGGACTGGTGGCACTTGCAGCTTCAGCTTTGATGGTGTCGAGTTTTGACATTGCACAAGCGAAGACGGCGCCGTTCGATCGCGGAAGCTTTGTTTATACTGCTGGCGAACATGGTAACACCATCAGCGCGATTGATCTCGCCGCCGGCAGCGTTGTGACAACGCCGATCCCCGTCTCGCCGCACGATATTCAGATCACGGCAGACGGCACGCGGTTTCTAGCCGTGGGTGAGCCCGAGGAAGGGCACGGGCATGGCGAGAGTTGAGATGCGCACGACGGCGACGAAGCCAAAGGGCGACTGCTGGTCCTTGATCCGGCAGGCCTGGCCAGCGGAGTTCTGGACTAGATCATCGTCGGCGCAATCGGTTCAGAAAAATAGCTGAAGGGAGATTTGCAGGTCATGACATTTCACGAACACGGTCCCGTCGACCCAAAGATCCACGATGGTGTGCGGCGGCCATTTCTCAACACTCCAGCGGGATTTGCGTTCTGCGTTTTCCTCGCCGTTGCGGGCGTGTTTCTCTGGGTTGAACATCGTGCGCACGTCCTCGGCGCAATGCCGCTTCTGCTGCCACTTCTGATCTGTCTCGGCATGCATTTCTTCATGCATAGAGGTCACGGCGGCCATGGTGGGAAAAGTGGTGGCCGTGATGAACGGTGACGTTCCCGCATACGGTCTGTGGTTTCTGGCGGCTGTAAACGCGGGCGTCTTCATCCTGTTCGCGTTCAGCTTCTTTAAGCCAACCACTGCGCGGGACTGGCGCTCGCTCGGGGCCTTCTCGGCCTTCGTCGTTGCCTTATTCGCGGAGATGTATGGCTTCCCGCTGACGCTCTATCTGCTGGCGGGCTGGGTCGGTAGCAACTTCCCGGCTCTTGATCCACTCTCACATGACGCAGGACACCTTTGGCCAGCCCTGTTCGGCTGGTCCATGGATCCACACTGGTCGCCTTTCCACCTGCTGAGCTTCGTCTTTATCGGCGGCGGCTTCATGCTGATAGCTGTCGCCTGGCGGGTACTGCATGACGCGCAGAGCAAAGGAAGTCTCGCGACATCCGGTCCATATGCCCGACTGCGGCATCCGCAGTATCCCGGTCTTGCACTGATTATGATCGGGTTCTTCCTGCAGTGGCCCACGCTGGTTACGGGACTGATGCTGCCTGTTCTACTGGTCATGTACTGGCGCCTCGCAAAAAGCGAAGAGCGCGAGGTGGAGGCGGCATTCGGTGACCGATATCGCCGCTATGCCCGCGCGGTTCCGGCTTTCCTGCCACGCCCAGCCAGTCGGCTCATTCAAGCAGGGGGTGATCGTGGCGTCTTATTTTATCAACCAGGAGTACGAACATGAGAACGCGAAATTTCCCGAGGGCCTTCTTTACTGGTCTGGTTATTTTTGGAACCGCGACAACGGTCCTAGCCCAAACCGACGCACCGGAGCATGACGCTCACCATCCCGTGGAAGCGCAGGCATCACCGCCGGCGGCCGCGATGCCGGGTGACAAGCCCGCAGCCGCCGCACCGGAGTCCATGCCCGGCATGGGCATGATGACGCCGGAGATGATGCAGATGATGCAGCGCATGATGGGTCAGGGTGGAACGCCCGACATGATGGGAGGCATGTCCGGTCAAGGGGTGCGCGAGGGCGGTGCTGCTCCGAGCGCACCGGGTCAGAAGCCCATGGCAGGGATGATGACGTGCCCGATGATGCGAACGATGATGAATGGTCAGGCAGCGATGGGCATGCCTGGCATGGTCGGCGGTCAGGGCGCTCTTCTCGGAACGCCGCTTGGCTCACCGGAGGAGATGACGGAGGACCGCGTCCGCGCTCTCCTGGAGCAGCAACTGACCAGCCTTGGCAATCCGCGTCTGAAGATCGGCGAGATCGGCACGGCAAGTGATGGAAGCATAACTGCGGAGATCCTTACCGTCGACGGCTCTCTGGTTCAGCGGCTCGCGTTCAACCGCTATCCCGGTCTGGTCCGTCAGATCGTCGATTAAACCGGGCAGCGACCTGACGTCGCTGTCGGCATTCGCGCAAGGAAAGCACGATGAGAACGAGCGTTATCGAAGTGGGCGACTTGCTGACGGCGTCGAGCCCGGACGAAGTAGGTAAGCGGATCGGCGAGGTACCAGGCGTCGAAAGCGTCTCGGTGGATCACGCGGCAGAAAGCGCCACGGTCCGCTACGACGAAACCCGCATCGAGGTGGCCGAGATCAAGTCCTTGGTGCAGCGGTCCGGGCGCATCGTCGCCGCCCCGCCTGCTGCTTCGACGGGCGGGGATCACGAAGGCCATGCAGCGGCGGAGGCGTTGCCAGCCAAGTCGGAGGTTGCGTCCGGCCATTCAGGCCACGGGAACCATGACAAGCACGCGGGCCACTCCCCAGCGATGTTCCGGGACCGCTTCTGGCTCTCGCTCGCTCTCACCGTGCCGGTGGTCATATGGTCCGTCCACATCCAGGAACTTCTCGGCTACCGGGCCCCGACGTTTCCCGGATCTGACTGGATCGGCCCCGTGCTCTCCACCGTGGTTTTCCTATACGGTGGTCTGGTCTTCCTGCAGGGCGCGTTGCGAGAGCTTCGGTCCCGGCTGCCGGGAATGATGACCCTCATCTCGCTCGCCATCACGGTGGCCTTCCTGTTCTCGTGGGTCGTTCAGCTCGGGCTGATCGAGGCGGACGCGCTTTGGTGGGAACTGGCCACGCTGGTCACGATCATGCTCCTCGGCCACTGGATCGAGATGCGGTCCATCAATCAGGCAGAGGGAGCACTGAAGGAACTCGCGAAACTCCTTCCGGACACCGCGACGCGAATTACCGACGGGGGGGAGGAGAAGGTTGCCGTCAGCGCGTTGCGGAACGGTGACCTGGTGCTGGTTCGCCCGGGCGAGAGCATTCCTGCGGACGGCGTGGTGCGAAAGGGGGAGAGCGACATCGACGAGGCGATGATCACCGGGGAGTCGAGGCCGGTGAAAAAGCGCGAAGGCGACGAGGTGATCGCCGCCACGATCAACGGAGAGGGCTCGCTGCGCGTCGAAGTAACCGGGACAGGCGACAAGACCAAGCTGTCCGGCATCATGCGGCTTGTGGCCGATGCGCAGACTTCCAAATCGAGAGCGCAGCATCTCGCGGACCGGGCAGCCCGGCTTCTGACCGTCGCGGCGATCGGGGCTGCTGTCGTCACCTTCGGGGCGTGGCAACTGGCAGGAGCGGCGATGGACTTCTCCGTAGTACGGATGGTGACGGTGCTGGTCATCGCCTGCCCGCACGCTCTCGGGCTGGCCGTGCCCCTGGTGGTGGCCATCTCCACCACGCTTGGGGCCCGTAACGGGCTTCTGGTGCGGGACCGGCGCGGGCTCGAGGAGGCCCGGAACCTTGACACCGTGATTTTCGACAAGACTGGAACATTGACGCTGGGCGAGTTCCGGGTCGTCGCGATGTCCGTGGCCGAGGGTCTGGCGGAGGACGAGGCCCTTCGCATCGCTTCCGGCATCGAAGCTGAGTCCCAGCATCCGATTGCCCGGGGGATCGTAAAGACCGCCGAAGACAAAGGCATCGCGGTTCCGTCCGCCGACGGCTTTCGCTCTATCACCGGCAAGGGCGTCGCGGCCACGATCGACGGCGTGGAGTATCATATGGGCGGTCCGGCGCTCCTCAAGAGCGAAGACGTCCAGGTGCCGCCGGCGGTTATAAAGACAGCCGGAGCCGCGGCCGACCGCGGGCAGGCGGCGATCTATCTGGTTCGGGAAGGCAAGGCCCTGGCCGTGTTCGCCGTAGCGGACGCGATCCGCGAAGAGAGCCGCGAAGCCATCGCGGCGCTGCACGAACGGGGGATCGAGGTCGCCATGTTGACCGGCGACGCGCAGGCCGTGGCGGATGCCGTCGCCAAGGAACTCGGCATCGACACCGTGTTCGCGGAGGTGCTGCCCGAGGACAAGGCATCCAAGGTTCGCGAATTGCAGGCGCTGGGCAAGAAGGTCGCCATGATCGGCGATGGCGTGAACGACGCCCCGGCTCTGGCTACCGCCGATATCGGGATCGCGATCGGCGCGGGCGCAGACGTCGCCGTCGAGGCCGGGCATATCGTGCTGGTGCGCTCGGATCCCCGCGACATCCCCCGGATCATCACGCTGAGCACCGCCACTTACCGCAAGATGGCGCAGAATCTCTGGCTGGCTGCGGGTTACAACATCTTCGCCATTCCACTCGCCGCCGGAGTGCTCGCGCCGTGGGGCATCCTTCTGACACCCGCCGTGGGTGCGGTGCTCATGTCGGCGAGCACTGTCGTCGTGGCAATCAACGCGCAACTTCTGAAGCGGGTCAAACTATGAATTCGTTCAGGATAGGTCGGTCGTCGTCCTGCGGACTTCCACACCGGGACCGTCACCCAATTCATCATGATCGAACGGTGAAAAGCGTCGCTCGCCTTGCCGGTGTCCTGTCGGCGACTTGCCGCACCCCCATTCCAAGCGAGACCCGACGGGCAGGATGTTCATCATGACAGAACCAATTTTTCATACCGGAGCCTGGGCGATCGCGCTGATCGCGATCGTCGTCGTCTCATGGTTCCTGTACCGCTACCTTGCGCCCAGTACGTGGAAGGAATGGGCCAGCGTGGGCGTGGTCCAGGCCTTCATCATCGCACTTTACGCCGAGATGTACGGGTTCCCGCTCACCATCTATCTGCTGGTCCGGTTCTTCGGCCTCGATCAGGGCTATCTTAGCGCCAGCCTCTGGTCGACGCTGCTGGGTCTAGGTGAGACCGGCATGATGATCGCGATGCTTCTCGGCTACACGATCTCATTTGCCGGCATCGGGATATTCCTGCAGGGCTGGCGTCAACTGCACAAGGCCCGGCAGGAAAATCGGTTGGTCACGGAAAGTCTCTACGGATTGGTGCGGCACCCGCAATATACCGGTCTCTTCATGGCGCTTGCCGGGGAGGGCCTCGTTCACTGGCCCACCGTCTTCTCCGTCGCACTGTTTCCCGCCATCGTGGCCGCCTACTACTTTCTAGCAAGAAGCGAAGAAAGAAAAGTCGAAGAGGAATTCGGTGATGCCTACCGCGTTTACCGGAGGCAGGTTCCGATGTTCATCCCGCGCTGGGATCAGTGGCGCACCATGATTGCTACGCGCGAGGATACGCCGAATTGAAACGAACCATGGACGCCACGCCAGACAGAACGTCGGACTACAAGGCCAACAGCCTTTCGCTGAGCGGCGCAGTCGCCATGGGGACCGGCGTGATGATCGGGGCGGGCATCTTCGCGCTCACGGGGCAGATCGCCGAGCTCGCTGGTCCGCTGTTTCCCCTCGCCTTCATCGCGGGGGCCGTGGTTACGAGTTTTAGCGCCTACAGCTATATCCGCATGTCAAATGCCTGGCCGTCCTCGGGCGGAATCGCGATGATCCTGCAAAAATGCTACGGTCAGGGTGCGATCGCGGCAGGCGCTGCGCTCTTGATGGCGCTCAGCATGGTCATCGCCGAAAGCCTAGTGGCGCGGACATTCGCAACTTATGTCTTGAGGCTCTTCGACATTACGGGCGGGCCGCTGGTGCCGGTGCTTGCTGTCGGGGTGATTCTCTTTGCCTTTGTCGTCAACATTGCCGGCAATCGGTCAGTCGGTCTGTTCTCGCTGGTCATGGCCTCGCTCAAGATCGGCGGGATCGCGCTCTTCGGGATCGCGGCCTTGTGGGCGAGCGGCTTCTCCTTCGCCGCCGCCTCCGAGACCGGCAGGGACTTCACCGCGACCGGTTTTGTCGCTTCGGTGGCGCTGGCCATTCTTGCCTTCAAGGGCTTCACCACGATCACCAACAGCGGTGCCGAAATCACCGAACCGCACCGCAATGTGGGCCGGGCGATCATGATCTCGGTTGCGCTGTGCGTCGTCGTCTATATGCTTGTCGCCTTCGGTGTCGGATCGAGCCTGACCATCGACCGGATCATCGACGCGCGCGAC
>Ga0066837_10001040_pt1 | contig 12892 bp, 9 predicted proteins | sample ETNtaG_25_FD_66730 | JGI IMG/M metagenome (GOLD analysis project Ga0066837, IMG submission 66730) | Marine microbial and viral communities from oxygen minimum zone, Eastern Pacific Ocean - ETNP201302SV86 | ecosystem: Environmental > Aquatic > Marine > Oceanic | place: Pacific Ocean: Eastern... | reverse complement strand
AGAAAGCGCATTAGGTCGATATGGTGGCAGGCCTCACCGATGATGCGGCCGCCGCCGACCTGCAAATCCTGCGTCCAGTGGCTGGCCGGAATGGCGCCAGCATTCATTGTGAAGACAAAGGCTTTCGGCTCTTGGATACCGGTCAGCAGTTGCTTCATCTTAACAATATGCGGGGCGAAGCGGCGGTTGAAACCCACCATCAGCAGGCGGTCGGCCGCCTCTTCATAAGCTTCCTTTACCGCTGCGAGCTCGTCCAAGGTTAACGCCAGCGGCTTTTCGACGAAGATGTGCTTTTTCGCCGCCAGCGCCTTTTGCACCAGACCTGCGTGCGAGTCGTGTCGGGTGACGATTGCCACTGCACCAGTCGCCGAATCGTCGAGTACGGCTCTGATGTCGGTAGAGGCCGCTGCAAAGCCGGCAGGGCGGCCATGTACAACGCTACTCGTGCCCGAATTGGTGACGATGGTCGAAAGATGCGCACCGGCCTTGCGGAAGGCCGGGATCAGCATGCGCGAGGCATAGTTCCCTGCGCCAATGAAGCCGATTTGTGTCTTGCCGGCGGCCACTAACGGCTGCGGCGCCAATGAAATCGTACGCTCGAACGAGGCCCCCTTGCCTTGCCCATAGGTCAGCAACAGACCGAGCGCGCCCTTGTCGCTGGCCAGCGCGTCATAGGCTGAGGGAGCATCTTCGAAGGCGACGCGATGGCTGATGAGCGGGCGTATGTCGAGCGCGCCTTGGCTCATCATGTCGAGTATGGCCTCGAAATTGCGTTGCGCCGTCCAGCGCACGAAGCCTATGGGATAGTCGTTACCGCCTTGCTCATACGCCGGATCATAGCGTCCCGGACCATAGGAACACGATACCGAAAACGAGAGTTCCTTCTCGTAGAAATCGGCCCGGTTGAGCTCGAGCCCCGTCACACCGACTAAGACAATGCGGCCACGCTTGCGGCTCATCTTGGCCGCCTGCGTTACTGGGTCGCTCGACGTGGTCGAGGCGGTGATCACAACCGCATCCACGCCGTGGCCGCGGCTGAACGCAATACCCGAAACGATAGGATCCTGGCCCTGCTTCGGGTTGCAGATCTCGGCTCCGAACCTCTTGGCCAGATCGAGCTTGCTCTGATCGAAATCCACCGCCAGCACGCGGCAACCCTGGGCCCGCAGTAGTTGCACCGTCAACAGGCCGATCAGACCGGCGCCGATAACGACGACCGTTTCACCAAGCGTGGGTTGGGCCAAGCGGATGCCCTGCAGGCCGATCGAGGCCACCACGGTGAAGGCCGCTGCCTCGTCGTCAACACTGTCGGGGATGCGGGCGCATAGATTTTCTGGCACGCTGACGATATCGGCATGAGCGCCGTTAGACACGACGCGATCGCCCGGCTCGAACTCGCCCACGCGCGGTCCCACTTCCCGCACGATGCCGACATTGCAGTAGCCCAGCGCGATCGGCTGGGCGAGTTTGGAGCGCACGGCATCGATGGTGTTGAGCACGCCGTCGGTGCGGGCTTTGTCGATCATCTGCTTGACGCGCTCAGGCTGCTTGCGCGCCTTCTGCAGTAGTGATGAGCGCCCGAAATCAACCAGCATGCGCTCGGTGCCTGCGGAAATCAGCGTAGTTGTAGTCTCTATCAGAACGCCGCCCGAGCTTGGCACGGGCGCGGGTGCGTCGGCGATATAAGTTGCACCCGAACCCATGTCCTGCATGATCTGCCGCATGACCACCTCTTCAAGCTAGATTGCGCAAATGCCAGCGGTATGTTCCCCAATCAGGGTTGCCGCCGCGCCTGCTCAGGGAGCCGTTACCAGTTTATATCGCCAAGTGCTATCCTCTGGGGCGACAAAGTCGACCAAGCTGCTACCACCGGCGATCATTACGAGGCGTTGGCTTGGGTCGATGCTGACCTTGACTGGACCGTTAGGACTGGCCAGGGTCGCCAACATAGGCAGGTCAAGCCTTACCGCCGGAGAAACGGTCCACTGCGCCCAGCCCGGCTCCAGTATCTCCAGACCCACCATCTTGCGGAACATCACGTTAAAGAAAGCCGATCCCCAGGCGTGGTTCCAGTCGAGATTGTCCTTGTACTTAATATCCCAAGCTTCGTGTGTAATAGTGGCGTCGTAGGTGTCGAGCATGTGCATCCAGCCGCGATCGGTGCGGTTAAGCATCAGTGCGAGGGCAACGTCGCCGGCACCGGCATCGAACAGCCCGTCGAGCAGAAATTGTGCACCATAGACCGAGGCCGGCATTCCTCCGTCATATGCCGCGATGCGGTTGCGCAGCGCCTCAAGCGTTGCATCCACGCGCTCTTCGGGCACAAGACCAAGGGCCAGCGGCACGAAGAGAGCATGGGCCGCAGTATGGGTCGATCCCTTACCATCGACGTAAAGGCCAGTCGACGGGTCGGTCAACTGGGTCAGCATCGCCGTGCGAAGGCTCTCGGCCTGGCCGCGATAGCGCTCGGCATCGCTTTTCTTGTTCAGAACGTCGGCAATCCTGCCCATGCCGACGAAGGCGGCATGGGCGAAGGCGTTTACGACGGTGTTGTGCGCAACCATCTCATAGCCGTCGCGTTCGACGGGCGGCCAGTCCACTATATCCTCGAGATAGTCGGCATTGGTCGCCGATACGAACTTCTCCGCCTTACCCTTGTCATAAGTATTGATCAGACCGGTCTCATCGATGAAGTCGGCGAGGGTGAAAGTGACGAGCCGATCATAAATTTCTCGCAGATGGTCTATATCACCATCGGCCTGGTAAATTTCCCAGGCGAGCAAGACGGTTTGGCTCATCCATTCGCTAGGCCAGGTCGGCTCCCGGAACAGCTCTTCCAGCGTGCGGCGAGCGACCTTGGTGTCGCCAGTTAGGGCGTACCAGCCGCGTTGGTTGATCAGCGCGTCTGCCTGATAGGCGAGACGCTCGCGGTCGCCGTCGACGAACAGGTCCATGAAGCTTGTTGCGACCATGGTGTGTCGTCCAAGCTCGAACAGGCGATTGAGATCGGCGCTGCGCGCGTCGGCGCCAGTAAAATGCAGTGATCCGACCGGTACGTAATTTTGCGAGATATAGGCCGTGGTCTTGACGGCCGTGGGGTCGAGCCCGTGCGGCCAGCCCTTAATCTCGATATAGCGAACCGGCATAACCGCAATACCGTCGGGCATTCCGCGCGCGTCAAGGTCGCGCAAGGGCACCAGCGTCAGGCCTTCGCCCAGGGTCACTGATGTCTCCTGAAAGCGCACCGAGCCGTAAGGGGCCGGATCGAGCAGGCCGTCGGCACCCAGGCGCTCGCCCATCCGCACGTCAAGGCTGGTTCCCCTGGTTTCGGCTGTGCCGGCAATGGCGAGGGCGGCAAACCAGGTCTTGCCCAGGTCAAGCTGCAGACTGTCACCCAGAATGCGGCTCGAGGCGGCGACGACGGCGACGGTCCTGACACCCGGTCCGGCCGCCGCCGGCCGGTTGAGCCAATAGGCTATGCCCCCAGCAAGGCCGATCACCACCAGCGCTGCGACAAAGCCGACGCGCCACCGGCGTGCCGGGGTCAATGGCTCGCTCCGAACAGGTTGGCCGGTTTTTGATAGTTGATCAGCACCGCTCGATATTGGCCCTTGAAAACAAACAGGCTCCCTGCGGCCGCGCCGACCACCCCGACCGCGTCGATCAGCGCCTGCAGGTCCTCGACCGAACCGGCGCCGCCGACGAACGAGAGCGGGCATTGCACGAGCCCGCGCACCTGCCGGGCAAGATCGAGGTCATAGCCGTTCATCATGCCGTCGCGGTCGATATTGTTGATGACGATTTCGCCGGCGCCCAGCTCACCCGCCTGCTGGCAGAAATCCTGCAGGCTCGATTTCTGCTTGGTCTTGCCATTATGGGTGTGCAGGCTGTAGCCGCCGAAGATGGCGTTCTTTTTGACGTCGAGCGTCACCACCACGCTCTGGCGGCCCACCGCATCAGCTATTTCGGCGATCAGCTGCGGCCGCGCCAGGGCGGCCGAACTCACCGATACCTTCTCAAAACCCAACCCGATCAGGCGCGTAGCCTGGGCGGCGCTGGTGACGCCGCCGCCATAGCAAAGCGGCATCCGCGATTCGACGGCAATGCCACGCAGGCGGGTAAAGTCGGGCTCGCGCCCCAGCACGCTGGCATCGATATCGAGAAAGGTCAGCTCGTCGACCTGCTTCTCGTTGAAAATCTTGACCGCGTTCAGCGGGTCGCCGACGTATTTGGCGTCCTTGAATTTTTGTGTCTTGACGAGTCCGCCATCGCTCATCAGCAGGACGGGGATGATACGCGACCGCAGCATTTAGAACTCGGCGAAGTTGCGGAACAGGTTGACCCCGTTGCCGTGGCTTTTCTCGGGGTGGAACTGCATCCCAAAGACATTGTCCCGGTTAACGGCGCACGCCATGTCCTTGCCATAGGCCACCGTGGCCAGCACGTGTTCGGGTTGCCGCACATCGAAATAATAGCTGTGCAGGAAATAAAAGCCGCGCTTCAGATCCACATCTGCCAGCAATGGGCTCGGCTTTCTGAGCGCAAGCGAATTCCAGCCCATATGCGGCAGCTTGGGCAGCGAATTGATGGCGGCGGCGTCGATGCGACGCACCCTGCCGGGAATCCAGCCTAGGCCAGGCAGGTCGCCCTCCTCGCTCGATTCGGCCAGGATCTGCATGCCTACACAGATGCCCATCGCCTTCTTTCCCTTGTCCAGCACCTGCTCGTCAAGCAGGTCGCGTAGGCCGAGCCGGACTAGATCGTCCATGACCTGGTCGAACGCGCCCACACCGGGCAGGATGTATCGGTCTGCGGCAGCCAGTTCGGCATGGTTCCCGCTCACCACATGCGGCACCTTGAGATGCTTGAAGATAGTAGCGATGGCCGAGACATTGCCCGAGCCATAGTCGACGATGCCGATCACCGCTTAATTGCCCTTTCCACCCCGAGAGCCTTAAGCAACTGCGCGCCGGTCTCGAACATCCATTGCTGGTTGGCATAGTCCTTGTAAGTCTTGAGCGGCATCTGGTGATAGGAGCGCAGCTCGTCGACGCTGATGCCGAGCTTGGTGGCGATATACTCGAATTCCTCGTCGATCGTCTCCGGGTCGTAGGCGGGCTTTTCGAGCTTGGCCATGGCCTCTTCCCGGCTCATCTGGCCGGTCAGGATCAGGCTCGAATATTGTACGCGGCGAGTATCATAGCCAAAGCGCGTCGGCAGCCAATAGGCCTCGTAGAAGCGCGTGAAGCGCGATTCGAAGTGCTTTTGCGGATAGGGGCGCCAGCCATAGATCTCCGACAGCACCTTAGCCGCATGCTCCTTGGTATAGGGCAGGTAATTGAGCGGCTTGACCACGCGCACGCCGCGAATATAGCGCAGATAGACCTTGTGGAACAGGACACTCGAGAACGGGTAGGTCTTGAGCGGGCGGGTGCCGAAGCGGCGATGGATATCGCGCAGTTGCGCCATGTCAGTGCCGTAATACAGCCATTCCTTCGGATTGCGCACGCATTCGGTGGCGTAATTGCCGCCGTTGAGGATGTACTTGATATTGTTCTTGTTGGCGAAGTGATAAAGCGTGGCGATGAAGGCATGGTCCTGGGGAATGTCCAGGTGCGGCACACCAGCCTTGAAAAAGGCCAGCTGGAAATCGCGCATCTCTTCCCAATTGATCACTTCGGTATAAAGATCTAGCCCCAGCCCTTCGACGAGAACCTGGATATTATTGACTGCCAGGTCGGTGTTCCAGCCGCCATCGACGTGGAATACCAGCGGGCGCAGGTTGAACTCTGAGACGGCCAGGTGCAGCAGGTACGAGCTGTCGAGCCCGCCGCTCATACCCATGATGCAATCGAACGCATGACCCTTGCCGGCTTCCTTGATCTTTTCGACCCGAGCGCGGAACATGGCCTTGCCCTCGCCATTGGGATGCCAGTTGGGCAAGACGTCCCTCCTGAACCCTCGGCAATGGTCGCACACGCCATGCGCATCGAACTCGATCTTGGAATCGCTGGTGTCCATGACGCAATTCGTACAGATTTGATAGGGTCTCATCCTGCCTCTTGAGCTTGCCGGCCATGCGGTCGCAGCGGCGTCCAGCTGGCTGGCTCAGCCGAACACTTTGACGTATTTCCGATATTCGCGATGGGCATCGCGCGCAAGTTCCCATCGCCGTCTGTTCGGCAGCGTGGCAAGCGAGGCATGCCAGTGGTGTATAACCTGCACGGCTGGATCATAGTAGACTTGCTCGCCGACGTCACTAAGCTGCTTGGCCAGAAAGTACTCTTCCGACATCATGAAGGTCGGCGCCCACAGACGCTCGAACTGGGCAAAAAAGCGCGGGCCGAGCAGGTAGCACGAGCCATGGCCCTGGTATATCGGCTGCGCCGTCTGCCACTGCGCCTCATCGTCGCGGTCGCTTAACCGGCGAAAGCGCATGGCGAGCTTCTGGATCAGCATGCCTAGCTCGTAATTGGCATAATAGAGGTCGTAAAAGATTTCGCGCACCCTGCTGATGCTCGAAATCACATGCGGGTTCTGGTGCTCGCCATCCACTGTAACGACATCGGGCGAAATCACCGAATGACCGACCCAGCGCGGCGCGCTGGCTGCCAGCCTGTCGATGAAATCGGAAGCGAATTCGAGGTCGTTATTACCAACGACCATCCAATCGATGTCAGGGCGGGTCTGCCGCAAGAGGTCGATGCCAAGGTTGAGGCCGCTGAAATAGCCCACATTGTCGGAGCTGAAGATGACCTGGACCTGAGCGAGATGCTTTTCGAGATCGTTGAGAATCTGCCGTTCGGCCGGTTCCGAGGCATTGTCGACCACTACTATCGCCACGTCGTGCCCGTCATTGGCCACCAGCGAGCGGGCGGCGGACACGGTGAAATGGCTGTTGTTGTAATTGGTGCAGACATAGCCGAGTTTCATGCGGACGGGGCCTCCTGGGGCAGGCGCTTCAGATAACCTGCCAGCAGCAGGCCGAGCAAGATCGCCTCTCCAAGCACGAAACTGATCGCCGCGCCGATATCGGCCCAGAGCGCGATCAGCAGCGAGCCGCAGAGCAGGCTGGCGAGGCTGGTGGCGACCAGCGCCATTAGTACGTAGCGCTTTTGTCCCATGGCATTGAGCCCGGCGGTACCGAGCATGAAATTGGCTACCCCGAACAGGGTGGCGATGCTCATGAGGAAGAACAGGCCGATGGCCGGAGCGAAAGCACTTCCACCGATCGCGACGAGGACCTGTCCGCCAAACAGCATGTAAACAACGCCCGCCGCCACAATCATGGCCGCCAGCACGGCCTGCTGGATAGCCGACAGTCGAATCATGCCGGCAAGGATGGCGCGCGGCGGCTGATGCGCGCCGGCCAGCTTGATAGCATGAGGGAAGTAATGCTGGTTGAGCGGACGGATCGCCGCCTGCAGCGCCTTGGTAAGCTTTTCGGCCATCGAATAGGCGGCAATTGCCCCGCTCGACGCGCCGAGCATGCCCAAGATCAGTGTGTTGATGTCCTTGTAGACAAGGGTACTGAGATTGCCCAGGAAGACGTGGCGATCAGCCTTGAGTAGCTCGATCAACGCATGCAATTTCGGAGGAGACAGATGGAGTCCGTTCTTCCGCAGCGCAACTGTGAGCGAAACCAAAGAACCAGCCAGATAGCATCCCCCAATCAAGAGCGGGACCAAAATCATCTGGTCCGGCTGCTGAACATTTGTCAGCACCAGCGCCACAGCGAAACCCCGACTAACGAGGTTACTGATGGCGAGCGCACCGTTGTCTTGGAGGCCCTGAAAGAGCCAGTTTGGAGACACAGCGAAACTAAGCGGTACAAGACACCAAGCAACTGCTACGGGCACAAGGGGCGGGTCGATGACGAAGGCGACCAAACTGACCACGGGTAAGCCCAGACCAAACAGCGTTATCCGGGCACTCATTATCTCACTAAGGAGCGCAGATAGCTGAAGTTGGTCACGCTTGCCCTCACTGCGAGCAACGGCGGCTACACCTGTGATCTCGAAGCTGTAGAGAACCAATGTCAGCAGAAATAGCGACAGTACTTCTGCTTGCACGAGAAGCCCATATTGCTCCACCCCTACCCGCGCCAGGACGATCGGATAAAGGACAAGCGGAAGCAATGCGTTGGCGCCTTGCACGGCCGCCAATGACCCAATGTTGCTTATGGCCTTGCGCATCCAGTCCTCGCTGTTGGCACCTAGCCCGCGACCATGCCGCGTGTGTCGATCACCAGGGGATGAAGAGTGAGGGGGACCTTGAGATCCTTGAACTGGGCGTGGTCGACCAGCAACACGATGATGTCGGCCCGCTCTAACGCTTCCGTCGAACTCACGAGGCGAGCGTTTTTGTGTAATTCGAAACTGTCCGGTAGTTTCTCGATGTAAGGTTCGACCAGCAATACCTCGCCCCAATTCTTGCCGCACAAATCGAGGGCGATCTCAAGCGCCGGACTTTCGCGCAGGTCATCGATATTGGGCTTAAAGCTCAGGCCGAGGCAGGCGATCGTTGGCTTTTCGACAGAGGCCACAGCAGCGCGAATCTTGTCGATCACCCAGTGGGGCTTGCCGTCATTGACCTCGCGGGCGGTGCGAATAAGGCGCGCCCGTTCCGGAGTTTTGCTGACGATGAACCAGGGGTCAACAGCGATGCAGTGGCCGCCCACGCCGGGCCCGGGCTGAAGGATGTTGACGCGCGGGTGGCGATTGGCCAGCCGGATCAACTCCCAGACATTTATGTCGAGGCTGTCGCAGATGATTGACAGCTCGTTGGCGAAGGCAATGTTGACGTCGCGGAAGCTGTTCTCAGTCAGCTTGCACATTTCCGCGGTGCGGGCGGTTGTAATGACGCAATCGCCTTCGACGAAGGATTTGTAAAGCGCGGCTGCCTCGTTCGAACAACGTGCCGACAGCCCCCCGATCACGCGGTCGTTCTGCACGAGTTCGCGCACCACATGTCCGGGCAGCACGCGCTCCGGGCAATAGGCGATGCGGATGTCAGAGGTATCGCCATGTGTCTGCGGGAAGGTGAGATCGGGACGCGCGGCTGCTAACCAGTTTGCGAGTTGTTCGGTCGTTCCCACCGGGGAAGTCGATTCCAGGATTACCAAATCGCCCGATTTCAGAACCGGGGCTAAGTTCCGACTCACCGCTTCGATATGACGCAGATCCGGCTCGTGATCGCCCTTGAACGGAGTTGGTACGGCGATGAGGAAAACGTCAGACGGTTCGGGCATTGTCACCGCCTTGAGATTGCCGGCCGCGACCGCGGCCTGAACCAGCATGTCGAGGTCGGGCTCAACGATATGCACCTTGCCTCGGTTTACGGTATCGACAGCGTGCCTGTTGACGTCGACGCCAATGACCTTGAAGCGGCGCGAAGCGAAGATCGCTGCTGTGGGAAGGCCGATATATCCGAGGCCAATGACCGAAATCGTCTTAACCATTATCAATGTCCTGAACTTGCGAGAATATCTGCGATCCGTTCGCAGGCATGGCCGTCGCCATAGGGATTGGCGGCGCGCCTCATAGTGTCGTAGGTATCAGCATCCGTTAGCAGCTTGTACGCCTCCGCGTAGATGACTTCTTCGCTGGTGCCGACAAGTCGCACAGTTCCGGCCTCGACAGCCTCTGGGCGCTCGGTCGTATCGCGCATCACCAGCACCGGCCGCCCGAGAGATGGCGCCTCTTCTTGAATCCCGCCGGAATCGGTGAGGATTAGGTGCGAGCGCGTCATCAGATAGACAAAGGGCAAATAGTCAAGCGGCTCGACCAGGTGGATATTGCCGACATCGCGCAGCAGCCGTCCTACAGGTTCACGCACATTGGGATTGAGGTGAACAGGATAGACGATGTCAGTATCGGGCAGGGCAGCGGCTAATCGTGCGAGCGCCCCGCAGATGCGCTCGAACCCGTCACCAAAATTCTCTCGACGGTGCCCCGTGACGAGTACCATTTTGCGGCCGTGCTCAAGGAACGAGAATTGCTGATCGAATTGCTGACGTAATGCGGTATCCGCATCAAGCTTGCCTTTCACCTGAAGCAACGCATCAATGACCGTATTGCCGGTAACATGGACCGAGGTCGGGTCAACTCCTTCGCGGAGCAGGTTGTCACGCGCGGAGGTGGTCGGGGAGAAGTTCCATCGTGTCAGTGCCCCCGTCAGTTTGCGATTACCTTCCTCGGGCCAGGGCGAATAAAGATTACCGGTCCGCAGTCCTGCCTCGACATGACCAACGGCGATGCGCTGGTAGTACGCCGCAAGGGCGGTAGCGAAGGTGGTTGAGGTGTCGCCATGCACCAGAACTACGTTTGGCTTCCATTGCATGAACACATCGCGCATGCCTGCGAGAATACGCGCGGTCAGGTCGGTTAGATCTTGGCCTGCCCTCATGATGTCGAGATCCCAGTCAGGCGTGATTTGGAACAGCGAAAGCACCTGATCGAGCATCTGACGATGCTGGGCAGTCACGCACACCTTGACATCGAGCGTCGGTTTGCTTTTGAGCGCAGTGACGAGCGGCGCCATCTTGATGGCCTCCGGTCGGGTGCCAAAAACGACCATGACTTTCATTGGTTTCACCTTTTGCCGCAAATGCACCGCGGCATCGCGTGATTAATCGTCCGGCTCTGTCTGGACAAGCCGAAGTCGGGGAGCACTAACGGCTTGCCTGCTGCAATACCCGGTTGATGACAGCACAGGTCTTGTCGACCTCCACATCTGTCAGGGTGGGATGAACCAACAGGGCTATGCTGGTTTCCCCAAGCTCCTTGGCTACCGGTAGGCGCTCTTTTGGGCGCCAGCCTGTCCCATCGAAGGCCTTTTCAAGGTAGACCTCGGAGGCCGAACCATGCAGGCAGGGCACGCCGGCGGCGCTAATCTCGGCAACAATCCGATCTCGTGTCCAGCCTTCGACAAGGCTGCCGGGGCGCACGAAGCCGTAGAAGCGATACCAAGCGTGTGTGGCCCATTCGGGCACGTCCGGCACGCGGACCCCGGCGTGGTTCGCGCAGGTCTCGGCAATGCGGTTCGCATTCTCGGTGCGCCGCTGCGTCCATTCGGCCATTCGTTCAATTTGTATGAGGCCGATGGCAGCCTGCATTTCGAGCATGCGCCAATTAGTACCGAAGCTCTCGTGAAGGAAGCGATAGCCGGGTGGATGCTGCCGCTCATAGACCGCCTCCCAACTCTTGCCATGGTCCTTGTATGACCACATGGCCAACCACAGGTCGCGATCGTTCGTGGTGACCATGCCGCCTTCCCCGCCGGTGGTCATGATCTTATCCTGGCAGAATGACCAGGCGCCCACATGTCCTATCGTTCCGACGCTACGGCCCTTGTAGAGCGCACCATGTGCTTGGGCGCAGTCCTCGATCACCTTAAGGTTACGGTCGCGGGCCAGTTCCATGATTGGGTCCATGTCGCAGGGCATGCCCCCAAGATGGACGCAGATGATAGCTCTGCTGCGTTCGGTCAGGACGGCGGCGATAGTCTCTGCCGTTATGTTTTGTGTGTCCGGATTGACATCGGCGAACACCGGGACGGCTCCCGCTGTCACGATGGTGGAGGCCGAGGCCAGAAACGTGCGCGGAGTGGTTATCACTTCGTCGCCGGGGCCAATGCCAAGTGCTTTGAGCGCCACGTCCAACGCAAGAGTGCCATTGGCTAAGGCCACAGCATGTTTTGCGTTAGCCCACTTCGCGAAAGCACTCTCGAATCTGCGGGTGACATCGCCCGTCCAATAGTTCACGCGGTTGGATCGGAGGACGTCGACCACCGCTTGTATTTCTTCTTCGGAGTAGCTTGGCCAGGGCGAGAAGCCTGTTCCTAGCATTATGCACCTCAATATCGCGTTGCAATGTGACGCTCCACCAGCACGAACAGTTTCGCACACAGTTTAGGAGCTTTTGCCGACAACTTCGAAAAGTAGCTGGCGGGCACGCGGCTCGTCTCTGGCTTGCAACGCTCTGCACAGCTCATCAACTGCCGCTGCTATGTCCAGGTCTTGATGCCGCGTATATGCTCGCATGATCTTTGCGTGCGCCGTTCGTTCGGCGGTTCCCGCGTCGTAGAAGAGCTCCTCATATAGCTTTTCGCCCGGGCGTTTGCCTGTCACAACGATTTCGATGTCGCCGTCAGGATTTTCGGTGTTGCGTACAGTAAGGCCGGCAAGACGGATCATGTTTTCCGCCAGGTCTGAAATCAGTATGGGATTGCCCATATCCAGCAGGAAGACGTCACCACCGCAAGAAAGTGCGCCTGCCTGCACGATAAGCTCAGCTGCTTCCTCGATCGACATGAAGTACCGTGTCATCTCCAGGTCGGTCAGTGTAACTGGGCCGCCTTGCGCAATCTGCTTCTTGAATAGAGGGACAACCGAGCCGTTGGAACCCAGGACGTTGCCAAAACGCACCGCACAATACCGCTGAGCACTACCCGATGCCTTTGCGCGAGACGCCGCCCGATCGACAATCAATTCTGCCCAGCGCTTTGTCGCCCCCATCACGTTTGTTGGGCGAACAGCCTTGTCGGTAGATATCAGCACAAAGTGCTCAACTCCGTGCTCGTAGGCCGCGTCCACGATAGTAGATGTTCCAAGAACATTGTTTCTGATCCCCTCCAAAGCATTGGCTTCGACCATAGGCACATGCTTGTGTGCCGCAGCATGGAACACAACATTAACGCCGTGTTCGACCAAGACCTCCTCGACACGAACACGATCCGTCACGGAAGCGAGCACAGGGGCTACGACCAGTTCCGTGTTCTGACCGAGCTCTTGTTCGATTTGATAGAGAGCGAACTCATTTGCCTCGAAAAGAACAAGTTTTCTTGGGGCCCATTGGGCGATCTTTCGGCAAAGCTCCGATCCAATGGAGCC
>Ga0066837_10001027_pt1 | contig 12922 bp, 10 predicted proteins | sample ETNtaG_25_FD_66730 | JGI IMG/M metagenome (GOLD analysis project Ga0066837, IMG submission 66730) | Marine microbial and viral communities from oxygen minimum zone, Eastern Pacific Ocean - ETNP201302SV86 | ecosystem: Environmental > Aquatic > Marine > Oceanic | place: Pacific Ocean: Eastern... | reverse complement strand
AGCAGGCTTCCATGTTGTTAGATTTGATAATCGAGACGTAGGTAAGAGCACTTGGTTTTATAAAACCAAGTGCTCTTACCTACGTCTCGATTATCAAATCTAACAACATGGAAGCCTGCTTCAACTAAAGGATTAATAAATTCCAACGGCCACTGCATGCAGTTGGCATTAGCACCCATAATTAAAAGGACGGTGGGATTGGAAGAGTCGCCGAAGTCTTCCCACCAAATACTGATGTCGTTTACTTCGGCAATTCCTTGTGGCATAAACTTATCTTAGAAGTCTCTACGCCACTCTAATCCAAATCTTCTTGGTTGACCCCAATAATCCGCAGCCATTCCTAATGAAGGGTCACCTATTTCAGGATCTCCACCTTGCCATAACATATTCGCCACGTACTCTTTATCGGTTAAGTTTGTGCCCCATAAAGTTATTGTAGTAACTCCATCAGCAAGCGAGAAAGCAATCCTTCCATCTACCATGTTATAACCAGACAAGCCTGAACCAGGGATATGCCTCATGGTTCCCCATGAATTATCTACTTTATTTAGACTAATCTGACTAACAACACCAGCACCGGAAGCTAGCGTTTGAGTGTGTATTAAACCTATATCAAAAGTATGACTTTTCCCATCATCACCATTATAACCAAACGGAGTATCGCTTAGATCTCTCTGAGTAATGGTTGTTACAAAGGTAGTTGGGTCATAAGAATAGTCATCTACAGTAAAGCTATTGTATTTTCCATCTAAATGACCGTAAGTCATGGTTAAAGCCCAAGCGTCTGATAATTGAGCTAATAGATCGATCTCTATACCAGTAAGTTTAGCCTCTTTAGCGTTAATGATGTCAGCTGTAGGCTGTCCATTAATAACTCTTCCAACCGTTATTTGTTGATTTTCATAGATATTATGGAAGTAAGTACCATTTAATCTTACTTTTCCATCTCTTAGAGTGCTCTTAAAGCCAACTTCTATGTTATCAGAGATCTCAGGAAGGAAAGCCTTCATGTCAATAGCCTGATTAAAACCACCTGAAGAATAACCTTTACTGTAACTGTAATAAGTCAGTAGATCATCTGAATAAGCATGACTTAAGATAACTCTAGAAGTAGTTTCACTGTAATCAACTTCTTGATAGCAAGTTTCAGCTTTAGCCATCATCGTAGTGGGGTCTATATTTCCAGGGCAATTATTACCTGGGTCAAAAGCACCACCATATAAATATTGGCCTCTTGTGTATTTTCTATCATCTTCTGTTTTTCTCATGCCAACGGTTATGTCTGTTTTATCATTTATTACATAAGTGCCTTCAGCAAAGAAAGCGTCGTTGGCGTTAGTCACAATGTTGTATTGAGTTCTTGAACCAAACATTTGAGTGCCCATTACAGTTTGGGCTACGTTAAGAACTCCAGGTATAACCATATAAAACATTGGCCATGCAGTAGGTGCTGGAGGCGTAAATCCTCCTAGGACAGGTACATCGGTAATTCCATAATTGTCTTCTTCAAAAGTATAAGCACCAATTGTCCAACTTAAATTATCAGTGTCTCCACTCAGTCTTATCTCGTGTGAATCAACATCGAATTCCTGTTCGTAATTAATAACATCTAAAAGGTTTGTGGTTGTAGTCGTAGGTGAATTACCACTACCCATACCCCAACCCCAAGTACCGTTATAATTTTCTATTTCTCTATGATTTGAAATCATAGTCAATGTTCCTATACCTAGATCTAGACTTTGAGTAAGAGTAAAAGAATCTGTGTCTGTAGTTGCACCTTGATTAGGGTTATTGTCTCTTCCTAAATATCTGCTTGTTTCCTGACAATTCTTTCTCATGGTGTCATAGGTTCCTGCTAGGAAAGCAACTGCAGGGAAACCGGTTGCTACTGCACCATTTTCTGGGGCAATAAAACGACAACTTGAAAGCGTAGCCAATTCGTCAGATTCAAAATGATCAAAAGTTAATCTAGCTTTATAAGCATCACCTGTGTATTTAAAAGATGCTCTAAAAGATTGAGAATCTTCATTACCTTGATCTTTTCCAGTGATTTGATTTTTAATAAAACCATCTGTCTCTTTAGACATCACAGCAAATCTAGCAGATAATTTATCACCCATGGGAACGTTTAGGACTCCTCTCATGACTACGTGTCCTTCAGTACCAACTCCTACATTAGCAAAACCTTCTAAGGCTTCTGTTGGGTCTTTTGTGATGATATGAATTAATCCGGCTGTTGTGTTTCTTCCAAAAAGAGTTCCTTGAGGTCCTCTGAGTACTTCAATACGTTCCACATCTATTAAATCAACCATTCCACCTTGAGCTCTACTCAAATAAACACCATCGATATATATTCCAATCTTAGGATCTTGTGTTTCAGACCAGTTAGTTTGCCCAATACCTCTCAAGAAAACACTGGTTACTGTTGAATTAATTCCTTGAGCTTCAAAACTCAAATTAGGAGTTAGTTTTGTTATATCTTGGATTTCAGTTATGTTCCTAGCTTCCAGCTGATCACCACCTAAGGCAGTTATTGGAATAGGTACAGATTGTGAAGTTTCTTCTCTTTTTCTAGCAGTTACAACCACCTCGTCAAAGATAGATGATTCTTCTTCAGCAGAAAAGGTAAAGGAAGGTATCGTGATTAAAGAAATTCCTAAAAATAATGCTTTAAGTTTCATAAGGTTCTCCCCAAATATTTAAATCAGTGACATTTAACTACGTTTAGGGAGTTTTTGGAAGAGAATATTGTCATAATGTATGTCAATTAAATTGATGTATGTTAATTAAATTGGAAAAGTTTATGTAAGCTTAATCCCACCTCGTTAGATGGTCACTTAATTCTAGTTCGGGTAAGGATTTTATATGCCCGGAAGGCGTTCCTACGTAAAGATATCCTATAACCTCATAATTAGCAGGCAGTTTTAAGGCATCAGTAATATGCTGATTAAAAGCCATTTTTCCAGTTCTCCAGATCGCTGAATAACCAAAATCATGCAGGCCAAGGAGTATATTCTGCGCAGAAGCTCCTAAGGAAATAATTTGTTCTATTTTGGGGACTTTTGGATGTTCTTTTATATCAGCAGCCAAAACGATAACCATAGGTGCTCTATAAGGCGCCTTTTCAAGCTTTTGCCTCAGTTCTTGGGTCATTTCCTCACCTGAAGCCACGGAAGCCTGTATAAAAGAGTCTGCTAGCCTTTTTCTAGAGTTACCTCTTACTTCTATAAACTTCCAAGGCCTCAACCAAGCATGATCAGGTGCTCTTAAGGCACCTTTGTAAATCTCTTCCATCTCCTCTTTACTAGGGACTGGATCCGTAAGAATTGCAACAGAGGTCCTACTATGAATTGCTTTTAATGTATTCAAGTCTAAAATCTTATTTATCTACTATTATTATAAATTAAACCCAACAATTTAAGGTCTTAGATTTATATAACTGCCATATAATCTTTCGCCATATATACCGTGAGGAGGCGATTCTTTAGTTACCCTTTTCTACAGTCTGTAACGAATTCCGACTATAAAAGAACGAGGCATTTGTGCTCTAGCTCCGTTCTTAGGTGCTCTTGCAATAACATCTGTTTCATCGGTTATATTTGAAATAACCATATAAACATCAAGATCTTCATTCATAGTTTTAGTTAACGAAGCATCTATTACTCTATATGAATCAACCTCTGTTCCAGAAGCACAACTGGCAACTGAACATGTGCTTCCGTAAGAGTAAAGGGTTGCATTTCCGCTTAATCCGTTTTGAGTTTCAAAACCAGCCTGAAGAGCTAACTGACTATCTGGGAGATCAGGGATTTCCATTCCTGCTGTTACAGAACCCCAAAAATCACTATCAAAAGTGTTATCAAATTCTGCGTCGGTAGAGGTGTATACAACACTAAAAGGGTATTTGACTCCCGAAGTAGAGACCATTTCAGTTTGCACTACCAGTTCTATTCCGCTAATAGAAGCTTCTCCGGCATTGAACGAATCTCCTATTTCACACGATCCAGTTGCTCCACCTGAAGCGGTGCATTCACCAAACATATTCTGATAATCAGTATCAAAATAAACTGCCTCCATATAGGTACTATCATTTGTATACCTAACACCCATTTCTATGTTATCAGCTTGTTCAGGATCGGCTCCTCCGCCTGTAGGAGTAAAGCCTTCGTGGAAACCAAAGAACAATTGAGTGGTGTCATTCATATCATAAATGGCACCGAATCCCATTAATGAATTATCGTTATCAGATAACACTTTAGGATATCCCTTTTCAATATTTATTGCAGATCTAGCTGCATCAACATAGCGCTCTTGAACAATAGTCCATTCTTCTGAACGGAAGCCTAAATTAAGCGTTAAATCTCCAAAATAAACTTCTTCATTTACATAAAAAGCTGTTGCTTCGGCAGTTGTCAACCTATTATTAGAGCTGTAGCCTGGGTCAGATCCCACGACTAACGAACCTAACTTTCCTCCCAACCATGGAGTAGTAGCGTACACTTGAAACCTGTCTTCAGAATCTTCTGTGTCTCTATAACCCATCGTTAATGTTTGATTATCGGTACTGTATCTAAGTTTGAGGTCGGTACCTTCGTTGGTATAAGCACGGTTATTATTTTTTAATTTAATTTCTACAGGGTCGACATTCGTTCCGCGCAAAATAGCAATAGCAGTAGCTTCACCAGCATTAGCGGCAGCAATAATATTGTTTATGCCATTACCATGCCCATAAATATTACCGTTATCTATTTTGTCTACTTTAAACCAGTTCCTGGCAAAATCATTGTCATACATGGTTGCACTTAGTTCTACATCTCCAAAATCTACTAAGTAATTTAATGAAGTAGTTTCATGGCTATTGTCCATATTATCTAAAGCCGTTAAGCCATAACGCTGATGAGCGTCTCTTCTAAAATCAGCATCGGCTAATCCAACATAGGTCTGTCCAGATAACTCATCAGAATCTTGATATTTCGCATTCAACTCTTGATAAACCTCGGCATCCGTATCTGAATTCAATCTGAATTTAAGAACTAAGTCATCTTTGTCGAAACCTGTATTGTTGCTGTATCCTTTTATGGAATCAAAACCATCGCTTTCCCAAGCGTGAGACTCTACAAGTACAGCTCCGTTATTACCTACGTAACTGTAATGAATATGTGTTCTTGAATGCCCGTCTTCTCCAAGTTCTTGGTTGATTAAACCACTATTTTCGTCAGCTATGGGCGTGCTTAATAGATTAACAGCGCCTCCAACGGTGTATGGACCTTGAGAAATAGCAGCAGGTCCTTTTAGCACTTCAACGCCTGAGATTCTTCCCGCTGTTGGGAAATAATAAGCAGATGAAGCAGCGTATGGAGCTGGAGCTATAAGAACACCGTCTTCCATTAACGTTATTTTCCCAGACCTGTCGGAATAAGTACCTCTTATACTTATGTTAGGTCTAAGGCCATAACCTTCTTCAGGCCTAAAATTAACGCCAGGTACATTAGAAAGAATTTTATGAATATCTGTGTATTCATAAGTCTCAAGCTCTTCTTCAGTTACTATCGAAGCTGAACCAGAAACATCTTTAATATCTTCCAATGAACCTACAATCTCAATTGTTTCAATTTCTATATGCGAAGCAAATAGAGAGAAAGACAGAGATGCAATTGCTATCCATAAAAGTTTTATCATTGTTAGTCCCTTAATAAATAATAATCATTCCCATAATGAGAACCGTTCTCATTATAGATGAGAATCATTCTTATTTACAAGTATTTTATTTAGAAAAGTAGAACTTTCTCCAAAGCCTAAGGCCGAAGGCTAGAGAAATAAACCACAAAAGGAATTCGGGCCAATTGGGATTGCTGTTGTACCCAGTAAATCCCTTTAAGAACACCCCCACCCTGCCCTTGTCATGAAGCCAATGCGAATATTTATCTTTACCGTGCAAATTATAGGAATAAAAGAAGTCACTCTCCCCTTCAGCTAATGAAGGCTTTGGTTTATGCACGTTCCAAACTCTTGCAATTTGGTCTTTTGCTTTTATTACAGTTCCATCTTCTAAGCTTTTATCTTCTAAGCCTACCCATTCTAAATGATCTCCTTTTACCAAAAATTCCTCCGCTTCATGGGTACCATAAGCGATCATTCCAGAAGCAAAAACAGCTAACAAGAAAGTGGTTATTCTAAAAAATCTAGTTAAGTCTACTTTTCTGCCTTGCACGACTACCATGTACCCTATCAAAACAGCGATGAACATACCCAAAAAGAAACCCACATAAGAGAAAGAGCCTAATACAGAAAAACTTCCCATGAGGAATATGGCCGTTTCAAACCCTTCCCTAAGAATTGCAAAGAAGACTAGAAAAAAGAGAGCCATTCCCGAAGTCTGAATAGCTTGAGAGGTTTGACCTTCTAAAGCCTCTTTGTTGCTAACCTGTTTGGATAACCAGAAAATAACATACCACAAAAGACCCGCAGTCACGTACATTAGAACCGCCTCTACTAACTTTTCGATCGATGCGTTTCCTATAGAGTCTTTTATACTCATTAAAGAAAGTCCGACCACAACACTAGTAATGATTGAAGCTATAACCGCATACCAAAGTTGTTTGATTTCTTTGGTAAGCCCCTGCCTAGAAATAACTGTATAGATAATTCCAACAATTAATGCGGCCTCAAGAGTCTCTCTGAAAGTAATAATAAATTCATTCATAGTTCACTAAATGATAATGATTCTTATCTAGAAAAACAACTAAATTTATAGGTTATGAGACTTTAGATCTTTTTCTATGTCCTCATGATCTCCAACCATAATATGTGAATGACTCTTAGTAATGTACTTCTCTAATAAAGGAATAAAGAGAAGGGGCAATAGCCCACCTATTAATATACCTATTGCAGCTGATCTCATCGTTGGATCCAGAAGAGAAGCAATAAGGTCAGCCAAAATATGGGCTATAACAGCACCAATTATTCCAGCTATGTGTCCATTAGAGGTCTTTTTTAAGAACCTGTTTATGCTCCAGCCAGTGTAATAACCGATAATTAAGATGCCCACGTGTACTAGACCAAATACAAAGCCTCTGAGCAATCCTTGATCGAGACCTAAAAGCTCTATTAATGAATCCACTATGTATCTAGTTCTCTATCTAAATCAAATGCGTCGTGAAGAGCTCTTACAGCATCTTTCATTTCATCTTTGCTTATGACTACTGAAATCTTAATCTCAGAGGTAGTAATCATTAATATATTTATTTCGTTCTCAGCTAAGGCTTGAAACATTTTACTGGCTATTCCGGCATGAGCTCTCATTCCTCTCCCCACTATGCTTATTTTAGCAATCTGATCATCAACCTCTACTTGCCCTCCGCCAAGAGAATTAGAGGTTTCTTTTAGAATTTTCTCTGCCTTAGAGAAATCTGATTTATCTACCGTAAACGTAAAGTCAGTCGTCTTATCCGCACCAATATTTTGAACAATCACGTCAACATCTATGCCAGCATCGCTTATTGGACCAAGTATCTTAGCTGCCACTCCTGGAATATCAGGAACACCTCTAATAGTTAACTTTGCTTCAGTATCAACGCTACTTATTCCTGAAACTATTGGTCTTTCCATAATATTCTTCTCCTCTTGGACTAAAGTGCCTTCTCCTTCATTAAAACTAGATACAACCCTTATAGGCATATTAAATTTACTTGCATATTCTACTGCACGAAGCTGCAAAACCTTAGCTCCCATGCTTGATAACTCTAACATTTCTTCAAAACTCACATTCTTAAGAAGTTTAGCTTTATCATAAATCCTAGGATCTGTAGTAAAAACACCATCCACGTCAGTGAAAATTTGACATTCATCAGCATCTAAAGCAACAGCTAGCGCTACTCCAGTGGTATCTGAACCCCCTCTTCCTAAAGTTGTTATATCGCCAAATTCATTCATCCCCTGAAAGCCTGTTATAACAGGGACAGCGCCCTCCTCTATTTCCTTTGTAATCTTGTCTACATCAACATCAAGAATTCTTGCTCTGCTATGACTAGAGTTAGTTCTTATCCCTAACTGATAAGCGGTATAAGATTTTCCTTTTATTCCTCTTTTAAGAAGGGCCATAGCTAACAGAGCAACTGAAACTTGTTCTCCTGTTGAGACAAGAGCGTCATATTCTCTTAAATCTGGCTCAGGATTAATTTGTTTAGAAAGGGCAATTAGATCATCAGTACTCTTTCCCATAGCAGATAAAACTACAGCGACCTTACTTCCTGCCTTTATTGTTCGTTCTATGTTATCGGCTACCGCTTCTATCCTTTCGACATTAGCTACAGAAGTGCCTCCAAATTTCTTAACTATCAGTTTACTCATAGGTTTTAAAAAATGCGGTATTCTATATTACTGCTTAGTTAAAGAAAGGATTAAATCTGAAACCGAAGTTAGAGCGATATCTATTTCTTCAGAGTTCTCGACTCCTCCCTGAGCGAAATCAGGCCTGCCACCTCCACTTCCTCCTAGTTGATTGATCAAGTGCTTTAGTATTTCTCTAGCGTCAATTATAGAATCCTTAGAGCAAGCAACTATTGCAGGAAACTTGTCTCCGCTTATAGAGATTAAAGCCACAACCGAATTAGATTTCTTATTCCTTAGCTTATCTGCCATTTCTCTAAGACTGCTTGAATCAATATCTTTAAAGCTCTTCGCTAGTAAGTTGTAGCCCCCTACTTCTACAAATTCATTTTGTATATCGGTGATTGAAGAGCCTAAATCTTCTGCTTCCTTTTTCTTGTTCTCTCTATCTAGTGTTTTATTTAGTTTATTAAGTTCTTTAATTGCTTCCAGAGGGCTTTTTACGGAACTTAACTCAGCTTTACTCGCACCTACCTCTACTGTTCTTTGCAAAATATTATTCTCTTCATTTATTTGAATGATTCTTTTAAGGATCTGATCTTCAGAGATATTTAATTCCTTAGAGAAAGAACGCAGTTGTTTCTGCAATTCTCTTGTAAAACTTAAAGCATTAGTATTTTCGTCCTTAGAAATGTCTTCTACTAGCAATTCATTACAGATAGATGACATAATATGTTCAAGTTCTTGTAAGAGTAACTTAGAACCTAAACCTGTTACCGCTTCTATCCTACGAACGCCTGCAGAGATTCCTGATTCACTTACTATCTTCATTAATCCAATATCCCCAGTGTTTGCAACATGGGTTCCGCCACAAAGCTCAATTGAAAACCCATTCCCTAAGTTCAAAACTCTAACCTTTTCTCCATATTTTTCTCCAAAGAATGCAATGGCACCCCTCTTAGTCGCTTCTTCGATAGTCGTTATCTCAGTAATAGAACTAGTATTTTCTTCTATATGGCGATTAATTAGATTTTCAATCTCTTCAATCTCATTTGAGCTAACTGCCTGCGGATGGGCAAAATCAAATCGCAACCTATTTTCCTCAACTAGAGAACCCTTTTGTTCGATATGATCTCCTAGTATTTGTTTTAACGCTGCTTGAAGTAAATGGGTAGCAGAATGATTGGGCGCAATCCTATCTCTACGCTCTTCGTTTATATGAGCTTTTACTTTTGAACCTGCTTTTAATTTGCCTTCTTTTACAACGCCAAAATGTCCATGATGATCGCCTATCTTTTGAGTGTCCAAAACATCAAATATGAATCCTTTACCACTTATTGTTCCTTTGTCTCCTATCTGACCACCTGATTCTGCATAAAAAGGAGTCTCTTTTAGAATTAACACACCTTCTTCATTCTCAATTAATGATTTACTTTTAGTTTCTTTTGAAGAGCTTATTAATTCTATGATCTTAGTGTTTGAATTTGTTTGATCATATCCAACAAATTCTGTAGATCCATCTATAGACAATGACTCTGGTATGACTGAACTGAAAGAGCTTGAAGATCTTGCCCTTTCTTTTTGTTCAAGCATCAGTTTTTCATAGCCTACTAAATCAACTTCTAAACCTTTTTCTCTAGCAAAGTCTGCAGTCATATCCACAGGAAAACCAAAAGTGTCATAGAGTTTAAAGGCTATTTCTCCCGATAAAAGTTGCCCATCCAGTTCTTCAATCTCTTTTTCTAACAAGGACATACCTTGATTAAGCGTTTTAGAAAATTGTTCTTCTTCCTGTAGTAAATTTGCTTCAATAATTTTAGATTCTTTATTAAGTAAAGGATGTGCATCCCCCATTTCTTCGATTAACGTAGGAACCATCGAAGCCAATAATGTCCCTTTCGTTCCTAGCTTGTTTGCGTGCCTTAATGCTCTTCTTATTATTCTTCTTAAAACATAGCCTCTTCCTTCGTTACTTGGAACAATCCCATCGGCTATCAAGAATGAACTTGCTCTTAAATGATCTGCAATTACTCTTAAGGAAGGGTTACTAAGATCATTCCTATTTGTCAGTTCACCGGCTTTAGCAACTAACTTTATAAATAAGTCTATGTTGTAGTTATTTTGCTCTTCTTGAAGAACGGCTGCCATTCTTTCTAAACCCATGCCTGTATCTACACAAGGATTAGGCAATGGACTTAAAGTGCCATCTTTAGATCTATCAAATTGTGTAAAAACCAAATTCCAAATTTCTATAAACCTATCCCCTGGATCACTGTCCATAGTTGGTGGATCACCTTCTATGTGGTCACCATGATCGTAGTAAATTTCGCTACAAGGCCCGCAAGGTCCTGTGTCCCCCATGGTCCAAAAATTCTCATCATCGTCTAGCCTTGAGATCCTATTAGGATCAATCCCTATGTTTTCTATCCATATTTGTTCAGACTCATCATCATCTTTATGTACTGTTATCCATAATTTTTCTGGAGGTATACCGTATCTTTCAGTTAAAAGTTCCCAAGCAAATTCTATTGCTTCTTCTTTAAAGTAATCTCCAAAACTAAAATTTCCTAGCATCTCAAAGAAAGTATGGTGTCTCGCCGTGTAACCTACGTTATCTAGGTCATTGTGCTTTCCACCGACCCTTAGACACCTTTGAGAGCTAGTGGCTCTTGTGTAGGCTCTTTTCTCAACTCCTAGAAGTAAATCCTTAAAAGGAACCATGCCTGCATTAGTGAAGAGTAGTGAAGGGTCATTTAACGGAATTAAAGAAGCGCTTTCTACTAACTCGTGACCCTTTTCCTGAAAAAAATCTAGGAAAATATTTCTAATCTCATTAGTAGTAAGGTTTTTTTTCATTTACTTACGAAAATATCTCATCAAAAAAATTGTTCATAGACTGCCAAGATCTGTTGCTTGAATCTGCATTGAATTGTGTTCCTAGTGAAGGATCATTTGCTTCCGGGTTTGTAAAAGCATGGTAAGTATTTCCGTAACTATGTATTTGCCAGTCTGCATTGGCTTTAGTCATTTCCTTTTGAAAATCATCCACCATATCTAATGGAACCATCGGATCTCTTTCTCCATGTAATACCAAAATCTTAGACTTTACTCCTGCTTCTGCTATTTCAGATCCCATCAAGAGACCATGAAAACTAACCACACCATTAAGTTCGGTTCCAGATCTTGCAAGATCTAAAACTACTAAACCCCCAAAACAATAACCTATAGCAGCCACATTATTTACATCAACTCCCTTTAGAGATTTACCGCTATTAAGAGCAGCATTAATTATTCCTTTTAATTGATCTCTATTTTCAACAAGAGGTGTCATTAAAGATTGATTTTCTTCAGTACTTGAACCTACTTTTCCTTCTCCATACATGTCTACTGCCATAGCTACATAACCAAGCTCAGCAAGGTCTTTAGCTCTTTCTTCAACAAAAGAATCTCTTCCAGCCCAGGTGTGAGCTATAAGGACTAAAGGTGCTAATTCCTTTTCTGGGTAAGCAACATAACCTAAATAACCTTTGTCTTTATATTGATAAGTAATTACTTCTGTTTTCATAATTTTTTCCTATAACTTCTCTAATTCATTTTTAAAACGTTTAGAATTTTCTACATAATGATGAGCAGAAAATATTAAACCATTTTTTTGGTCTTCATTTAATTCTCCTTTAACCTTTCCAGGAGAACCCATAACAAGAGACCCATCTGGTATCTCCGTACCTTCAGTTACCAGAGTGTTAGCTCCTATTAAACACCCCTTACCTATTTTTGCTCCATTTAATACAACAGAATTTATCCCAATAAGGCTTCCATCTCCAATGGTACAACCATGCAACATTACTTTATGTCCAACTGTTACGTCCTTACCTATGTTTAAAGGAAACCCAATATCTGTGTGTAAAACTGAACCATCCTGAACATTGCTTCTTTCTCCAATCGTGATCAGCTCTGTGTCACCTCTCAGAATGGCTCCAAACCAGACACTAGAATCTTTGCAGAGTTTTACTTTACCTAAAACTGTTGCGTTCTCAGCTACGTAATAATCTTCTTCAGTAATTGGTTGATCTTCGCCTAATTTGTATAACATTTATTTTCCTAATTAATTCCCTTCCGTTTTTAAATCAATTCCAGCATCTAACGCAATATTCAAGAAATCTACTGTCATCATTGCAGTCAATCCCCATATTATAAAAGATTCAAACTTATAAGCAGGCATAAAAAATGATTCTCCATTCTTTTTTATATGATCATTCCTGTGCCTTTTGTCTTCAAGAAGAAAATTTATAGGTACTCTGAAACAAGCTTCTATCTCATCAGAATCATTGTTTAATTTGATGTCAGGAGGAACTATACCTACGTAAGGAGTGACGCTTACATTATATCTAGAAACTACTGTGTCGGTAGTGCCTATAATCTGCACTTGCTCTCTATTTAACCCTGTTTCTTCCTCAGATTCCCTTAAAGCTGTTGCTTGTAATGAAACATCATCTTTCTCATGCATTCCTCCTGGAAAAGATACCTCACCTCCGTGTGAACCAACTTTATTAGACCTTAAAGTATAAATTAATTCAGGGTCTTCACAATCTAC
>Ga0066837_10001024_pt1 | contig 12949 bp, 6 predicted proteins | sample ETNtaG_25_FD_66730 | JGI IMG/M metagenome (GOLD analysis project Ga0066837, IMG submission 66730) | Marine microbial and viral communities from oxygen minimum zone, Eastern Pacific Ocean - ETNP201302SV86 | ecosystem: Environmental > Aquatic > Marine > Oceanic | place: Pacific Ocean: Eastern... | reverse complement strand
TCAGCGTCACGACCCGCCGAAACTACTCCCCGCTCCATGGTCCTGACGCCTGAGTCCATATAAATTTCCGCTACGAGAGTTTGCGCGGGAAACTCATTCATCGGGATATGCTCCAGGATTTTCTTTGCGTCAAGAAATATGGCGTGTCCGCCAAAAGGCTTAACAAGTGGAATGTCATATTTTTCTAGTTCAACTCCACAGTATTCAACCTGCTTGATCCTCGCTCTGATATGGTCGTATTCGACCATTTCCTCGATCCCTCTGGCCAAAGCTTCGAGGTCACGACCTGCGAGTCCTCCATAGGTGTGGAGCCCTTCGTAAACAACAACCATATTACGGGCCTTTTCATAAACTTTTTCATCCTTCGTCGCCAGAAACCCTCCTATGTTGACAAGCAGGTCTTTCTTGGCGCTGACCCATATCCCTTCAAAGCAAGAACACATCTCTTTAAGAATCTCTGCGATCGTTTTATCCTGATACCTCTCCTCCTTCTCCTGAATAAAAAAAGCGTTTTCGCATGCCCGGGTCGCGTCGAACCACAACCTGATCCCATGTTTTTCGCAAACTGCCTGTACCTCTTTCAGGTTTTTCATTGAAAAAGGCTGACCGCCTGCCATGTTGACCGTGCCCGCCATGAAGACATAGGCGATCTTCTTTGCACCGACTTTATCAACAAAATCCTCCAGTTTTTGAAGGTCGATATTTCCTTTGAACGGATGCTCATTTTGCGGATCATGTGCTTCGTCAATAATCACATCGACAAAAGTGGCCCCGGCCATTTCCTGATGCAACCTTGTCGTTGTAAAATACATATTCCCGGGAACAAAATCGCCGGGGGTTATCAGAATCTGGGAAATTATATGTTCTGCGGCTCGACCCTGATGGGTCGGAACGAAGTGCGGCATCCCGTAATACTTCTTAACGTTATCCTCCAGATGATAAAAGTTCTTACTTCCTGCATAAGCCTCATCGCCCACCATCATTCCGGCCCACTGCCGATCACTCATGGCATTGGTACCGCTGTCGGTCAACAGATCGATGTACACATCCTCCGATTTCAACAGAAATGAATTGTACCCGGCCTCTTTTATTGCTTTTTCGCGATGGTCCCGGGTGGTCATTCGAATGGGTTCGACTACCTTAATTTTAAATGGCTCGGCCCAGCTTCTCTTGAGAGGGTTCTTTTTAGACATGAGAATGTTCTCCTTTTCTGTAATAGGAGTTCTACAATCACTGGTCCCTGGTCGCCAGCACAGGCACTTGTATTAATAAATATATGCTGGACAAATAATACTTGCCACAAAGCTTTAAGTTTCTTTATACTAGTGGCGTTCCAACCGATAAGACTATTAGCTCTCGAGCTGGGTAACGAGTTTATGCGTATGCGTTTTGGAAAATTTCATAGAAGCTTGGTGGCGCTAGCGTGGGTATTGGGAATTCAATTCCTGTTGTTGCCCTTTTTCCACTTTCACCCGGATTCTTCACACAGCCATGGGGATCAACTGGCTCTGCATAAGCACAGCGGGCATTTCCACTCTATGGAACTGGAAAATATCGCACACTTGACTCATGATCATGATTCAGAGTCCGCCCCCCATCATTCGCATCATCCAGTAGGACAGGATGAAGACTTTCTCGAAATTGAACTCAATAAAGAAACTTTAAAACCGCAAAAGCCGTTCACTGTATTAAAGGTCGCTGCATTCTTCTCATACGACACTTTCCATCATCCTCCGAAAATTTCACCAGCCACTCATAGGCTGAGCCAATTTCATCAGCCCGATTTTCTCCAGGAAATCCGGGACCGCTCGCCCCCCGTTCTTTTAGTTTAATACCAACCACTAAAACTCAATAATCAGGTACTGATATCACCGTTACGCATGCCCATTATTAATGGCGGCTCTGCGGAATGTTATCGGTTCCTCTTTTAAAGAATAGGCCCATGAAACGCTTACTTATTTATATGAGCGTTGTGTCCCTGTTTGGCATTGTCGGATTTTCACCAGCCTTTGCCAAACAGGATGGAACGCTACATATCGAAAAGGACAACCCAAAAATCATCACGCTTGAGAAAGCGGTCGCCAATGCTCTGCTCAAGAATCCGACTTTATCCGCCCACTCTCTGGAGAAACGGGTGCGTGAAGCTCGTACCCTGCAATCCGGTCTACTCCCGAATCCAAGATTGGAAGTTAATGTTGATGACGCTTTGGGTTCTGGACCTTTTAACGGATTCGACCGTTCTGAAACTACCGTCCAGGTGGGACAGTTGATCGAACTCGGTGGCAAACGGGGCGCAAGGGAAAATGCCAATCGCATCGCAGAGAGAGTCGCGGACAAAACTTATGAAAGCAAACGTCTGGATATATTGACGGATGTTAATAAAGCATTTGTAGAAGTCCTTTCATCACAAAACAAAGTAAAATTGACCGAAGAACTTATTGAGCTGGGTGACAAATTTTTCAATGCAGTCGGCGAAAGAGTCAAAGCTGGCAAAGTAGCACCTATTGAACAAACCAAAGCAGGGGTCACCCTGTCCACTTTCAAAATCGAAATGGCTCACGCCAAGCTGGAACTTAAACAAGCTCGCAGAAAATTGTCCAGCACCTGGGGAAATGCAGAGCCACAATTCGTTTCGGTCACAGGTAATTTTTTCAAGATTTATCCGGTACCGCTTTTGGAATCACTCCAGAATAAGGGAGTAGAAACTCCGTATCTTGAACGCTGGAAGTCAGAACAGGAACGACGCCAGGCCATGGTCGAGCTGGAACGCGCCAATGGAACGCCTGATGTAACTATCAAGGGAGGCTACAGGCGTCTGGACGAATCCAACGACAACGCTGTTACCTTTGGGATATCCATCCCTCTCCAGATTTTTAATCGGAATCAGGGAGCCATAGCAGAAGCTCAGCATAGGCTTGCAAAGGTTCAGCAGGAGCGACGAGCGGCCGAACTTAAAATAAATCAAAATTTTCTAGAAGCATATCAATCTCTTGTCTTAGCCCATTCACAAGCCAGCACTCTTCAATCAGAAATTGTACCTGCCGCGCAATTGGCATTCGATGGAGTTAACGAAGGTTATCGATTTGGCAAATTCGGATTCCTCGATGTTCTGGACAGCCAGAAAACTCTATTCCATACTCAAGAGCTATATCTGTCTGCCCTGGCCGAATACCATAAAGCCATTGCGGAAGTTCACCGGTTAACCAATGGTTTTAAATTTTCTGACCGCATTCCCGTAAGTTCGAAGAATATGGAGAATGACAAATGAAATATCAATCCCCATTTTCAGTCATCATGATATTAGGTTTGGGAGTCCTCGTTGGAATTATGATCCTGCAAATGGATCCACCAGCTTTAGTTGAGCTCGACCATGAAGAACATCATGACCATTCGGAAGAAGTTTCGATTCCACGCGGTTCCCATGGTGGCTGGTTATTCTCTAAAAATGACCTTCAAGTTGAGGTAAAAATTTTTGAAACGGGTATTCCGCCACAGTTCAGAGTTTATGTAACCACTACCGCAGGCAAACCGATTCCACTCAATGAAGTGGATGTGGTTATTAACCTGCACAGATTGGATCGGCTCGATGAAATACATTTTAAACTGGTGGGGGATTACCTTCTTGGAGACATGACGGTCGTAGAACCTCATTCATTTGAAGTGGATATCAAGGCTCACTGGCAGGGCAAGGACTATATCTGGCATTTTTCTCAAATTGAAGCTCGCACCGAATTATCTACGGAAGTGCAGGCAAACGCAGGGATAAAAGTCAATGCAGCTGGTCCAGGAAAAATTAAAAGCGTTCTCCGCTTTACCGGGGAAATTGGACTCAATGAGGAAAGAGTCGTTCACATAGTTCCTCGTCTCGACGGTGTGGTTCGCGAGGTGTTTAAAGACTTGGGCGACCATGTAAAGAAAGGAGAGTTACTCGCTATTCTGGAAAGTAGAGAGCTGGCGGATGCCAAAATAAATTACCTTGCGGCAGTCAAGCAATCAAAACTGGCAAAAAAAGATATGGAAAGGGAAACGCTCGTTTTTAAAACTACTGGAACGATGCTGAAACTGCTTGCACAGCAACCCGATCTGGAAGAAGTTTACCGTTCTTTAAAGAATCTGGTCATTGGGGAAAACCGCGAACTTCTTATCCCGGCTTATGCCAAGCTACATTTGACCGAATCAGTTTATAAACGTGAAAAGCGACTGCGCGAAAAAGGAATTTCCTCTGAATCGGAATATATGCTCGCTCTTGAAGATCATAAGAGCGCAGAAGCAAAATATGTGGCTCTCAGAGAAAAGATTGCATACGACGGGGATTGGACGATGCGCCAGAAACAGAGAACATCGGAGATGGAACAACTGAATTTACAAATGGCGATCCAAAAACTTTTGGCACTGGGTTTACCAATTTTGAAAATCGAACGTCTGGACAAAGGGAAAGACCCACTACTCACGCATTATGAGTTGCGATCTTCTTTAAGCGGTACCATCATAAAAAAACATCTCACTACGGGTGAAGCTCTTAAAAAGGATGACAATATTTTTATATTGGCCGACTTAAGTGATGTATGGGTCAACATCGCTATCCCCGCAAAAAACTTAAAAGCTGTGAAGCTGGGCCAGAAAGTTAAAGTAAAAAATGATCAAATGGAAACCGAAGCAATGGGTCGGTTGATCTATCTGAGTTCCATCATTGATGAAACCACCCGATCTGTTACGGGTCGCGTTGTTATTCCCAACAATAATAAACTCTGGCGGCCAGGAACATTTGTCACTGTCGAACTTATATTGAAAGAACGAGCCGTTCCAGTTGCAGTTAGAGCCGATGCGATCCAAAGCCTGCGAGACTGGTCCGTTGTATTCGTGAATTATGGAAATTTCTTTGAGGGGCGCCCTCTCGAACTCGGAGCCAATGACGAAAACTGGGTGGAAGTACTGGATGGATTATCTGCCGGAGAGAATTATGTTGTAGAGAATAGTTATGCGGTGAAAGCCGAAATTGAAAAATCCGGCGCCGCCCACTCACATTAATTAACCTGACTATGCTTAATACGTTATTACAATTTTCAATCAGACAAAGATTGTTCGTGATAATTGCCACCATAGGCATGGCGGCTGTTGGAGCTTATAATTTCCTGATTCTTCCCATTGATGCTGTTCCCGATATTACCAACGTTCAAGTACAAATCAATACTGAGGCTCCAGGCTTCACACCTCTGGAAGCGGAGCAACGCATAACTTTTCCAGTTGAAACCGCCATTGCCGGCATACCAAACTTAAGGCATACCCGGTCCATATCCCGTTACGGCTTATCGCAGGTGACCGCAATTTTTGAGGATGGAACGGATATCTATTTTGCGAGACAGCTGATCGGTTCGCGGCTGCAGGAAGTCAAAGAAGTTTTACCAACAGGAACAGATCCCATCATGGGGCCCATATCCACCGGCCTCGGAGAAATTTTTATGTGGTCGGTGGAAAATGAGAACCATCTTTCCATATCAGGCCAAGAACCCACCGCATTAATGGAATTACGGGCGATTCAGGATTGGATCATTCGACCCCAGCTGCTCAATGTCCCAGGTGTTACTGAAGTCAACAGCATTGGCGGTTATACCAAACAATATCTTGTTGCTCCCGATCCAGAAAAGCTGATCGCCTTTGGGATTACTTTTCGTGACGTAATGGAATCTTTGAGTAAAAATAACGCCAACGTGGGAGCTGGTTATATTGAACACCAGGGCCAGCAGTACCTAATTCGCTCTCCCGGTCAAGTCAGTAGTCTGGAAGACATCCGTCGGGTTGTATTGGGAACCCATGACGGCGTTCCTGTTTACATAAAGGATGTTGCCGAGGTTAAATTGGGAAAGGAGCTTAGAACCGGTGCGGCAACGCTAAACGGAAAAGAAGCTGTGTTGGGAACTGTTTTTATGCTCAAAGGCGAAAATAGCCGTGCGGTATCATTGAATGTTGCGAAGAGGGTGAAAGAAATCAACAAAACACTGCCCGAAGGCATAACTGCCAGGACTATTTATGACCGCACACACCTGGTAAACGCTACTTTAAAAACAGTTCGAAATAATTTACTTGAAGGGGCATTACTCGTAATAGCAGTTCTTTTTATTTTGCTGGGCAATTTCCGTGCGGCGCTCATCACCGCATTGGTGATCCCACTTTCCATGCTATTTGCCGTCACCGGCATGGTGAGTAACCGAGTCAGCGGAAACCTTCTCAGCCTGGGCGCGATCGATTTTGGGATCATCGTCGATGGAGCGGTCATCATTGTTGAAAATTGTTACCGCAGGTTAGCAGAAGAACAAAAAAGCCTTGGACGAATACTTAGTATGGAAGAGCGTCTCTCTATAGCCAGAGTAGCTACACGTGAGGTATCACGACCGAGCATCTTCGGGGTATTTATCATCATGGTTGTTTACCTTCCGATTCTTACCCTGACTGGGGTCGAAGGCAAAATGTTTCACCCAATGGCCTTCACAGTTTTAGCCGCGCTGACAGGAGCGATGATCCTGTCATTGACTTTCATACCCGCCATGATCGCACAGTTTGCTTCAGGAGATATCTCAGATAAAGAAAACCCTTTGCTTCGCTGGGCCAGAAAAGCATATGCTCCACTACTCGACTTTTCATTGGGTAATCGCCCTGCTGTCATCAGCATGGCGGCAGTACTCGTTATACTCAGTCTATTATTGGCTACAAAAATGGGAACTGAGTTTCTGCCCACTCTCGACGAACGCGACATTGCCCTCCATGCCTTACGAGTTACCGGAACCAGCCTGACACAGGCTGTTTCTATGCAGGATACTCTTGAAAGCAAAATAAAAGAAATTCCTGAAGTCGATTACGTATTCTCAAAAATGGGAACCGCCGACATTGCCACCGACCCTATGCCGCCTAGTGTGGCCGATGTGTTCGCAATTTTAAAGCCTCGCTCGCAGTGGCCTGATCCCAATACCCCAAAAACTGAGCTCACTCACAGATTAGAGGATAAATTAACCCAGGTACCGGGTAACAAATACGAGATAACCCAGCCGATTGAAATGAGATTCAACGAGTTGATCGCTGGGGTCAGAAGTGATGTTGCCGTTAAAGTTTTTGGAGATGACATGGATGAACTCGTTTCCGCCGCTGATGAAATCGAACATGTCCTTGCAGATGTCCCTGGAGCGGCTGATGTACGGGTGGAACAGGTCACAGGACTCCCCGTATTGACTATGGAATTGGATCGTGTCGAAATGGCCCGGCTGGGACTCAATATTTCCGATGTGCAGGATGCTGTGGCAATAGCGATTGGAGGAAAGAGAGCGGGACAAGTATTCCTTGGCGATCGTCGGTTTGATCTGATTGTAAGACTCCCTGAGGGTACACGCAAAAATGTAGAGCTCCTTAAAAAAATTCCAATACCACTTCCTAAAAAACATACCCTTCCCTCTATCTCAAAAGCTGAACTAACAAACCCTGTCGGTAAGTTCACTTACGTTTCTTTGGATGCGGTAGCAAATTTCAAAGTGATCACCGGCCCAAATCAAATAAGCAGGGAAAATGGAAAAAGGCGTGTGGTTGTCACAGCAAATGTCAGGGGAAGGGATCTAGGTTCATTCGTTGAGAGTGCACAAAAAGAAATCGATGAAAGAATTTCTCTGTTGCCGGGGTACTGGATTTCCTGGGGCGGGCAATTCGAGCATTTGATTTCGGCCGCTAAACGTCTTTGGGTCATCGTCTCTCTCACGCTGGCATTGATCTATCTCCTACTATTCAGCGCATTTGGATCTAACAAAGATGCTCTACTCGTTTTCACCGGCGTGCCTCTGGCTTTGACTGGCGGATTCCTATCACTATGGATGCGCGGCATTCCCTTATCCATTTCGGCGGCGGTGGGTTTTATCGCACTTTCCGGCGTCGCAGTGTTGAACGGATTAGTTATGATTTCCTTCTTCAGCAAACTTAGAGAACAGGGAGTTCCATTGAATGAAGCTATTCGTCAAGGATCACTCACTCGATTACGCCCAGTACTCATGACCGCTCTAGTCGCCTCACTTGGATTTATCCCCATGGCCCTCGCAACTGGAACAGGTGCAGAAGTGCAACGCCCTTTAGCAACCGTTGTGATTGGAGGCATCATATCCTCCACCGCACTCACTCTTATCGTCCTACCTGCTCTTTACCGAACATTCTATGCCTCTAAATAGTTTTCCAAACGATTTTTCATTTCCGTTACAAAATTTTTATTGAAACGAATACGGTGTCCCAAAATCACTGCTGGAATCTCGGTTGGACTGGAATCCTGCGCCTAACGGACTTCTCTATGTAAGTTGTGATCTGGACGGAAATCATAGAGCTGATTTCATTGCTGTCCGATCCATCATCACCTCTTATTACTCCCCGCGTACTATAGGCGAAGCCATTTTCACCCACGCACAAAACCTGGTGTTTCATGTTGATTATCCAATAGGCCGATATTACTACATCGCATCAACAAGCCCGTTGTTCTACGCTATCGATGTCAATGAGGATGGAACATGGGACGCAATGTATAAAGACGTATCGCGGGACGGCGTGAACGGTAACGAATAATTTTATGATCGCCCCTCAGGTATGTTCTTGAAAGGTATTGAAAATACACCTATCAACTCAGCATTAGGGAGTTAAGGGATGGGGCAGAAAGTGGAGCCTTGTTTATTTGAGGTAATGACGGAATTTTTTATTTTCAATTTCATGATCTTAGAGTTATCAGTTGTCTTCCGTAATTTTTTTCTTGATAATTTTCATGATGAACAGGTTTTTATCGGATTCACCATTTGGCAGAATGTTTGTCCTCCCAGAGACCCCTTGAAATCCTCGGATTCCAATCAGTTTCTCCCTTATCTGACGACGGTTTGTGGCGCCTGACTTTATCGACTGTACAAACATGTTTGCGACATCGTAAGACTGGGCTGATAATATTGTAGGCTCCTCAGCAAAGTAACTTTTGTACTGTTTTACAAATTGAACCACCTCTGTTCGTTTGGACTTCGCATAAAATCCATTAACAAAGTATCCTTTGCGCATATAATTTCCAGCAATCTTAACCAATTCGGGAGAGTTCCACCCATCCGCTCCAAGCAGGGCCGCTGCATCAACATTATAAAAAACCAGCTGTGGCACAATCAACCCAACCTTATCATAAAATCCTGGCAGAAATATCGCATCATAACTTAATTCTAGCGACACCTTCAGACTTTCCACCTCTTCATCTGACCAAAGCCCCATCTCCACCACAGGGCGAGACATAGGCCCATTCTGACCTAACGGGGCAGATGCTGTATTGGTTTCCAACTGATCCTCGACCATCTTCTTAAGTTTATCGTCGTCAATACCACCAATCTCAAGGATTTGTTTTTTGAAATCCGTTTGCGAACGCTCATAAGGAACAACAGAGACCACCTCAGCGCCAAGAGACTCAACTTCTTTAACAAAAGTATCTTTTAGCTCGAAGCCATATCCTTCTAAAGGATAAAGAATAATAAATCGACGTAACCGCAAAACGTTAACAGCATAGTCTGCAATAAATTTCCCATGAAGCTTCCGTGTCATCGCATTGCGAAACACGTAAGGACTCAAGTCTGTTAATCCGGCAAAGGATGCAGTGGGTGTAAAAACAGATAAATGGTATCGATCTGCAATTGGTGCCGCCCTTTGAACGACCTTACTCAATACCGGGCCGATCACACCAATCACGCTGGGGTCTGTGGCTAGCTCTTCTATCACTTGTTCCACAGGTCGAGCGGCAGAATCCTTGACAATGACCTCCAGGGTACCTTCACGCTCCAAACCTGATTCTTTAACCGCCAATTGAACACCTTGCAGAACCTGCTGTCCAGTTAAAGCCATTTTACCGGTCAAAGGTAATACCACCCCGAGTCGCAACTTCCCTTCCCTGTTTCCTTCGATTTGTTTTAGTCCAGATTCGACAGCCAAACGTTGTGGATGCTCTGGGAACAAAAGTAAAAACCTGGAGAATGTATTTTGAAGTTGCTTAAGATCTCTTTCTTCGCGATATATTGAAATAAGCCTAAGCAGTATCAGATCTGCAGGAAACCCCGAAGTGTATTTCTTCGATAATTCGATCAGCATTACCTTACTCAGATTTTCTTTAACAATCCTATCAATCAGTTCACTGGCTTGATTTCGTACGCCCTTTATTTCACTTTGAGAATAAATCTTTCTAAGTTTCTCAATGGCATCTTGAAAACCCAGCTGTTTTTCATCCAATTGCCCAAGACGTATTCTTGCTTCCCACTTCTTCTTTGTATCCGGGTGAGACGACACAATTTCAATAAACAAATTTCTCGACTCGGCATATTGTTCGAGTTCAAACAAACATTGAGCTTTCCCCAGCTTCGTATCGTAAGCCAATAACAAGTTAGGTGAGCGATCTAACAAAGTCTCGTAATAACGCAACGCCGTAACAAAAGAATTGTTTTGCTGATGGATGGTCCCTAATCGAAATAAGGCAATATTGCCACGATCACCGTCAGGCTTTCCACTAAGGTATTCCTGATAATAGAGTTGTGACTTTTTGATTTCACCTGAGTGGTACAGATACTCAGCTTCCGAAAATGGATTGAGTTGCGGAATTCTTTCTTCAGCATCCTGGTCCGCCATCACAGGTGAGGCGGAAAACAAAATGAATAGAACGCAAAAGGTCCAACAATTTAAAGGGTAGGTATTAAGTTTCATTTAGGGGGCATTAAATCCAGATTATTTGAGATCAGTTTTTCTTTTAATATTGTGTTTCTGCAAACAATATCTCATGGAACGAAAACTAAGATTCAGTAAATTCGCGGCATTTTTTATTACGCCTCCCGTTTTGTCGAGAGCGTGAATAATCATTTTCTTCTCAAAGGCTCTTTTCATCATCGACAACTAGGATAGGATTCATATACCCATTATATACCCTTATGGGGGGAACAAATCAAGAGCGTGGGCTAGCTAACCCATTGAGATTAAAGAGGCAGGGCTGGTCATACTGACTCGACGGCTCTGAGTGAACCGATTGATAACCAGTTTTTGCTGGTTTATTTGACGCCGTATGTTTTGGAATACATCTTCAAACGAAGCGCGTTGAGGCGAATGAATCCATCGGCATCATCCTGACGATACCCATCGCCCTCTTCAAAGGTGACCACATTCTGATCGTAAAGTGATTTACTTGCCTTGCGTCCCACAACTCTACAATTTCCTTTGTACAGCTTAAGACGCACGACCCCGGTTACCGTTTTCTGGGTCTCATCCATCGTATTCTGAAGCAGTGCCCGTTCTGGTGAATACCAGAATCCATTGTAAATCATCTTGGCGTAAGAGGGTATCAGTGAATCTCGTAAACACATCACCTCTCTATCCATGGTAATGGATTCAACTGCGCGGTGAGCAATGTGCAGGATGGTGCCGCCGGGAGTTTCGTATACGCCGCGCGATTTCATACCAACAAACCGGTTTTCGACAACATCAATTCGCCCGATACCATTACTACCAGCGCATTCGTTTAACTTGGCCAGCAAAGTTGCAGGACTCATCCGTTCACCATTCACAGCAACAGGGTTTCCTGCTTCATATTCGATCTCTATAGTAGTCGCTTTGTCTGGAGCGGATTCGGGAGCCACTGTCATCATAAACATATCTTCATCAGGCTCCGTCCAAGGGTCTTCAAGCACTCCTCCCTCATAACTGACATGAAACAAATTACGATCCATGCTGAATGGCTTATCTTTACTAACGGGAACCGGAATGCCGTGTTCCTTTGCATAATCCATGAGCGCAGTGCGGGAGGTCAAGTCCCACTCACGCCAGGGTGCGATAATTTTGATATCCGGGTTCAGGTCCATATACGCCAATTCGAAACGAACCTGGTCGTTTCCTTTCCCCGTGGCACCGTGAGAAACACCATCGGCTCCGCAGTTTTTCGCTATCCTTATTTGTTCCTTGGCAATCAAAGGACGAGCGATCGCGGTACCCAACAAGTAATCATTCTCATAGAATGCATTGCCGCGAAGCATGGGAAACACGAAGTCACGAACAAATTCTTCCTTTAAGTCTTCAACATAAACTTCGCTGGCACCTGTGGCGATGGCTTTTTCGCGAACAGGGTCAAGCTCCTGCCCTTGCCCGACATCAGCGGCAAACGCGACAACTTCGGCGTCATATTTTTCTCGAAGCCATTTAATAATCACCGAGGTATCAAGTCCGCCGGAATATGCCAGTACAATTTTTTTTACATTCATTTCAGTAAATCCGTTCTATTAAAATGTCACTAATAATATTCAGCACCACACAAAATTCAAAGACGCACAAAATTTTTATCCAAAGCATAATGCGCCGCACCTAGAAGGGAAGCCTTTTCATTGAGGATCAAGCGAACAGGAATCCGCTCAAGCCAACCTTGGAACCTGCCCTTATCAAGAAAGTTTTCCATAAAGAATCTATCTTTCATCAAGGAAAGTATATTTGGCGCAATCCCACCGCCCACATAAACTCCTCCAGTCGTTTTCAACTGCAGAGCCATGTTCCCCGCAACCGCACCATAAATCTCAACAAACACCTCAATCGCAATTCTACAGGCCTTCGATTTTCCGTTGAGACCGTTGTCAACGACAACCTTGGCAAGACCGTTTTCGTCGAATTCCTTGAGAAGCCAATCCGGTTCCTCCAATTCCTGATTATCGCAAATATATCTATAAATGCGATAAATCCCTTCGCCTGACAAAATTCTTTCTATGCTGACTCGTTCAAACTCATGCAAAAGAAAGTGTAATAATTCTGTCTCAAAAGGGTTACGAGGCGCGAAGTCGCAATGACCTCCTTCCGTTTCCAGAATTCGGTAGCGTCCATGACCACCGGGCACAAGAAAAGCCTGACCTAACCCGGTCCCTGCCGCAAGCACCGCAATACTTCCGCCCTCCCC
>Ga0066837_10001022_pt1 | contig 12966 bp, 10 predicted proteins | sample ETNtaG_25_FD_66730 | JGI IMG/M metagenome (GOLD analysis project Ga0066837, IMG submission 66730) | Marine microbial and viral communities from oxygen minimum zone, Eastern Pacific Ocean - ETNP201302SV86 | ecosystem: Environmental > Aquatic > Marine > Oceanic | place: Pacific Ocean: Eastern... | reverse complement strand
ATCTCATTAGGTCGGTCTCTGGCCACGCTAACAATCTCATGAGCGAGGTTGCCAAGGTCATTATCGGGAAGCCAGAGAACATACGAAAGGTGACCATAGGAATCCTAGCAAATGGGAACATCCTGATCGAAGACAACCCGGGCCTGGCGAAGACTCTGATGTCGAACACCTTTGCAACAGCGCTAGGGTGCAAATTCAAGAGGGTTCAATTCACCCCAGATCTCCTCCCAGCGGATATCATCGGGACTTACATGTACGATCAGAAGACAGGGGAGTTCAGGCCAAGATTCGGACCTCTATTCACAAACATCCTCCTAGCTGACGAGATTAACAGGGCACCTCCTAAGACTCAAGCCGCTCTTCTTGAGGCGATGGAGGAGAAGCAGGTTACGATTGAGGGAATTACGCACAAGCTTCCGGCTCCATTCGTCACGATGGCGACACAGAACCCTATCGAGCAGGAAGGGACCTATCCCCTTCCAGAGGCTCAAATGGACCGATTCCTGATGAAGATGAGTATGGGATACCCTTCGATGGACGAAGAGAAGGCAATTCTGCAGAGAAGGAAGCTTCGAGGAAAGGACACCTACGATGTGGAGCAGATTGTGGAGCCCCGCAAGGTTGTGGCCATGCAGAAGGCGCTCGAAACTGTGCACATTGACCCAGCAATCCTAGGATATATCGTTCAAGTGGTTCAGAGGACCAGAGCAGATCCAAGAATAGAGGCAGGTGCCTCTCCAAGGGCCAGCCAAGGTTTATTCAAAGCATCGAGGGCATCTGCTGCGATTGATGGTAGGGACTACGTCATTCCTGACGACGTGAAGGGAGTAACTCTGGATGTTGTGAGCCACAGGATAGTCCTCAAGCCAGAGTCCAAGATCAGAGGAGTAACTGGGAGGAGGATTGTGAACAAGATCCTCAGTGAAGTGAACGTCCCAGTAATACAGTAATCGGGAATCCCAATTAACCGAATGCCGTACTCACAAACATGGCAGTAGTGATAGCCTGTGTGAACCACAAAGGCGGATGCTCGAGAACTACCACTGCAGTCAATCTGGCCTCTTGTCTGGCTATAGGGAATGAGGATTACGGAATTCGCAGCAGAAAGGTCCTGCTAGTCGATATGGATCCCAAGGGAAACGTTGCTACTACCTTCGGGGTTGACAAGAGGAGTGTCGGACCCACAATGAACGAGTTGTTTGCCAGAGGAGTAGACGATTCATCACTCAAACTTGAGGATTGCACGCTTGGACCAGACATACTCTCTAGATCCATGAAGGCTGCTTGGAAGAAAAACAATCCTGAGAAGACCCGAGGGCCTCCCAAGCATATTGGAATTAAGAATCTCTGGATCCTTCCAGCAGATCTGGATCTTTCTGGAATCGAAGTCGACCTAGCGACAAGGGTTGGGAGGGAGAATAGACTCAAACTTGCTCTCAATGAGGCGCTGGGACATTTCGATGTAATCATAATCGACACGCCCGCATCTCTCGGTCTTCTCACTGTGAATGCCCTGTGTGCTGCAGATTGGATTCTAATCCCAATACAAGCAGAGTTCTATGCCCTTGAAGGAATGAGTCAGCTAATTTCTGCAATAAGAGATGTACAGAAATCGGTTAATCCCGGACTGGGTCTTCTGGGGATTTTGATGACCATGGTACAGACAAGAAGCAAATTATGTGAAACGGTTACAGAGCAAGCTCGCAAGCACTTCGGAGACAGAGTATTTGATTCACAAATCCCTAGGTCCGTGGCAATCGCCGAATCACCCTTAGAAGGTGCTCCGATTGTAATCGCCCAGAAGCCAACTAAATCAAACCCAGCTAGCCAGTCATATTGGAAGTTCGCCAAGGAAGCAGATGGGAGAATAAAGGCAATAACTGGTTGATGGAAATCTAAGAGTTAGATTGCTCCATCACGCTTTGTCTTGCATCCAGAAGAGCCGCTTCCATCTTCACTCGGATCTCTGACTCTAGTGTCTTGAGCATCTCAGAGACGTCCTTCTTTGACAAATCTCCTCTCTTTGAGAGTTGCTTCTCGAGGTTGGAAAGCATTTCTGACTCTCTCTGCTTGACGAAGTCAGCCACTCTCTGTTCCATCTCAACCTCGCTCTCCAGAGCTAGTTCTTGCCTTCTCAGGGCAAGCGCTGCCTCCATGCTCTCCCTCTCTGCCCTGAACCTGCGATCTAAATCCCCCAAGGCAGCCCTCTCTGCCTCTTCCTGTAGTGCCTTGGTCCTGACACTGATATCGGATTTCATTTCCTTCTCAAGAGACTCTCTCTCGCTCTCGAGTTGCTTCTCCATCTTCGACTCATGCTTCCGCCTCTTCTTGGCGATGCTGTCTCTCATCTTAATTTCCTGTTCTAGTCGAAATGCCTCTGCCTTTCGATGGACCTCGGACTCCATTGCTTCTCTGAGATCCATCTCAACTCTTCGTTCCATTCTCTCCATTCCTTGGTTTGCCTCTAACTCTAGCCTCTCCTCAAGGAATGCCTTCCTCCGGGAGAACTCGGTTTCCATTTCCTCTCTGAGTCTATCTCTGATTCTGGATGTGTGAGCCTCTATCCTCCGATCTCTCTCCAAGTCTAGTTGATCTCGAAGCCTGTTCTCCTCTCTCCGGAGGCGGTGTAGCATCTCCTCTCGGAGTAGCCTTTCCTCCCTCTCTAGCGCCTCCTTCTCTAGCCTCTCAAGTTCATCTTCCAGCTCGTCCCTGAGATCTGCCTCAATCTGCTGGAGTTGCTCTTCGAAGAGAATCTCGTTTGCCTTCCTCATTGCACCTTGCATTCCTGAGACCCTATCTGTCATTTCTGAAATACGCATCCTGCGCTCTCTCCTAATCCCAGATCGTAGTGTTGACTCTTCATCCAGTCTTTCTCGTGCTCTTGCTGCTGCCCCCATTGCTGTAGAAGACAGGGCATGTTCTGCCCTCAGAGCATCGAGATCGTCTAATCTCTCTGGTTCGCCCGAGTCTGCCGACTTGCTATCACTCACGTGCCCATCCCCGATTCGACGCCCTTTTCGGGGTATTTGAGACAAGAGGGTTGAAATTGGTTACAAATGCGGGTTTCTAGTGGCTAATGTCTTCTCGGTGCTAGAATGTGACGAAGAAGGCATTCTGGCATCCCGGGCATGATAACTCTCTCTTCCCGGGCCTAGGCCTAATCCTTAGGTTGGCTTCGCAAGATGGACATTCGACCTCTACCTTGACTATCTTCCTAGTTAGGGTGAAGATTCCCGAGCAGGCTCCGCAAGAAAGGTCGACTGGTCTCTTATCCGTACCTGCCTCAACTGCCGTCATGCAATGGGGGCACTGTACCTTCTCCTCCTTTAGGGCAATCACAGTGGGTTGATGAGACACACGACACAGGGCTCCACAGAGTGTGCATTCTATTTCTCCTAGGCCCTGAGGCAGCATGCCTTCGCAGTTCGCACAGTTGACCAGGGGAGGTGCAACCTTGGACTCTACATTGGGAGGTGCCATGATGTTGGGAAATACGTCCACTTAATCAAGCGGTCGCCGATTTGTCCTCGGAGTTATTGTTCGTCAGAATAGACCAGATATCTCTGATGTCTTGGATAAGATCGCGTCCTAGGTCTACAATTGTTGAAAGTCTCTGTATCCCTGATCCAGAGACCCACATCCCATTCAGGATGATTACCAGAACGCTAGCCTCATGGAGGGCTATTCCTGCAGCGAGATTGATCTTGAAGCCCATCAATACTGCAAATACCAATAGGGTGGTAACTACGACTGAGATTGCTATATTTGCGTATACAACCCTCCTGGTTCGCTTTGCGAGACCTACCATTCGAGAAAGTGCCCGAGGGTCTTCTCCTGGGATTAGTACATCGGCGGCATCCAGATTCACCTGGTCTCCGCTTCCCACTGCAACTCCGATGTCAGCAGCGGCTAGTGCCCCTGCATCATTGAATCCGTCTCCCGCCATCATCGTTCGTCTCTCAGTAGATTTCTGAGTGACATATGCTGCCTTCGCCTCTGGGTCGACTCCTCCCTTGCACATCGATGGGTCGATGCCGATGGATCTAGCAAAGGCCTCGACACTGGGTTGCTCATCACCACTCAGAATCTCCACCTTGACGCCATGGGAATCCAGTTCGCTGATTGCTTCACTCACCCCAAACCTAGCATCATCGTGAGTGAAACCAATGAGTGCGATTGCTGAGCCATCTACTGACAGCAAGCTAGCACCCTTCCCTGCATCTCTTGATTCTGCTAGTGCCTTCTCTATTGAAGCAGGGATGTTGACTCCTTCAGAGACAAGCCAATCCGCCCTCCCTAGAATGGCATTCTTGCCATCCAGTTTCCCCGAGACCCCTGCTTCTCCGTCTTTTATTCCACTGACCTTGATTGGTTTCAGGGATCTCTTGGCAACCTCTTCTAGTATCGTTCTTGCATAAGGGTGGTTTGAGCGCGACTCTAGGCCAGCGGCTATCCTGATTGCATTCTCCTCCTTCTCCCCCTTGACAACGAATAGATTGGAGATTGTGGGATTCCCTGTTGTCAAGGTCCCGGTCTTATCCAAGAGTGCTAGTTGAACATCCGCTGCGGATTCCAATACATCGCCTCCTCTGGCAATTAATCCAAATGAGGAAGCCGTGGTCAGGGCTGCAGCATGAGGAACTGGAGATGCAAGTAGGAGAGAGCAGGGACAAGAGACTACCCAAAGGAGGAGTGTGGTGAGAATGGCCTGGTCTGTCGATCCTGGATGGCTAAGGAATCCGATTACTGGGGCTGCGAAAATCACAAGTGGTGTCCAAATAAGGGTGAATCTCTCAATTGTGCTCTGGGTCCTAGTAGGCTGATCCTTGTAGTGCCTCACAAGATCAATTAGGCTTGAAAGACGGGTTCCTTGGCCAACGGCTTCCGACTTAATCACTAGTGGTCCTCTTGCGAGTAGGAGGCCTGCCTCTACTCTGTCACCCTTCTTTACAGGGATTGGGATTGGCTCTCCGGTTAGTGGGGCTCTGTCTATTGCACCTTCTCCTTCGGTGATTACTCCGTCAACGGGGATGGTCTCTCCGGATCTTACCTCAACTAGTTCACCCACCTCCAAGGCCTCCACAGGAACTAGGTCGTCATCTGCACAATGGATGTTTGCAGACTCCTGAGTAGTTGGTTGAATTACCATCAGAATCCTCTCGCCTTCTTTCTTTATTGGCACATCATTGGATACTAGTCGTGCCTTTCTGGGAAGTCTATCCAAACCTCCCTGCATAGACTCCCTAGCCTTGATTAGTGCTCTGTTCTCAAGATGAGAGGCAAATGCAACCAATGCCACCACCAATAGTGCCTCAACCAATTCACCCAGTGCCACCGCACCGAAGATAGCTAGCGAAATCAATACCTGAAAGCCAATGACTCGGTTCTTCAGACTGGCTATTGCCTCCATGAAGAGGTGTTGACCGGCGAAAATAATGCCTCCTAAAGCAAGAATCCAAGGGATCACTTCTGGGAAAAAATCAGATTTTCCGGTGTACGAGACCAAGAAAATCAGAGGAATCGATAATATGGAGGATAGAAGTTGCAATTGGTCCTTCCTGAAACCAGACTCGCGGGTTGGTTCGAGTCGATGCTCTTGTCCGAGAATCTCTGACAGTTTCTGCTCCGAGGCAGCGCTGATATCAGGATTGTTGATTCTAACTCTCTGAATCTCAATTCTGTCCTTCTCAATCCTCGCATCCAGAACCCCCGGGACATTTAGAATCCAGTCTCTGAGGCCATTTGCGTTAACTCCTAGTTTTGCGGAGAGGGTCGCCGGAGAACTTCCCACAGCTCTAAACCATCCGACGTCAGGCTCGTGTCCCAGACTAGAGAGAACTGATGAGGCTCGTGAAATAGTTCCGTTTGAGATGTCCTGAGATACCTCAACCGTTCCATCGGAGACTGAAATCTTACATGACTCGACACCTGGGAGGCGGTTGACCGCTCGAGTGGCCTTCATTGCACAGTCAGGGCAGTCCATACCCCTGATTCCCCAGTCAAACTGATGAGTCCCGTCGAGGGAAATCTCAAACTCGTTTTCTCCGCCTTGGTCAGGATATTCTGTCACTTCTTCTGGGGCGCTTCTTGGAATAGACAGTTTTGGAACTCCGATCTTGGGGAGTGAAAATCTACTACTTTTTCTCTCAGGGGAAACTCTCTCATCTTCCTCCTCATCGAGGATCAGGAAATCTTCCGAGTCCTCTGACACGATTGTTCCAGAATTCGGTATCGCTTGAACATGATGTTGTCCTGTCGGTGGAATCATGAACACGAGGCATTTCCAGCAACCATGGTCGAGATCACCAATCCTAGTGATTGGGACATGATAGTTTTCGATGTAGACGGAACCCTACTTGATCGGGATGGTTTTCATGATGAGTTGGTTTGCCTAGCAAGAAGGGTAGACAGAGAGGTGATGCCAGTATCTCTGGCTTCCGGAAGGACTCTGCCAAATGTTACACCGATAATGCAGGCAATCGGAGGCTCCGGTTTCATTGTGGCTGAGAACGGCGGGATGATCTGGGACAGTAGAGAAGGGCACGAGATACGGACACTTTCCGATGGATCCAGGGCAAAGGATGCAGCAGAGTGGTTAGCAACAAAAATTGAGGGATTAGACCCAAGTGGAATAGAGTCCAACAGATGGAGAGAGACAGAGTGGTGCTTGAGTGAGACTGATTCGTTTGAGTTGATGAAGGAATTAATTGGAGAGAGTGAATGGTCTGATCTTGAGGTGATCTCAACTGGATTTGCAATTCATATCGCTAGCGCAGGACTGAACAAGTCTCATGGTTTGAGAGTGGCATTTGAGCAGAGGGGGATTGACCCCTCCAGGGTGATAGCATGTGGAGATGCCCCCAATGACATCCCTATGTTCGATTTGGTTGGATTCTCCATTGCAGTAAGCGATCACTTTCCAGAAGTTGTGTCCTCTGCTGACTGTATTACTAAAGAAAGAGGCAAAGATGGTTCAATTGAACTTCTAAAGGCACTTCTGGGATAAATCCCGGTGGTGCAGGCGGCAGGATTCGAACCTGCGAAGCGCTATGCAGAGGATCTTGAGCCCTCCCCCTTTGACCACTCGGGTACACCTGCACCTTCCCGAAAGGAAACATGGATTTTATTCTCGCGGATGGATGGTCTTGTTAGATTGGCAAGGAATTGTTGATGTATCTCCGCTGTTGGATGCTAAATAGGTCGTGTTCATGAAAGTCGGTTCTGCTCCTCGAAGGCTTTCCAAGAATGAGTTGGAGGCTGTCCACAAGTCCCTAATCGAAGTAACTCGGAAGCAAAAGAGCAACGATGCCCCGGTTGATGTTGCCATGCCCGATGGGGTTGCATTCTGGGATGCCGTTGGTCAACTATTGCAAAGCATGGAAACTGAGTTGTCGGAGACGGTGAGAGAAGAGGGTATGACGGCCAAGGCCCAATTGCTGTCTAGAAGGCTTGGAGTTGCCCGAACATGCGTAAGAGATCTGACTAGAATCCGGCTTACTTCTTTCACGAGACACGCTGTATCATCGAATCTGTTAGACTCTGCAAATAGTGGTTCAATTGGTTTCCAGAGGTTGGATTGGAGTAGGCACGATCCATCGGAGAGAGTGTTCTATAATGGGGTTAAAGATCTCACAGAGAAGTACAAGATTTCCACTTCATGGTCTTCCATGCTTGGTTCTACTGAATCTGATTCTGACGCATCAGTGAGAGGGGTTAGCGAGACTCTCAATGATTTCTCTGGAGAGGAAGTCGGAGATGTTCCTTCTCCAATTTCTCCTCCAATTAGGGAAATGGAATGGGAAGAGCCTGACTTCGACGAGGAGGATCGGATTAGGGAGATGGATGAGTTCCCGGATCATGCGGCATCGCCTTCCGAGTCGAGGACACTAGATGACGAGATAATCGAAGAAGTATCCGAGCTTCTTAGAATTCGGGTTCTCAAGAATGTCGATGATCCCATCCTAATGGCAGACGGGTCGGAAGTCGTTCTCACTGAGGGAGACATTGAGACATGCCCGTCACCTGTTGCTGAGATTCTTATCGCTGCTGGTCTCGCCGAGGCCGCCCCGATATAGAGGGCAATTACTAACTCTCTCCGGCGCCGCACGTGGATAGAGGATTGAGCAATGGCCAAAGGAGTGACTAAAACACAGATAAAGGGATTCAGGAAGGCTTTCGATGCGGATTCATCCGCCACGGTCGCTCAGAATGCTGTCAGCAATGCTGACTTGTCCACACTGACTCTTAGGAGAGATCTAGTTCAGAACATGGATTTCTCATTCAGCACCAAGTTGGATGAGTGGAGCGTCACCAACCAAAGGAGGAGTGGGAGGTGTTGGCTTTTCGCAACGTTGAATCTTTTCAGAGTAGGGGCCATGAAGAAGATGAATGTGAAAGAATTCGAATTTAGCCAGGCACATATCCACTTCTGGGATAAGCTGGAAAGGGCAAATCACTTCCTAGAAGCGATTCTCGAGACATCTGACCGCCCGGTAGACGATCGGACCATTCACTTCCTCCTTAGCGATCCGATTGGGGATGGAGGACAGTGGAACATGGCAATGAATCTGATTAGGAAACATGGTCTAGTTCCGATGTCAGCATATCCAGAATCGCACAGCAGCAGCAGTACCAGATCGATGAACACCGTGCTGAAGGACATCTTGAGGTCCACTGCCTGTGAGATAAGAGAGATTCTGGATGATGGTGGTTCTCCGAAGGAAGCCCGGAAGCACAAGGAGTCTAGGATGAAGGAAATCTGGAAGATTCTGTGCATTCACTTGGGGACCCCCCCGGAGAAGTTCGACTGGCAGTGGCGTGACAAGGACAAAGAGTTTCACCGAAAGGGGCAGATGACTCCCTTAGAATTCGTGGATGAGTACGTGGATGTCGATTGGGAGGACTACGTTTGCATTGTCAATGATCCTCGGAACGAATACTACCAGAGGTACACCGTTGACTTCCTTCAGAACGTTGCTGGAGGACCTCCCGTGGTATACCTCAACGTCCCCTCAGATGAGATGAAGGACGTAACACAGAGGCTTCTCGAGGATGGCACTCCCGTATGGATGGGTTGCGATGTCGGAAAGCATATGGCACGAAAGAAGGGACTCTGGGATGCTGAACTCTACAATCTCAAGGGTTTGTATGGAATCCAGTTTGGTATGGACAAAGCAGATCGTTTGAGATTTGGACAGACGATGATGACTCATGCCATGCTGTTCACCGGAGTGGACGTAGTAGACGACAAGCCGAGGAGATGGAGGGTGGAGAACTCCTGGGGATCCGAAGAGAGCGGAATCAAGGGATTCTTCACGATGAACGATAACTGGTATGACGAGCACATGTTCGAGATTGCAGCACCCAGGGGCTACCTGACTGACAAGATGACTGCGGGGCTGGAGGGTGAGCCAATCGTTCTTCCAGCATGGGATCCGATGGGTTCCCTTGCTAGGGATGAGGCGCTAAACTAATGCTCAGTTTAGATTCCTTAGAGATAGTTCGATTGTGACCGAGTCTGGAATGGGAATCCTGAGGACTTTTCTCAATGACTTCTCGTCCTTCGCAGTATTGGTCACTAGCTCCAGAAGCCGCTTGTGAACTCTCATCTCCCAGTGATCCCACGTCTCCGACCCCTCTCCGTCGGGACTCTTTCTGCAAGGAACTACTAGCCTTCGAGTAGGCAGGGGTATGGGGCCTCTGAGTTTGACGCCAGTCTCGTCTGAGATTGCCTTAATCTGCTGGCAGACTAAGTCCACATCCTCATGGTTGTCGCCGGTCAGTTTGATCGTCGTGACAACCGGCATTCGTTTCACCAGTGTCTGATTACTTCTTCTCAATCTTCATGCAGACGCCAGCGGCAACGGTCTTGCCCATGTCTCTGATTGCGAATCGGGACAGTTCTGGGAACGTGTCCATCTGCTCGATTGCCATAGGCTTGGTAGGTTGGAACCTTACCAGAGCAGCATCTCCGGTCTTCAGGAAGGCTGGGTTTGACTCCTTTGTCTTCGAGTTCTCAAGCAACTCGACGAAACGGACTGCGACCTGTGCCGTGTGAGCGTGGAACACTGGTGTGTAGCCAGAGCCAATCGCCTTCGGGATATCCATAAGCTGGATTTGACCGACGAAGGTCTCGTCGTGTCTAACGAACGAAGGCTCGTTGTCCTGGTAACCAGCCACATCTCCTCTACGGATGTCATTAGCAGCCAGTCCACGAACGTTGAACCCGACGTTGTCACCTGGTTCTGCCTTCGCGTGACTTGTGTGGTGCATCTCGATGTCCTTGACCTCTGCGGCCTTCTGGCTAGGGTTGAAAACAACCGTCTTTCCTCTCTCGAGGACACCAGTCTCGACCTTGCCCACTGGGACGGTTCCGATACCGCTAATCTTGTAGACGTCCTGAATAGGTAGCCTGAGAGGCCTGTCTGTTGGTTTTGGAGGCATCTCCACACCATCGATAGCCTCGAACAGAGTAGGTCCGTTGTACCAAGGGGTGTTTTCGCTCTTGTTGAAGACGTTGTCTCCTTCTATAGCACTGCATGGAATGAAGGGAATGTCAGCAGGGTTGAAACCTGCCATCTTCAGTAGACTGGTTACTTCCTCAACTGCGCTGTTGTACTTGTCCTGGGACCAGTCAACTCCGCTGATATCCATCTTGTTGATGTTGACGATTAGTTCCTTGACTCCCAGAACCTTGGCTAGGAATGCGTGTTCCTTGGTCTGAGCGTTGACGCCGTCGTTGGCGGCAACGTTCAGGACGGCTGCGTCAGCTTGGCTGGTTCCTGTAATCATGTTCTTGACGAAGTCACGGTGACCGGGTGCGTCGATGACTGTGAAGTAGTACTTGGGGGTGAAGAATTCCTTGTGAGCTACGTCGATGGTGATTCCACGCTCCCTCTCCTCCTTCAGTCCGTCCATGACGTAGGCAAAACCGAAACCGGCCTTCCCTCTCTCTGCTGCTTCCTGTTCGAACTTCTCAATCACGTGTGCTTCTATGTGGCCGCTGTCTAGTAACAGTCTTCCGACCGTTGTCGACTTTCCGTGATCGACGTGACCGACGAAAACGATATTCAGATGCGGCTTGCTCTTATCTTCCCATTGTGAACTCATTGTTTACACCTCTAAGGTAGGCCCGGCGACCGGAGAGGCGTATATGAACCGTTCCCCGCTGTTTTCGGTATACTAGTCTCAGATTACCGCTAATCCGTCCTTTCCGGGGTTTTTGAGGGCTATCGGTACTGTAACTCAATCACTAACTGATTGACCTCTGTGGTGTGAGTTTCGGCGTTCTCCAGATCAACTGTCCAATCCCCTGGCTGGAATCCCCGTACGGTGGACCCCCCGATTACCATCCACACGCAGTACTCATCGTTACCACAATCACCTGCGTCCCTGTTGTCGTTCTCTATCCCTGTAGTGTTAGAAATCTCCTCGTCAGTGCTGTTGTACATGTAGAGATCAAGTCTGTTGCTTGTGGTCTGTCCCGGTATTCCGCCGCCGACTTGGTCATCGTCTTCCTTGGGATAGGATAGTTTAGCCCTCATGTATCGGATTCTATCCTTTGACTCCTGGTCGTAGGTCACTGGATACTCCCATGTCATTAGAACTGGGTTCGGCTGGGCCCTGTCAATTATGAAGTCCTCCCAGACCCCTCTGTAGTTGACGTATACCATTGAATCCGTGCTATCCTCGAATCCGTTGTTGTCGACCACTGTCAGTTTAACCTCCCAAGCGCCTGCTGGACGAGAGTCCCATGTGTAGGTCTCCCCCGTTGCATCAACATCGTTGTCAGTCACCCCGTCGTTGTCTGAGTCAGTGTACGTGTCTAAGTCCCATTTCCACTCTACTAGGTACTCCTCGGAGTAGCAGCTTGAGTCGTCTGGATCGCATCCTGCCCATGAATCGGATCCGTCAAGAGTAATCGTTGCGGATACCTCGACTTCGCGGTCGTTGATGTCGTTGTCTTCTTCGCAAACCCATACTATCACCATGTCTCCGCTGGCTGAAGACTCCTCGCCCTCGCAATCATCGTCCTTGCTGGATGTTATCTCGGCCTTCGGCTCCCTAGCGGATGAGTCGACAACTGTAATCTGCTTGCTAGTTGTTGCCTCGTGGGTTCCATCGCCTACGGCCAACTCCACGACGTAATCGCCGGGTTGGGCGTATGTGTGACTCGTCGTCAAGCCGGTGCCGGTGTTGCCATCACCAAAGTCCCACTCGAAGGTGAGAGAGTCTCCGTCAGGATCTGATGATCCCGCTGCGCTAAATGTGATTGCTGAATCTGCCTTCACGGTTCCACTTGGGTCTACTGACATGGTCGCAGTGGGGGGGCTATTGCTTCCCAGAAGGTCTGTGCAACCGGCCAGCATGGGTGCTAGGAACACTATCGCCATCAAGCACGCTAGGTCACTGGTCCTTGCCATTCTGGTATCTGGGCCATGGTGAAGTGAAATCAATCCTACGGCTCTCTGCATGTGTAAGAAACTAAAACCACTTGTCCAGAGAATCCTGCCTAGTTCCCTTCAGTAGGTTATTTTCATCCCATCCGAATGCATCTGTGACTCGTCCTAGAGACTTGGCAAGCCGTCCGGCGTAGTATTCTCTGTCGTAATCTGGTGGTTTCCCTCCTATCTCGTCAACCAGCCATGCCCTGACACCCAACTTCTTGTCGCCCTTATCCGGCTCGGTGATGATGTATCCCACCTTCATCCCGGGGGTGAACTGTAGACCTGCTGCTATCCTCTGCTTAGCTGCTCGCACATAGGGGAGTCCATCTGGGTTTGCATACATGCTGTCTAAGTCCCATTCGTTCTTCTTAGAGTCCCATCTCCCCTTGCATGATCTGCTAATCACCAGTTGTGCAGGGTCCACATCCCCTTCTCGGACCCTGTCAATCACTGACTTGGTCATATCTACCGCGCCTATGGTGTTGCCATCAAGAATCATCTCAAACATCTGAGTCATAGT
>Ga0066837_10000998_pt1 | contig 13110 bp, 9 predicted proteins | sample ETNtaG_25_FD_66730 | JGI IMG/M metagenome (GOLD analysis project Ga0066837, IMG submission 66730) | Marine microbial and viral communities from oxygen minimum zone, Eastern Pacific Ocean - ETNP201302SV86 | ecosystem: Environmental > Aquatic > Marine > Oceanic | place: Pacific Ocean: Eastern... | reverse complement strand
TAGGCGCTTAAAGTTTAAAGCTATAATAAGCGAACGGGTTAATACAACAAGTCACCTTTCTGGCGGCCTAAAAGATAGCGTAAGCCGTTTATTAGTTCGTTTGCTTTACAATAAAGCCGACAGCGTTGTAGCTGTATCTGAAGGCGTAAAAGCCGACCTTATTGATAACTATTCAGTATCAAGAGACAAGGTATCGGTGTTGTACAACCCTTACGATATAGTCCAACTTCAGGCCCAGGCATCAGAAAGTGTGTCGGACCTACCGACTAAGCCTTACATTATTGGAGTAGGGCGCTTAGTTAAGAATAAAAACTTCTCTCTACTAATTGAAGCCTACGCCAAAGCAAACATAGCCGAAAACTTGGTGATTCTGGGCGTGGGCGATGAAGAAGTAAGCCTTAAAGCGCAAGCTAAAGAGCTAGGAATTGATAGCAAGGTTCACTTTCTTGGCTTTAAAGCAAACCCATACCCTTATTTAAGTAATGCCGAATATTTTGTAAGTACGTCGAATGCTGAAGGCTTCCCTAATGCCATTGTTGAAGCTATGTGTTTAGAAAAAGCAGTAATAGCAACAAATTGTGAGTCGGGCCCTGCGGAAATTATTGCCGAACAATATCCTTACAGAGTAACTGGCGCTAGTAAGGAAAAAAACGGTATTCTGTGTGAGCTAAATAACGCTGAAGGTGTTGCAAGCGCGTTAAGCTCGTTCAGTGATGAAACTGTTCGGGTATATTACGCTGCAAAGAGCAAAAGCTGTGCAAAGCAATTTTCCTACAATGCCTTTCAAGAAAAAGTAATAACCATTATTGAAAAGGTTTGTAAATAAACATGTTCGAAGGGTTAAAGGTAGTTGTTGGGCTAATAAGCTTCATTATGGTGTATCGCACCATAACGGGGAACTGCAATAAATATTTAGCGTTTGCTATTTGCGCTATATGGCTGCGATTCATTTTGTCTGCGTTTCATACTATTACTTACCCTTCTTTGGTTGCGGGTTTTTCAATAAATGCGCTTTCAAGCATATCGGTTGCTGGGCTTGGGCTTTTCTTTTTACCGTTTGCAGTATTTACCCTACGTAAACTACTTCCTTTCTACTTTCTGTTTCTTGCCATTGCAATAAGTGGCTTTGTTAACATGTTGATTCCAGGCACTATAAACGTCTTAGTTAAATGGTGTTATTTCTTGGTGTTAACTGGGGCTATATTTTTATCTGTAAGGGCTCAAGGTCACAGCGTTACTTTCAAAAAGTTATTAGTGTGCTTTTTTATGCCTGTAGCAATGCAAGTGCTGTCTATAGTGCTTGGCGAAGTGAAAGCTACAGAGAATGATGGTTCGGCAAGCTATATTGGCGGGTACAACCACGAAGCAGCTTTCTCTATGATAATAGTTAGCTTCATATTTGTACTTGGGTTAACAGAAAGACATGCCATTAGGTTTCGAACTACACTTTTTACGATAGCGGTTTTTCTACTTATACTCGTTAATTACAGAACTGCTGTGTTAACAATTTTACCTATTGCTGCAATCTTTTATTACTCGTTGGTAGAACAGCGTTTAAAGCCTTCTCAAAAAGCCCCTGTTTTGACAGTGGTTTCTATGTTCCTGATTTTTATTTTCGTTGCACTTTCTTTTACGATGAGGGAAAGGTTCGCCGACGTTGGAACGTTAGCATCGAACTTAGACCTAATATTTAAAGCGCCTGCCTATTTTACTGAAGCTGAGAAAGACATTATGTCTTCAAGAGTATATTTGTGGAGCCAATATATAGATGCGCTGACAAATTCAGACTTGCTTCAACAATTGCTTGGTTATGGACCAGAGGCGTGGAACGGCGTTTTTAAGCATTACGCACATAACACCTATGTTTCTTACTTTTATGAATATGGATACATAGGGCTGTTTTCGTTTCTTTTCCTATGCTCGTATTCTTTGATTATCACCGCTGGTGTAAAAGACAAACGATTGTCAAAAATCTTACCACTCTCTTTGATTGGCTTTCTAACAATGAATTTAGCAACAATGCCACTATGGAATATAGAAGGGCTAATATTCTTCGCAATTTTGATAGGCGTTTCTTTAGGCAATACTGCCCCAGCAAAAGCGCGGTATAGTTTTAGAAACCAATTAGCACTATTAACTACAACGGATTAGTTTTATGAAGATTTGCGCAATAGGTCTACGCGGTATTCCTGATGTTATGGGAGGGATAGAGTCTCATTGCCAACAGCTTTACCCTAAAATGGTAAGGCAAGGTGCAGAAGTTACGGTTCTGGCGCGCTCGCCGTATGTAAGTCAGAAGCGATATGAATATGAAGGTGTAGAAGTTATTAGTGTTTGGGCACTAAGGCACAAATTGCTAGAAACCTTCTTGCATACCTTTATCGCTATTATTTATGCCAGACTTTTTGTAAAACCAGATATTGTACATTTGCATGCGATAGGACCAGCATTATTTACGCCGTTAGCTCGAGTACTTGGTATGAAGGTTATGGTTACTCACCATGGGGCAGACTACGACAGGCAAAAGTGGAGTCCATTCGCTAAAAAGGTACTAAAGTTTGGCGAAAAGATGGGGATAACCTACGGAAATAGAGTGCTGGTAGTGGGGCGAAGCTTAAGTGAACTACTTAAACATAGCTTCCCCAAACATTCAGATAAAATTAGCTTTGTTCCCAATGGTATGTTGCCTACACTTACAGGAAAGATAACGCCCGACTATCTACCAAAAGATTTAGGTATCAGCGCGGATAGTTATATTTTAACTGTTGGTAGGCTAGTTCCCGAAAAGGGTTTTCACGACCTTGTAGAAGCTTATAAACAATCTAACGTTTCACCAAAATTAGTAATTGTTGGTGATGCAGATCATGAAGATGACTATTCGAAAAGTTTAAAACGTTCTGCAAGTGCAAGCATTATATTTGCCGGCAGGCGCTCAGGAGACGAATTGAAAGCATTATATCAGCATGCTTCAGTGTTTGTTTTACCATCGTACCATGAAGGTCTTCCAATTGTAGCGTTAGAGGCGATAAGTGCTGGTAGTAAAGTATTATTGAGCGATATTTCACCTAATTTTGATATAGAAGCACCTTGTGATAGCTATTTCAAAGTGGGTAATGTTGAAGAGCTTTCTGTTAAATTATCTACCTTATCAAGTCTAAACCTAAGTCTTGATAGAGAGGAATTTTTAAATAAGTATGACTGGGAAAGTATAGCCACAACAACCTTCGGTCATGCTAAAAATTTGGTATCATAGCTTGAGCTAATATGTTTATTCCATGATGTTAGAAGGGAATCTATTTGGACATTTCAGTTGTAATCACTACGTGTAATCGACCGGCTTTCTTAAAAGAAGCATTAATTGGTATATCAAAGCAAACATTGAAGCCGAAAGAAATCATTGTCGTCAATGACTGCTCTGAAGTTTCATACGAATCAGTTTTAGATGCTATTAACAATGTCAATGCAAAACACATACTTTTGAAAGAGAGAAGCGGGGCTAATAGAGCTAGAAACTTTGGTATTGAAGAATGTTCTGGTGAAATCATAGCGTTTTTGGACGATGATGACATTTGGCTACCAAATTATCTGAGTGAAATTTCGGTTCAATACCAAAGCGGAGCCGATGCGGTAGTTGCTGGATTCAAGCAGCTGGGAAAAGAAAATGTTGTTGTTATTAACAGTGATGTAGAAGTAACGAAAACTTCATTGTTACGTGGAAATACATATTGTGGAATGTCTGGGTTTAGTTGCCGCAGGGAAATTTTAGAGCAGCTGCAATTCGATGAAACTCTACCCAACGGGCAAGACTGGGATATGTTTGTGAGGCTATTAACGAGAGAAATGGATTTTAGAAACATTCCAAAGGCACTGTTTTTATATCGCTTTCAAAATGAAGATGGAATTGGAGCTAAAGTACGTAAATTAGCCCCTAAAGATATTTACCCGAGACTAGCTTCTGCATACAAGCACAAGGAGTTTTTAGGAGATTACTGGTTTAAAAAACGTGTAAGTGAGCAAGTACTCTTTTCGCTGAAACACAAGAAAAACAAAAAAGATTGGATTCTTTTATCGGTAAAGCTTGCTGGTTTTAGGGCTACGGTAGACTTTTTCTTTAGAGCTTTGCGTAGAAAAATATTGAAAAAACCTATGGCAATATAGTGTATTTAGTTGGAATAAAAGCGAAGGAAGTAACTAAGTTGGGATTAGCGTAATGAAGCAGGAAAGTATGCAAAAAGCTTTTATGTATCCACCTAGAAGTCAAAATGAGTTTCTAGACTTAAATAAAAAAGCACTTCAAAAGTTAGGTTACGATGTTCAGCCTACAGATTTAACTTTCGTTAGATATTTATTATCCCATCCTAAGAAAGCCATTGTAATTTTGAACTGGGTTGAAGATAGAGTATATGGAAGGTCGTGTAAGACTGCTGTTCAGTATTTTTTTAAAATGATCTTATTAGTCATCTTTTCAAAAATGTGTGCGAAGAAAGTGATTTGGATAAAGCATAACTTTCGACCCCATAATAGCAGAGGAAGTACTAAGCGCTTTGATTTTTTATGCAAGTTATATTCATTGCTGAAGATACCACCAGTATCACTAGAGAGTTATTTTTCGTCCCCGGCTCTTATCCACCCTCTGTATAAGACAAACAACGAACTTATAGAGGACGATGAAGCAACAGAGCAAGAAAATACGATAGATGTGTTATTTTTCGGTGGGATAAAGCCTTATAAAAATTTAGATAAAGTTCTTCTCGACTGGCCTTCATCACTTTCCTTGAAAATAGCGGGGAAGTGCTCTGATCCGTCTTATACACGGATGCTAGAAAAGATAATTAATGAACGAGGCCTCAACGTTGATTGGGAAAACCGCTTTCTTTCGAGTGATGAGTTGAACGAAATGTTGAAAGTATCAAAGTTCGTCCTATTGCCTCATTCAGATAACACCATGATAAGTTCCGGGTCTTTTTATCATGCTATTGGAGAAGGGTGTAACGTTTTGGTGAATGCAAGCCAGTTTGGAAAAGTCAAAAGCGAGCAACATTCATTTGTTCACCTGGTAGATATTGGAAAAATTTCAAAGGATATGCTGCAAAATAGTTTTGTACCTAAAAGAGAAGTTCGGAAAGAGGTGTTAACTTGTTACGGTGAAAACCGTGTAGTCGAAGCTTGGAATACGGTTCTAAATAATGCTTAGAGTATTGGACGAAAATGAAATGAATTTAGATAATAAAGCTTCACTAAATCCCCCCCAAGTTAGCGTTTTAATACCTGTTTATAACGATATTGACAGAGTAGGCCTTTGTATAGAAAAGCTACGGGCCATGAATTTTCCTCAAAATAAATATGAAATCATAATTATTGATAATGGCTCATCTGACGGTACCTACGAACTTTTACAAAAGTTAGTTTCTGAGTTAGATGAAAAAATGTTTCGCCTTATTCAATGCCTCACGCCTGGATCTTATTCAGCCCGAAACGAAGGGTTAAAGCTAGCACAAGGCGATTTCGTGGCATTTACAGATTCTGATTGTTTAGTTTCTGAAAACTGGCTCCAAAGCCTACTTGACTGTTGGAAAGCGCAAAGTGGGAGCGTTGTGGTTGCAGGAAAAGTATCGTTTTTTTCAGATGTCACGAAAAATACGGAACAATGTGCTTTAGACTTTGAAAACATGTTTTCTATGAAGCAAGACCATAACGCAAAAAACGGAAAGTGCATAACTGCTAATTTGTTTTGTACAAAGCAATTACTTGAAACACACGGTGGGTTTAACGAAAAGTTAAAATCTGGCGGGGACGTTGAGTTTAGTCAGCGCGTAGTTAGTGCCGGTGGCAAAATCGTATATTCAGAATACGCCGAAGTTTTTCACCCATCACGCAATAAAAAAGAACTGTTGATTAAACGCAAGCGTGTAGTAGGGGGGACTTGGGACGCAGAACTTTCGAAGGCCAGCTTAGGTCGTAAACTGCGGTTTTGTGTTGGTTTAGTTAAAATGTTTTTAGGGCGAACAAAGAAGACTTTTATGAATGCTAGTTTTCCTTTCCAACGTAAGGTAAGTCTTACTTGGTTACTTTTTTTAATCTTTCTCACCAGCATGACCGAGTTCCTTCAGCTTCAATTAGGTAAAGAAGCAAATAGAACTTAATTAATAGTTTCGTATACCCCTCACAGTTAAATTATTGAGAAATAAATGTCGCTTAAGAAAAAAGCTACAAAAGGTAGCATTTGGACGTCTTTAACAAGAACAGGAATCAATGTCGTTGATTTTTTTGTATATGCCTATCTGGCACGAGTTCTTACCTTAGAAGAATTTGGTTTGGCCGGCTTCTGTTTTCTGTTCATTGAATTTGCCAATACTTTAGTAAATGCGGGCGTTAATCAGAATCTGGTTCAAAGAGACAAGTGGGAAGACAGGTACGCTGCCAGTACAATGACGTTCGTTGCTGGTATGGGAATGATAGTGGTATTAGGAATTCTGGGTATAGGTGCGCCTATTGCTTATTACTCCTATTCAGAATTAGCTGCTTGGGTTGTTGCCAGCCTTGCCCCAATTACGCTAGTAACAAGCCTACAGGTTGTGGTAAGTGGGAAACTACTTCGCGAATTTAAGAACAAGCAAATGGGAGTAGCTAAGTTCTGTGCCACATTAATTTCTGCTGCGACGATTATAACATTGGCTGAAAACGGTTATGGGCTATGGGCGCTAATTATTGGTAAATTGGTAAATGCTATAGTTCAATATCTTCTTCTGCTTTATGTGGCTAAATTCAAACCTTATTTTCACTTTAACAAGAGTGATAACAAAGAATTGATTAGCTTTTGCTTGCCCCTTTTTGGAATGACAGTAATGAACTTCCTTCACCGTAAGGCGAGTAATATGTTTACTGGTATTGTTTTAGGCCCTGCTAGCTTTGCACTTTTAGGCGCGGCACAGAAAGGCACATTAATTATAAATCAAGTTACGATGAGCTCTATAAATTCAATGGTTGTTCCCAGTTTTTCTAGAGTAGAAGAAAAAGAAAAACTCGGGGATCTATTCATAAAAATGGTGACAATCACTGCTTTATTAGTGTGGCCGATTTTTATGGGAATGGCAGCAATAGCAGATCCATTTGTCACTATTGCTTTCGGAGAAAAGTTTTCTCCGAGCGCTGAATATATGGTGATAACTTCCTTTAGTATGTTTCCAAGCGTGGTCGCATGGTTTTTGCCAAACCTTTTAATTGCGAATGGAAAGACGAAGGATGCTTTTAAGCTTACTTTACTTAACCTATTTTCAAGTATTTTAGTAGCAGGAGCGACAATCTGGTTTGGGATCAAAATAATGCTCATTAGTACGGTTGTAGCAGGGCTAATCTCGTTGCCCATAAGACTAGTAATAACAAACAGACATGTAAAAATAAATTTTAAGCATTTGTTCCACTCATTGATACCGCCGCTTATTTCTTCATTAGGAATGTATTCAGCCTTAATTACAGCAAAGCCTTACATTACCTCGTGGGTTTTGAATGATTTAATATTAGTAATCGCCCTAATTATACTCGGCGGATTAACCTATCCACTGATCTATTTAGTCATCTTTCCTAGAAGTGCAACTATATATATCAGAGAGTTCGTAGCGATGTTTTACACTAAGAAACGGACTAGCTAAATATTTCTTTATAGTAATATTCTGTGCGCCGCGAATTTATATAGAAAAAGAATTATTCAGGGCCAGAAAAGACGTTTTTCATATGATTTTATATATAGATTCGCGAATTAAATTCCCAAGTACATTAGTCGCTAATTTAGACAGCCTTGCGTAATTTATTAAATACCGTAACTAGCTGTCTTAAGCCGAGACACTTTCTCGATCAGGCATTTAATGCACGTTCAATCTCACTAATTTTTTGTCTGTTACTGTCGGTTTTCCGAGGATGAATAAGGATTGGCGAAGTAGACATCCGTTTTAAGCTTTTCTGCGACCAGCTTGTGGTCATAGAAATTACTGCCGTTATCGACTGTAACGGTTCGGAAATGACCTCGATATTTCCACCGCATACCAACTATTGCCCGAGCCACATCGACTGCACTTTTCGCTGGTGTTTTGCATATCAGGTAAAGCTAACTTTTGCGCTCAACCATGCTGACAATTTCGCCCGCAACTTTTTTACCCACTACCGTGTTAGCGAGCTGCTTTTTTCTATTTACGATAACATGCGTCGTTCTATCACCACGCGATTCGAAATAATCACCCGCAATTTGCGCAGGACTCTACTTCTTTTTAGGCCCAAATTCAACAAAGATAGTTGTCAGTTCAGATACTCTGAAGTCGGGCCTTCCATCCATTTTTTCATTTCTGATATTATCAATGACAGAGGTATCGCATGCTGATTGTATTCTAGGTTTTTATTTCTATCTTTCTATTAAAATTTTTTATGTTATTTAAAATTGAAAATAAATTTTCATTAAAAATTGATAGTTACTTTATGTAATTTGATAATTTATAAAGAGTAATGGAAAGAAGAGATAAATAGATTTATCAATAAAAATATAATTTGATAACAGTTTGTTTTTCGATAGAATAACTATATGCTCTGCTTAGCTAAAAAAATATTAAGGTGAAAATGTGAACTTACGTGAAATATTGACTTCTCAACTGTTAACAAGTATTCCAGATAAGGCTAGCCACTTCGTAATTGTGGATGTTCCCGACCACCCAAACGTAGGTGATAGTGCCATTTTTTTAGGGGAATACGATTTTTTAAGAAATCACTATCCAGATGCCACTATTAATATAGTTGATTATCGTAGCTACTCGGTTGGGCAATATCACCTGTTAGAGCGTGCTGACTGTATTTTTTTTCACGGAGGAGGTAACTTTGGTGATCTCTGGATGAGGCATCAAAATATCAGGCTTGCCGTAATGGAGCAGTTCTGTCATAAAGTATTAATACAATTCCCACAGAGCATTCATTTTGACACTAGAGAAGTATTGGAGAAAACTAAAGCCACTATTGGAAAATGTGACTCTTTCACATTTTTTGCTAGAGATGTAGTTAGCCAAAAATTTGCTATTGATAATTTTGATTGTGATGTCAAATTAACTCCGGATATGGCATTCTGCATGGATAAAATTAAGCGAAAACGAGCAGAGTTGGATGTTTTTTGTTTGCTTAGAGTCGATAAAGAGAAGTTGAGAGATATTTCTGGAAGTATAGAAAATAAACTTTCAGAAGATAAACTAAGCTTTTCAATAGAAGATTGGGTAGTGGAGAACGCACCAATAAAAACAAAATTAAATAAACTACTTTGTAAACTTATAAAAAAGTTCCCTCGCCTAAACACTGTATTTCAACCTTTTTACGAAAGATTAAGAATATCTTATGCAAAAGATAATGTAGCGAGAGGAATAACGCTATTGAGTAAAGGGGATATAGTTATTACTGATCGGCTACATGCTTTTATATTAAGTACTTTGCTTGGGATCGAGAATTATGTATTTGATTCAAGGGGCGGAAAAGTAGGGAATTTTCACAATACTTGGTCAAAAGGTTTTAAAGGTTCCAACTTAGTAAAAGAAATAAGTGATATCGATTTAAGAAAAAGCTAATGTTTAACTTTAATCATTCTTATAGATTAATATTTTTGGTGCTGATTTTTTAAGGTAATAAACACCTATTACTTTCTTTCATTTAGTACGAATTTGAATGTTAAATAATATAAGTCGTTGGTAATTTTATGAAACAGTTATAATAATGATTTCATGCTTCACACTATGATGTAAGTAAAAATTTTAAATTTATAGTATCCACGAATTCAGATAACAAGTGCATTACTCTTAGTTAAACGGTGAGAAGAGATCAATTGCCTGTTGGTGGTATTCTGTAATCGCTAAAAAAACAAAAGTAGTAACCATGAGTTACAAGCAGTTGATTGAAGGGCAACGATACCAGATAGAAGCCTACTTACGCGAGGGTTTCAGTTACCGAGAAATTAATAATCGTTTAAAAGTGAATCACAGCACGATAAGTCGAGAGGTTCAGCGTAATAGAATTCACGGTACGCATTAGCTTACTCTGGTTTGCAATCAAAAACGGTTGAACGACGGTGAGTGGTAGCAAAATATAGAATACAAGCACTTATCATTATGTTTTTCGAGTTCGGCTTGAATGAAAAGTAGAGCCCGGAACAGGTAGGTAAACCTAATCGGGCAGCCATTAACTCATGAGGGGGTATGGCTATGTACAGCGTGACAAATTATCGGGTGGTAAGTTTTTTAAACAATTGCGGCATGCCCGACTTAAATATCGAAAAGGTAGTCGAGCGAAACGCGTGATTAAACCGAACCGCGCTGGTATCGAGCATAGGCCCGCTATCGTTGAAAAAACGTTCGATGATTGGGAAGCTGACACCCTATTAGGCAAAACCGGTTCAAATACCATTGTAAGTTTGGCTGAGCGGAAAAGTAAGTTCTATTTAATTCGCAAAATGCCAGTGAAGAGCGTAGAAGAAGTCAGTAGAACACTAGTTGGTGTGTTATGGCTGTATCGCAGCCATGTGCATATTGTTACTGCCGACAACGGCAAGGAATTTTGAGGTCACAAGCTGAATGCTGAAAAGCTAAAAACAGACATCTACTTCGACAACCTCTATTCGTCTTGGTAGCGAGGTTTTAATGAGAACTTTAACGGGTTATTGCTTCAGTAAATAAGCAGAGGCACAGACCTAAGCACAGTAACGGATGAGCATATTGAGCGAGCGGAGCCGCTTGATCTATTAAGTGGTGTATTTTGGGCTTAAATTCGTGTCTTAAGTTTTCCATAGGCTACTATAATTTGGTTTTATTGATACGTTTTTTAGTAAAAAAATTAGTGAATAACGTACTTACCCTATGAACAGAATAGATGTCACAATAGCTTATTAAGAGCACTTCAAAGTAGTTTAATTATTTAACATAGGGAATAAAAATGGGTCTTACTCAACCTTTAATTACAGTCATTATTCCGGTCTTCAATGCCGAGCAATATATCAAATCAGCTTTGGACAGTATTTGTAATCAAACTTATTCAAACCTAGAGATTATAGTTATTGATGACGGATCTTCAGACCAATCAAAAACGATAGTTGAAAAATATCAAGATAACCGAATTCGATTTCTTTCTAGAGAAAACCGTGGCCTGATTTTTACTCTTAACGAAGCGATAACTATTAGTACAGGGGCGTATATTGCTCGAATGGATGCAGACGATATTAGCGCAGAAGGGAGACTTGAAAAGCAGTTACAATTTTTAAAAGAGAACAATGATTTTGGTGTTGTATTTACCGGAATCGAATATATAAATGAAACAGGCTCAGTGATCCGTGCAAAAGTTTCTAAAACAACTCGTTCAATTGAGCCAGTGGAACTTTTGTTTGGATGCCCTGTTTGCCACCCGACTGCAATGTTCGATATGACAAAGCTTACTAAGAACGATATCCTTTATGACTATAATTATCACTTAGCAGAAGACTTTGAACTTTGGTCTCGTTTAGTCTCGAGAACTCAAATAGGGTTGCTTAATGATGTTTGTTTTAGCTATCGAGTACATTCAAACAGCATTACAACACAAAATGGAGATAAACAACGTTTAGTCGCTACTCGCGCAATTACTGCGAACCTCACGACTAGTGCCTCAAAATCAGTAAACTTATCTATAAGTACTATTTATAACAATCATTTAGGGAATGAATCCTTTCTCAAAACAATTTCCTCTGTGTTGCTTGTAGGGCTGCAGTTAAAACGCCTTAACATTGCTTTCAGCTATAAGAAATATCTTACAAAATCTTACTACTTGTTAAGAAACAAACTTAGGCAACATGATCGTAGAGAACTACGTCAATAGCACTTTCATTTAATCAAGTCATGTGTGAACCCGAAATCAGAAAATAAATGAACCATTCTTGGTTAAGACGTGAAGAGAAATAAATTGACTGTAGGTAGTACTCTGCAATCGTCAAAAACAAGGGTAGTTACCATGAGTTACAAATAGTTGGGAGAACGATACGAGATTGAGGCCTACTTACGCGAGGGTTTCAGTTACCGAGAAATTGGGAAACGCCTGAAAGAGAGTCATAGCACTATCAGTCGCGAAGTCAGACGGAACAGAATCAGGGGGAGTCATTACCTGCCCGAAGTTGCGCAGGCCGAGGCGTTAAAGCGGCGCCAACATGCAGCTAAATTTGTGATGCTTTATATGACCGTTACTTTTGTGAATTCGGATTGGAACAAAAGTGGAGGCCAAAGCAAATAGCTGGTGCGGGTAAAATTATCGGCCATAAGATCAGCCATGAATGAATTTATGGCTATGTTCTACGTTATATACTGATAGGTGGCAAACTTTATAAGAAGCTGAGTAACGGTCGGCGTAAGTACCGTAAAGGCGGTCAAGCGAAGCGTGTAATCATTCCAAATCGGGTTGGCATAGAGTGTCTCACCGCTATCGTGAACAAGAAGAAATGTCCACTTCCCCTAAACTGAGGCAGACATCATTAGAGTTTTGTGCAACTACTTCAAGACAGCAATCGACAATGAAGAAATCACGCTATACTGAACTATCGATTATTGTGATATTAGCAGAATATAAAGCTTATAGAAAATTTGAGGGAGTATACCCCTAGCTCGTTATGATATCTCAAGTTATTATACATGGAGAACTGATACGGTTTCATGGAAGTGTCTGACGACAATCGATTGAGAAAGCTTGTATATAAAAATGCTCAGTTCTATAATTTTTTGTTGACGTAAGCTATGTAGTTACTTTGATTAACATACTGATTAAAAGAAGGTTTGTTTGCTAGGTTTACTCTGTGTTGGCCCAAATATTTTCTGCTTTTACTTGAGCTGGTAATTAGAAAACAATTAATAAATTGATATCGGTGTTAGTCTACTAATTTCTATTGAAGCGAAAACTACGAGCGTTTTCGTGATACCTGCTTCACCTTGTCGCCGTTCGAATTTTTTCTCACAGAATAAATGTATATAAGGGAGCTTTCTAAAATTGTAATTAATTGACTAGTCGAAGATGTCTATAATTTTGATTGCTCCAAATATAGCCTTGTCCCGATTCCGCCAGCTTTCAATATCGTCATTG
>Ga0066837_10000994_pt1 | contig 13122 bp, 11 predicted proteins | sample ETNtaG_25_FD_66730 | JGI IMG/M metagenome (GOLD analysis project Ga0066837, IMG submission 66730) | Marine microbial and viral communities from oxygen minimum zone, Eastern Pacific Ocean - ETNP201302SV86 | ecosystem: Environmental > Aquatic > Marine > Oceanic | place: Pacific Ocean: Eastern... | reverse complement strand
TGGACAATACACCAGGATTACAACTTTTATGAAGGACATTAAAATTGAAAGAATGGAGAGGATAGAAGAAAAATTAGATTATGAAATTTCGAAAATTATGCCCAAAGACAGATTTGAAGTGTATTTGACAGGGAAAGCATATTTATTTCAGCAAGGGACATATTTTTTAGTTAAAAATCTTATTCTTTCACTCTCATTAGCAATTCTTTTAATTTCAATATTTATGGCCTATATGTTTAGAAATTTTAGAATGATTATTATATCTCTTGTCCCTAATTTATTACCTCTTTTGATTACTGCTGGATTAATGGGCTTTATTGGTATTCCTATAAAGCCATCTACAATCCTCATTTTTAGTATTGCTTTTGGTATTTCTGTTGATGATACAATTCACTTCCTGGCCAAATATAGACAGGAACTTCAAGATAATAAATGGCAGATAAAAAAATCTGTCTACAATGCCATAAAAGAAACCGGTATAAGCATGTTCTATACTTCAGTAGTTCTTTTCTTTGGTTTTTCAGTTTTTATAGTATCAAATTTTGGCGGCACTGTTGCCCTTGGTGCACTAGTTTCTGCTACACTCTTACTAGCAATGCTTTCAAACCTTTTACTACTACCTTCATTGCTTCTTTCACTTGAAAGGAGTATAGCAAATGAAAAAGTGTTAAAGGAGCCTAAAATTCAAATTCTTACAGATGAAGAGGAATTATTGAATTAATTTCTAGCAAAACCATATCTTTGGATTAAATTATAATTAATGAGTAATACTACTGTTCTCAAAATATTAAATGAATTAAAGAAAAACCAAACAATAGAAGTTTGTGGTTGGGTGAAAACATTTAGAGCTAATAGATTTATTGCACTTAATGATGGGTCATGCCTTGAAAATATTCAATGTGTAATTGATTTTAAAAATACGGATGATAATATCCTTAAAAAAATCACAACTGGGAGTTCTGTTAAAATATCTGGGAAAATTGTTGAAAGTACAGGGGCAAAACAGGCTATAGAAATTCAAGTGAATAAAATTGATATTCTAGGAGAATCTAATCCAGATCAATACCCTATTCAACCAAAGAAACACTCATTTGAATTTTTAAGAGAAAATGCTCATTTAAGGACAAGAACGTCTACATTTAATGCAATAATGAGATTAAGGTCTTCCTTATCATTTGCAATTCATAAATTTTTTAATGAAAAAGGTTTTTACTATGTTCATACTCCTATTATAACTGGTAGCGATGCTGAAGGAGCTGGAGAACAATTTAGAGTTACGACCTTAAATCCAAAAAATCCTGAATTAAATTCGAGCAAAAATGTTGATTTTAAAAAAGATTTTTTTGGAAAAGAAACTAAACTAACTGTTTCTGGTCAACTAGAAGCAGAGGCATATGCGATGTCTCTAGGGAAAGTGTATACTTTTGGCCCTACATTTAGAGCTGAAAATTCTAATACATCAAGACATCTTTCTGAGTTTTGGATGATAGAACCTGAAGCTGCCTTTATGGATATAAATGGCAATATGGATTTAGCTGAAAATTTTCTAAAATATATATTAGAATATATTACTAATAATAATAAGAGTGAATTAAAATTCTTAGAATCAAGACTTATAGATGAAGAAAAAAGAAAGCCTGAAAAAGATAGAAGTGAAATGAGCTTAATTGAAAAAATTAATTTTGTTATAAAGAATAAATTTAAACGTATTACTTACAGTGAAGCGATTGATATTTTAAGAGATTCTAAACCAAACCGAAAAAAGAAATTCGAATATATAATTAAAGATTGGGGCTGTGATTTACAAAGTGAACACGAAAAATTCCTAGTTGAAAAACACTTTAAGTGCCCTGTTATAATATATAATTATCCTGCTAGCATAAAATCATTTTATATGAGACTAAATGATGACGATAAAACGGTAAGAGCAATGGACATTCTTTTCCCCGCAATAGGGGAAATTGTTGGGGGATCACAGAGAGAAGAAAGAGCTGATATACTTAAGAAAAGAATGAGAGAGATTGGCATTGATGAAAAGGAATTATGGTGGTATAGTGATCTTAGAAAATTTGGTACTGCTATACATTCAGGTTTTGGACTGGGATTTGAAAGGCTAGTCATGTTTGCAACTGGGATGTCTAATATAAGAGATGTGATGCCCTTTCCTAGAACACCGCAGAATGCAGAATTTTAAATATCTCATGCATCATGAAACAATATTTAAAATTAAAATTAAATCAGAAATTATCTCCCCAACAAATTCAATTAATGAAGTTAATACAACTTCCCACAATTGATTTTGAACAAAAAATTAAACAAGAATTAGAAGAAAATCCTGCTCTAGAAATTAGAGATAATAGCAATGACGTCCTAGATGAAGATTTTTCAAATTCAAATGAAGATGAATTAAATAATGAATCCATTGATGATGAAGACATAAATATTGAGGATTATATTAATTATGATGATACTCCAGCATATAAACTAAGCTACAATACAAATAACGATAGCGAAAACACTGAAATTCCCTTCGCCTCTGGAATATCATTTACTGAGTATTTATTAAACCAACTTAGCACTTTAAGGTTAAATGATGATGAAGCAAAAATTGCAAAATTTTTAGTTGGAAGCATAGATAATAGCGGCTATTTAAGACAAAATACTGATGAGATAATAGATGACTTAGCCTTTACCCAAAATATTGATGTATCAATTGAAAAATTGAAAAAAATCCTATCTATTGTTCAACAATTAGATCCTCCTGGTGTAGGTGCTCAATCGCTTCAAGAATGTCTTATATTACAATTAAAAAGGAAGCCTTCAAATAAACAGATTAATCTTGCAAATAATATTATTGAAAACTCTTTTGATCAATTCTCTAAAAAACACTTCAATAAATTAATAGTAAAATATGATATTAATGAAAATGAATTAAAAGCTGCAATCATTGAAATTGAAAAGTTAAATCCCAAGCCTGGAAATAGTTTTTCAAACTATGAAAAACCTATTGAACAAATAATACCTGACTTCAAAATAGAAATTGACAATAACTTACTAATGCTCACTCTAAATAATAGGAACAATCCTATTTTAAAAATATCTAATCATTATAATGAAATGCTTAAAGGATATAAGTTAGATAAGAACAAAACAAAATCACAAAGGGAGGCAATCCAGTTCATTAAACAAAAGTTAGATTCTGCTAAATGGTTTATCGATGCTGTAAAGCAAAGGCAAGAAACTCTCTATGTTACAATGCGTGCAATTATGGAATATCAAGAAGAATATTTTCTTAGCGGAGATGAAAAACAAATAAAGCCCATGATTTTAAAAGATATTGCTGAAAAAATTGAAATGGATATCTCAACAATATCAAGAGTTGCAAATAGTAAATACGTTGACACGCCTTATGGAACTAAATTATTGAAAGAATTTTTTAGCGAATCTATGACTACTCAATCAGGAGAAGAGATTTCAACAATTGAAATAAAGAAAATTTTAGAAACAATTATAGAGAATGAAAATAAGAGAGCTCCACAAACTGATGAAAAACTTGTTAAAGTATTACAAGAGAAAGGGTATAAAATAGCTAGGAGAACTGTTGCAAAATACAGAGAACAATTAAATATTCCTGTAGCAAGACTTAGAAAAGAAATCTAATTTTTATTTAAAGAGACATCGCCAATTCTGGTAGTATAATTAATCTTAAGTGCATTCACTTTTCTTAATTCCTGTTTAATATCTCCAACTATACCCATATTAGTTTCTTTGTCAACCTTTAATGCTGTAGTTAAAAAAGGTCTTACTTCTTCTCTCTTTGATTCTCTCTCAGCATAAATAAAAGCAGGTATATCTGAAACTTCCGAAAATTTATCATTTAATTGAATTCTTGCTTCAGTCCCAAATTGAGATTGATAACCATAATTAGGTTTCCCTGCATATATGTACATCACAAGATCCTTCTTATCAAGCTTCTCAACTTGATTTGCAGCAGGCAATTCATTTTTTATCTTTAATTCATTGTCGCGCATAACAGTTGCTACCATAAAAAAGAACAATAGCATAAATACAATATCGGGCAAAGATGCTGTATTTACTGCTGGAATTTCTCCTTTATTCTTCTTATTAAATTTTGACATAAATAAATTTTAACTATTGAACCTCAGATAATTTTTGTGGATAATCACTTCTAAGATTATTAATTTTTTCTTTTAATTTTTGCTTATTTCCAGGCCAATTAACATCTCTATAATTTTTCAGCATTTCTGAATATGATTCACCATAAAGCTCTTCTGCTCTAACATTCCTTAAATGAGTATATGCTGCTACAAGCTCATTTTGCACAGAGATGTATGCAGCATAAGAAGTTTCTCTTTCATTCTTTAAAGAAACTATAGCCTTATCTGGATTGTCAGAAGAACTAGGGTCTCTTTTCCCTTTACAGTAGTCACACCCATCTTCTCCTTTACCGCCTCCATTATCCAAGAATTCTATTGCAGCAGCTCTAATATCTTCCAATTCCATTAGCTCATCTTCAACAAGAATTTGGTCCTTGCCATTTAATAACACTGTAAAAATATTTTTCTGTTTAATTATTACATCCTCCTCATTTTCTTCTATAGGTGGAAGTTTTCTACTAATACCTGAATCTGTTTCAATAGTAGTTGTAACTAGGAAAAAAATTAATAGCAAGAAAGCTATATCAGCCATTGAACCTGCATTTACTTCTGGAGATGATCTTCTTGCCATAAATTATTTTCTACTTTTTATACCAAACCATAACATTGACCCACTCGCAATTAGTATAAGAGAATAAAACATAAACAATGCTGCACTTATTAACTTAGATCCTGCAGCTGATAACATTTTACCATCTCTAAGAGGAGTTTCTTCTCCTCTTGCTAAAACAAAATAGCATATAAGAAATAATATAAGAAAAGCTCCTAAAGTCTTTAATGTACTTCTCAATGCCGCTTTATCGGAAATTACCTTTTTAAAAGAATAAAAGGCAACACATGATATAATTAATCCCATAATTAAATAGGCAACAAATAATATATAATCAATGCCTTGAAGCATATCCATCATTTGAATCATCAAAACAAATAAAACTCCTAATAACGATAGAGCGTATGCTGTATACTTTATAATTTTGTACGAATTCATAATTGTTATTTCTTATTTATTAACTAATATATCCATAAGTGAAATGGAAGCATTTTCCATGTCGTTTACTATGCTGTCAATTTTGGCTATTATATAGTTATAAAATATCTGAAGAATAATTGCAACAATTAGACCAAATACCGTAGTAAGAAGAGCTACTTTAATACCTCCTGCTACTAATGATGGTTGCATGTCTCCTGCTGCTTCAATTTTATCAAAAGCCTGAATCATTCCAATAACTGTTCCCATGAATCCTAACATAGGTGCAAGTGCAATAAATAACGATATCCATGAAACATTTTTTTCAAGTTGCCCCATTTGAACTCCGCCATAAGCAATAACAGCTTTCTCTGCTGATTCTACACCTTCACTTGCTCTGTCCAATCCTTGCCAAAAAATAGATGCAACTGGGCCAGGTGTGTTTGCACAAACTTCCTTTGCTGCCTTAATGCCTCCAGATTTCATAGCTGCTTCTACTTCTTCTGTTAATTTTTCTGAATCAGATTCTGACAAATTAAGATAAATAATTCTCTCAATAGCTATAGCTAATCCTAAAATAAGGCATAAAAGAACAATTCCCATAAATCCAGGACCTCCTTCAATAAACCTCTTTTTTAATTCTTGATGAAAATTTAGCTGTTCTGGTTCTTCTACCTCCATAACAGCTTCTTCAACTGCCATTGAAGTCTCTTCAACCTCAGCTGCATCCATTTCGTCTTGAAATATGTTTACATTTGAAGTTAAATCTTGAATAAATACAACTGAAATAATTGCAATAATACTAAGTAATCTTTTCATTTTATTTTGTTTAATTATTTTAATAGAGCTTAAAGATATAAAAAAATATAATTAACACTATAATTCCGTGCAGAGAGGAAGGGATTCGAACCCTCGATACACTTGTGATGTATACACACTTTCCAAGCGCGCGCCTTCGACCACTCGGCCACCTCTCTATAATATCATTATTATATCAAAACAAATAAAAAGAAAAAATATTAATTATAAAACTTTATATTATTCTTTTTATTAAGATATTTTATAATAGAATGTAATGTGTTTTATATCTTAAATACCTCAGTGGAATTATTCGTAGTGATATTTATTATTTCTTCTATACTAACTTGATATATTTCTGCTAATTTCTTGGCAATATTAATAATAAATGAACTTTCATTTCTTTTGCCTCTATTAGGGGATGGAGCTAAATAAGGAGAGTCTGTTTCTAAAACGATATGTTTTAAATCTATTTTATCTAGAAATTTATCTATCATTCCGTTTTTAAATGTAACCACTCCCCCAATTCCTAATTTCATTCCCATTGAAATAATTTTATTTGCCTCCTCTAAAGTCCCAGTAAAACAATGAAAAATTCCTGATAAATTCTTTGTGCCTTCTAATTCTAAAACCTCAAATATTTCATTATATGATTTTCTAGAATGAATCACTATAGGTAAATTATATTTCTTTGCTAATCTAATTTGCTTAATAAAAACTTCTTTTTGAAGTCCTAGGTTTTCTGTTTCCCAATGGAGATCAATTCCTATTTCTCCTACTGCAATACATTGATTTTCTATAATATTTTTTTCAACATGTTCTAGCTCTTCAAGATAATTTTCTCCTATATAGCAAGGATGCAACCCCGCCATTAAAAAAATATTTTTAGGAAATTTTTTTTTAAGAATTAGCATTGACTGTGTATGAGAAGAATCTATAGCAGGGAGGAAAAGCCTACTAACATTAGATGTTATAGCATTATTTATAACTTGATCTCTGTCAGAATCAAATTCCTTGAGATACAAATGTGTATGCGTGTCTGAAATTATCATTAAACTACTTTAATTCTAGTGTTTCCAGAATTTTGTTACTCATCAAAATTTCAGCAGGATTTTCTAACGCTTCTTTAATTGCAACTAGGAATCCTACACTCTCTCTTCCATCAATAATTCGATGATCATATGAAAGAGCTAAGTACATTACAGGTCTAATGAAAACCTTTCCATCAACAGCAATGGGACGTTCAACAATATTATGCATTCCTAAAATTGCACTTTGAGGAGGATTAATAATTGGCGTTGACAACATGCTCCCAAAAACACCACCATTAGAAATAGTAAATGTCCCTCCTGTCATTTCATCAACTGTTATTTTTGAATCTCTAGCACGCTCTGCAAGAGCTTTCACTTGTACTTCAATTTCTTTAAATGAAAGCTTTTCAGCATGACGAATTACTGGGACCATTAACCCTTTTGGCCCTGAAACTGCTATGCTAATATCACAATATTGATATGTTATCATTTCATCTCCATCAATCATTGAATTTACAGCTGGAAATTCTTTGAGCGCTCTTACAGATGCTCGTGTAAAAAAGGACATAAAACCTAAATTAACTCCATGCTTTGCTTTGAATTTTTCTTTATATTTTTTTCTCAGTTCAAATATAGCAGACATATCTACTTCATTAAAAGTAGTTAGCATTGCTGTATCATTTTTTACACTAACTAGTCTTTCTGCAACCTTCCTTCTTAAAAGAGATAATTTTGTTCTTTTTTCATCTCTTTTACCATCTCCAAGAGACCCCATTGAAGGTCTGGCCATTATTACATCTTGTTTAGTAATTCTTCCATCCTTGCCAGTTCCTTCTATATCTTCAATCTTAATATTATTTTCAGATATGATTTTTTTAGCAGCAGGACTTAAAATGTCTGATTTAGTAGTACTAGAGGGTTCTTCACTTTTTAATCTAACTGGCTCTTCTTTTGATTCTGGTTCTGAATTATTTTTGGCTTCACCTTCTTTAGAGGTGTCTATTAAACAAACTATTTGGCCTACATCTACAGAATCTCCTTCTTGAACTTTTAATGTAATTACCCCACCTTCCTCTGCTGGTAATTCTAAGGTAGCTTTATCACTATCTAGTTCTGCTATTATTTGATCCTTTTCAACATAATCTCCATCTGCCACCAGCCAAGTGGCAATTTCTACTTCAGTTATTGATTCTCCCGGAGATGGGACTTTCATTTCTAGAATCATAGATTATTTTTTTATGATATAAAATTAATAATATTAATCAATTAAACCGTTAAGGTCATACAATGAAAAAAACTCCCAAATTAACTCACTGGCATTAATATCTCTGTTGCCCCATGCACCAGGCCAATCATGACCTCCTCCATCTACCCTGTAATGCCTAACCATTGCATTTGTATTAGTATTGTCATTATCACAAGAATAAGTAATTTCTTGAACAGTTGAAAAATCAAAACTAAATATATCTGGAATGTCTATCACTGTTGGGCTTGAATCACATGAATTATGCCCTCGCCAATAATCAATAACATCATTTATGGCCATTGTTCCATTGCCACCATTATATGGGACAAGTACGTCGTTAGTCCCGTGAATTGGAAGAATAGAAATTGCTCTTTGAGGGTCACAAACATCAAAAGTCTCAGGGGTCATTGATCCCGCAACCGATGCAATAGCAGCTATTTTTTCACTTAGTTGACATGCAAGTAAAAAACTCATATATCCTCCATTTGACATTCCGGTACTATATATTCTCTCTGAATCAATTAAATAGTCTTCAGAGATAGCATCAATTAAAAAATCTATAAAAGCAACATCGTCAACAGGACTTCCAAGAGTCCATCCCCCAACATTCCAGTGAGTTGTACCATTAAAATAACTTCCTTGTGGATATACGACTATAAAATTTTCTTCACTAGCAATATCATTAAATCCCGTATACGTCATTATAATTTCATTGCTACTGCTCCATGCATGCAAACAAAAAAGCAATGGCACAGGGTCAAAAGGATCATACGAATCTGGCACAAAAATATTAAATGAACGAGTTATGCCTTGAAACTCTACCTCAAATTCCTGAAATCCATATTCTACTGTTTCTACTGTAATATCTGGATCAGTAGGATCTACAATATTTATTGGATCTTCAACTGTTTCAGAAGAGCAAGAGAAAATTAAGGATATAACTATTAAAAATTTCTTCATTATAATTTTTTAGTTCAGATCTAAGATACTATTTCAATATTTGATTATCCTTTTCAGGATTAAATACGTATTCTATCACTTCTTTATGTCTTTTCTGAAATCTCATGGAACTGCCCGCTGCAGTTGCTCCATAATTTCTTCTTGATGCAATTCTAAAATCTTTTGCTTCTTTGAGATTCATTAGTAAAAATCCATATGCTCCCATATTTCTAGGCTCTTCTTGTGCCCATACAATATCTGAAGCGTTAGAATATCTTTTTATAATTGACCTAATAACCTCCTTAGGCAATGGGAATAATTGTTCTATTCTAACAATTGCCAAATTATTACGTCCAAGTCTTTCCTTTTCTTCTAGTAAGTCATAATAAAACTTTCCTGTGACAAATACTATACTATCAATTGTTTTTGGATCTGCATTAGTATCATCAATAACAACTTGAAATCCCCCTTTTGTAAACTCATCAACACTAGAAAATACTCTTGAATGTCTCAATAAGCTTTTTGGGGTAAAAATTATCAAAGGTTTTCTATAATTGGTTTTCATTTGTCTTCTAAGAAGATGATATATGTTTGCTGGTGTAGTACAATTAGCTACAAAAACATTGTCTTTTGCGCATAGTTGTAAATATCTTTCAACTCTTGCAGAAGAATGTTCAGCTCCTTGACCCTCATACCCATGAGGTAATAGTAAAACTATTCCATTTGGTGTTTTCCACTTATCCTCCCCTGAAAAAATGTATTGGTCTATTATAATTTGTGCACCATTACTAAAATCACCAAACTGCGCCTCCCAAATAGTCAGAGTATTTGGGTTGCTCATTGCATAACCGTATTCAAAACCTAAGACACCATATTCAGATAATAAAGAGTTGTAAATTGAAAAAGTTCCTTGGGTTTTAGATATATTATTATGTAAAATAATCTCCTCTTCACTTTCCTCAACCTTGACGACAGAATGACGATGTGAAAAAGTTCCTCTTTCAACATCCTGTCCTGATATTCTAATATTAAATCCTTCTTCTAATAGACTCCCATATGCTAAATGTTCAGCCATTGACCAATCTAGTTTATTATTATTGAACATATCAAGCCTTGAAGAAACTAATTTTTTAATTTTATTTATGAACTTTTTATCATTTGGCAAGGTCGAAATAGTTTCAGTAATTTTTTCAAGCTTAATTCTAGGGTATGTGGTATTAACTGGGAGCATCATTTCTTTTTGTTTTACTCTGGAGAATTCCTCCCATTCATCATTCATAAAATCTGTAATCTTAGTTTTCTTTACTTTCTTAGAATCTTTTAATTCATCTTCAAGCCAATTTTTATAATTATTCTCTAATGTGTTAACATATTCTTCATCAATTACTCCTTCATTAATTAACTTGTTCGCGTAAATATTTTTTGGATTAGGATGTTGAGCTAGAATCTTATATAGTTTTGGCTGAGTAAATCTAGGCTCATCTCCTTCATTATGCCCATATTTTCTATAACCAAGTAAATCAATAAAAACATCTTTTTTAAACTCCATTCTAAAATCTAAGGCAAACAAAATAGCATGAACTACAGATTCTACATCATCTGCATTAACATGCAATACTGGAGATAAAGTTACCTTTCCAACATCTGTGCAATAAGTGCTTGATCTGGCGTCTAAATAATTTGTGGTAAAACCTATTTGATTATTTACAACAATGTGAATTGTCCCATTTGTTTGATATCCATCAAGTCTTGACATTTGTACTAACTCATAAACTAATCCCTGACCAGCAATCGCAGCATCTCCGTGGACAATTATTGGAAGTACTTTTTCAAAATTTTCTGGAAAATGTGACTCTTGTTTTGATCTAACAATTCCATTAACTATTGACCCAACAGCTTCTAGATGAGATGGATTAGGAGCAATATTTAAATTAATTTTTTTGCCTTTTATTGTTTCTCTATTACTAGTCCATCCTAAATGATATTTTACATCTCCATCAAATATTTTCTCCTCATAATCTTTGCCTTCAAACTCACTAAAAATATTTCTGGCTGACTTTCCAAAAATATTTACTAGAGTACTTAATCTTCCTCTATGAGCCATTCCCATAACAAATTCTTTAACCCCTTTGTCTGCAGCAATTTCAATCAAAATATCTAAAGCAGGAATTAATGATTCTCCTCCCTCAAGGGAAAATCTTTTTTGGCCTACATATTTTGTGTGTAAAAAATTCTCAAATGAAACTGCTTCTACAAGTTTGACAAGTAATTGTTTTTTTTGATCAACAGAAAATTGTGGATGGTTATTATTGACATTTAATTTGTTTTGAATCCAATCAATCATTCTTGGATCTCTTATATACATATATTCAACACCAATTGAATCGCAATATATCTCTCTAAGATGTTGAATTATAATTCGTAAAGGTTGTGGCCCTATCCCTAAAATTTCCCCTGCATTAAATACAGTGTCTAAATCACCATTGGATAAATCAAAATGCTCTATAGCCAAGCTAGGGTTGTATGATCTTCTGTCTCTAACAGGATTAGTTCTAGTAAATAGATGGCCTCTTGATCGATATCCGTCTATTAAATTTATTACATTAAATTCTTTTTGAACATGATCTGGAATCTGCGAAGTAACCCCTTCAACAATCTCTCCTTGAAAAAGCTTATTACTTCCAAAGTCATAGCCCTGAAAAAAAGCTCTCCAACTCGGCTCTACTGAATCAGGGTCCTTTAAATATTGATCATACAAGTCAGCAAAGAAAACCGTATGAGCAGCGTTTAAAAAAGAAAAATTATCCATTATAAAAATTTCTATTTTTCAGATTACAAAGGTAATTAATATTAATTAAAAAGAATAGTAAAACTATATCTTCCTTTGCGTAAGTGAATTACCAATATTTTGCAGAAATTCCTTTTTTTCTTTAGATAATTTAAGAGATTCTAAAATTTGAAATGCATTGTCAGTATATTTTTGAATTTCAACAGCAATTTCATTTTCAATATTGCATTTATTATACATGTCTTTAACCAAAGTAATTTTATCTTTAGAATTATCATAAAGGCTATTATATAGTGAAATAAAATTAGACTTTTCATCGCCTGAAAGTAGCTCAAGAGTCTTTATGTATAAGAAGGTTTTCTTTTTCTCAATTATATCTCCTCCTATTTTTTTGCCAAAATCATTCTCATTGCCAAAACAATCAAGATAATCATCTTGCAATTGAAATGCTATTCCTAAATTTTTTCCAAATTCGTAAATTTTCTCTTGATCTGCTATTGGTGCATTTGCTATAATTGCTCCCATTTTCATTGCTACACCAATTAATTCAGCAGTTTTATAGGTTATCATTAATATATATTCATCCAAGAATATTTCTTGCTTTTTTTCAAAATCTATATCTAATTGTTGTCCCTCGCATACCTTTATTGCTGTTTTGCTAAATAGTGTTGCCATTGGCACAAAAATATTTGCTTCATAATTTTCAAATATCTGATAGGCTAAAATTAACATCACATCCCCAGATAAAATTGCAGTACTGTTGTCCCATTTTTTGTGTACTGTAGTATTTCCCCTTCTAAGATCTGCAGAATCCATAATATCATCATGGACTAAAGAAAAATTATGAAAAATCTCTCCAGCTAATGCAGCATTTAGTGCCTTTTTTGGTGATCCAGAAAAAATGTCTGTACTTATCAATGTTAATATGGGTCTAATTCTTTTTCCTTCAAGACTTAAAATATAGTTTACAGGAGCATATAAGTTTTCAGGGATTGCACTGATTGTATATTTTTCTATATGATCAGTAAACATTTGATGATATTGAGAAAGAGAAAGCATCCTATAATAATATTTGAGTTAAATGTATGATAAAATCCTAATTTAAAAAAGCTTGTTAAAATTATAAAATATGATAGAGTTATAAATAATATCTTATTAAATTTGCAAATGTAAAC
>Ga0066837_10000966_pt1 | contig 13347 bp, 10 predicted proteins | sample ETNtaG_25_FD_66730 | JGI IMG/M metagenome (GOLD analysis project Ga0066837, IMG submission 66730) | Marine microbial and viral communities from oxygen minimum zone, Eastern Pacific Ocean - ETNP201302SV86 | ecosystem: Environmental > Aquatic > Marine > Oceanic | place: Pacific Ocean: Eastern... | reverse complement strand
GCCGTCTGTGCGCTCGTGGTGTTGCATCACAATCTTGCGTGCCATGTCCCACTGGTCCAGGTGTTCCAATAGCCGAGCACTTTTGTAAACGTGAGAGCGCATAAGATTAAACTCAATCTCACTTAACGTGTCGCCTTTGTGCAGTAGTTTCAACGGCATAAAGGCCATGCCAAAATCATGGACATAGCTGGCAACAGCAAGCTGATCTTCATCAATGGGATTTTCAGCCACATCATTTATATACATCGCCAATTTCGCAATACGATCACCTCTACCAGCCCAATAGTCTGATCGACGCTCTATCGATTGCATTAGATCGCGAAAGAACAATATATCTTGTTTTTTCTCGCTACTGATATCTTTTGGAATACCTGTAGCCGCTAAGGTTGGTGGCTTTATTTGAACACGTTGCGGGTCGTCGTCGCTGCTTACAACATCAAGTGCGGGGTTAAGTAAAAGCACTGCTTCGGTAAGGCGCTTTTCATGATCAGCGGCATTATCAGGCGTGACTCGGCTAATTGCTAAGACGAGCTGATTATGAAGGCTATCATCATAGTCGGCTTTGCCATTGGCCATGACATTTTCAACGAAGGCTTTTACCCTATCCATCGTTAGCAGCACTAAGTCACTCATGGTGCTGGTATAGGCAACCTGCCCTTTGCGAAGGTAGTCTAGTAGGTCTTCAACATGCTGTAGAAGCGGGATCATAGGCGAGAAGTTAACTAACCCCAGATCGCCTTTAATGGTATGAATTGAACGGAAAAGCGCGCGCTGCAACTCGTTATCTTCAGGGCGAAGCTCTAACTCAATCAACGTTTGCTCACTTGATTCATAGAGTTCGTTAATTTCCTCCATTAGGTCAGTAAGAATATCCTCTTCTAGGTCATCTGGAGTAAATGTCTGCATATTGTTAATTACCGAGTTAGGTTCGCTTAAGCTTTCTATTATTGTAATCGGGTATCGGCAAAATTTCCTCATACTAAAGGTGATAAACACAACGACTTTTTCAACTTATGACCGAATGCATCAATAGACCTATAAAAACTCATCGGACAAGTGTACGCTGAAACTTCATCTATACTGCGCGCGTCAATTGTATCTAGGAGTTGTTTTGATCGCTTTATTCCGCATCCCCGCACTATTTATCGGATTCTTACTAATAAACATCGTGTTGCTGCTTGTTTGTATTGTAAGGCCATTTCATAAAGATAATGTGCATGCTGCAGGTAGCCTATATTCGCTAATGGCGAAAATCGTTGGGCTTAAGATTATTATTAGAAAAGATCCTGCCGTAAAAATTAACGAACCTTATGTATTTATTGCTAATCACCAAAATAGTTTTGACGTCATCACCATATGCAAAGCGGCCCTACCGGGTGTGGTAACAATAGGCAAAAAAAGCCTTAAGTGGATACCTATTTTTGGTCAAATTTACTGGCTATCGGGCAATATAATGATAGACAGAAAAAATTCAGGTAAAGCCCGAAATACGCTGGATATTGCAGCTAAACGTATTGCGAAAAAGAAGACGTCAGTGTGGTTATTTCCAGAAGGTACGCGCAGTTATGGCCGTGGAATACTGCCTTTCAAACAAGGGGCCTTCCGGTTAGCAAAAACCACTAACGAACCCGTAGTTATGGTTACTGCAAGCAACCTACATAAAAAAGTAAAATGGAATCGCTGGGATAATGGCATTGTGCTCATTGATATTGCAGCTCCTCAGCCGCTTACCGACGCGCATACCATTAAAGAATGGATGACCCATTTCAACGATGAAATGAAACAAAAGTTCGACGCGCTCAATACTCAGGTCGATGAACTGGAAAAAAGCAGGTAAACTTGCGTCAAAATTGCTAATGAGTATTTATTATGAATCAGTTCGATGAAAGAGAAGAGTGGTACGCGTTTAACCAAGAAACCATCGATGCCCTTCTAGAAGATGGCAGTCAAGCCGATGCCGACTATACCATTGAGCATCACTTCGCGAGTACCGACTTTGACGTGCTTGAAAAAGCCGCCGTCGACGCCTTCAAAGCGGGCTTTGAAGTCACTGATGCAGAAGAGTTAATGTTAGATGATGGCGAAACCATTTTTTGTTTCGATGCCGTGGTAGAAAGAAAGCTTGATATTGAAAAGCTCAATGCCGACGCTGACGCGCTGCTCAAAATTGCCGATAAGCACGACGTTACCTACGACGGCTGGGGAACCTATTTTGAACCTCGCGAAGAGGATGAGTATGAGGAAGAGGAACATCACCTGAACGATTAACCATCTTGGGTTACACCCGATTGCTGATTAAGCGTTAAGTTAGCCTTCAGCTTTTGTTCATCTTTTTCCGTCAACAATGACAGGGTCATTATCGATTGGAAAAGGATGGACAGATGAAGAATTTACTTTGTGCACTAACCACATACCCTGCTGTGGCGGCATTGCATCTAGCACTCGTTACACCTGTGCATGCAAGTACCGAACTTGAACCACAAACTAAGACCGTTGAATCGAAAGAGTATCGTTACGATAAGCCCTTTACTCCTTCAGCTTCTCTTGAGCCTAAAACCACAGGCATTGTAGAGAGCGACGAGGCAGTATCACAACGTGTTGATGAAGCCACACAACAAAGCACTCACTTAGTCAAAACCCAAACACATACGCAGCATCTCGGCGTAAATAAATCTTCTAGCGATATCGTGGTAAGCAGTATTAACGAGTTTTGGATTTATGAAAGCTGGGTAACGCTAAGTCAGGACATCGACTATGATGGCTATCATTCAACATTTTCCATCGAATTTGATGCCGATACGATTTTCACTCGAGCGCCAGTGTACGCCGTACTGTATTTAGGCAAGAATGATGTCTATGAAGCCATTCACGTCACTTCAGATTTCTACATCTACTCAGAAGACTCTACCGACACTTTTACCATAGAAAGTGCGTTAGTCTCTGGCTACCCGTCGGACGAGTACGATATTTTATTAGAGCTTTATGATGCGGACACTGAAATGCTTGTCGCCTTTACCGACCCTTATGATGACAGCGCACTGGCTTACCTTCCCCTTGAAAGTGAAAACCACGAATTTGTTCAAGAGGACACGATTGTCATCGTCGAGGAACATGGCGGTACTTGGACCTTTCTTACGTTGTGCTTGCTAAGCGGCATTGCACTTATCCGCAGAGCCCCAACAGCGCGTCTTTAATAAACCGCTACAAACGCGAATGTTTTTTTAAAAAGCTGTGCCAAGACACAGCTTTTGGCTATTTCTTACACTAAAGTCTGTTATATAAGTTAAACCTTCTTTATCAATTAACGTTGATTCGCCAATGTACCCATAAAAACAGTACATACTGACGCTTTCAATTGGTGTAATGCTATGAGCATCGACAATGTTAACTTGTTTAATCTTCTGGAAAATACGCACATTGGCGTGGTTATTCACAATGAATCAGGTGCCGTGGAGTACGCTAACCCTGCGGCGTTGGCACTTATTAACCTAAACATAGAGCAACTCAAAGAAAAAAGTTTGGATGTGGACGCTTGGGAGTTCACAGATATGCAAAATCGTACCGTACAGCGAACTTCCCATTTCCAAGGTATTAAACGCTGGTAGTGCTATTAATGAACAGATATTAGGTAAAACCCACCATGAAACGGGCCAGATTACATGGCTTAGCGTCAATGCCTACCCAGAGAAGTATGAAGTCAATGGCAAGACGCCGTCATTTGTAGTGGTTTACTTCGTCGATATTACGAAAAAAGTAAACAACTTTTCTTATAAAGATATCGTGCCAAACGCACAGGATATGATTTTAGTCACTGAAGCACTGTGCGGGCATACAGAATATACGCTTGAGGAATTAATTGGTGAAACGCCGCGAATATTTCAAGGCACACTTACCGACAAAGAGGCGACTCAGCGCATAAGGCAAGCGCTACTTGAGCACCGACCATGTACTGAAACACTGCTTAACTACACAAAAACAGGTAAGCCTTTTTGGGTTCAAATGAATATATTTCCACTCACAAATGACTATGGCGAAGTTACCCATTTCGCGGCGGTACAGCGCGATGTTAGCGAGACGAAGTTTCAAACCGAGCAATTAGATAAGCGAAACGCAGAACTTAAAAGAATTAAAGATAATTTAGAGCAGCTCGTTAATAACCGCACTAGGGAGCTGCGCTCTGCTAACCTGAAGCTAGAGAAATTAGCTTATGTTGACGCGCTAACACACATACCGAATAGAAGAGCATTTTTAGACAGCCTTAAAAAATTCCTACATCTTGCCTGCCGAAATAAACAGGCGATTTTAGTTGGTATTGCCGATGTCGATCATTTTAAATCGATCAATGATCAATTTGGCCATGCATTCGGTGATGATGTACTCGTTACTGTTGCACAAACTCTACAAAAGCTATTTCGTCAGGAAGATTGCATAGGACGAATTGGCGGAGAGGAGTTTGCATTCTGCATGTCGCTACCTACACCAAGGGCTGCCAACCAGTTGCTTGAAAGATTTCGCGAAACGATATGTCACCTTCATACCACCCAACCAATATTAAAAGGCCGAAACGTAACCGTGAGTATTGGCGCGGTGTATACGCAAAAAACGGAAAATACAGAGATAAAAGCATTACTTAAAGCCGCAGATGATGCGCTTTATAAAGCCAAAAATAGCGGTCGAAATGCTGTTGAATGTACGCTAGATGTAGATGTTTTGGTGACGCCCAAATTAGTAAAAGAATGTAATTAAGGGTACGAAATAACAAGCCCTACCTACTTTATAGAAAGCAAAGCCCCGCAAACGCTACGGTGAACAAGCATAAATGGGGCATGCAAAAGGTTTAGAGACTGTAACTAATTTTGTGTGCTGTCATCTGAGTGAATTGAAGTGTCCACGTCTTCTACTTCTACGACAACTTTTTCAACGAGTTTGACTCGCCCGTGACTGACTAATGCCTGCCTCAACACATACTCTATTTGCGCATTTACACTGCGTAAATCGTCGGCTGCCCACCGTTCCATGGCGGCAAGCACATTTTCATTTATCCTAAGTGGATACGCTTTTTTCTTTGCCAAAACAAAAACCTTATGCGCCGCAGTACGCTGCGGTACGCCACTGTGACGCGGTAGATACAAATGTGAATTAGTAAATTGTGCCTGTGTTAATCACAGGTTGCGTTGATTTATCGCCGCACAAGACGACTAAAAGGTTGCTTATCATTGTTGCTTTGCGCTCTTCATCAAGCTCAACTACGCCCTTTTCATTCAAACGTTGAAGAGCCATTTCTACGGTTCCTACCGCCCCATCAACAATTTGTTTTCGTGCAGCAACAATAGCCGATGCCTGTTGTCGTTGTAACATTGCACTGGCTATTTCTTGTGCGTAAGCAAGGTGACTAATACGAGACTCTAGAATAGTTATGCCCGCCTTGGCTAAACGAGCCTGTATTTCTTGCTGAAGGCGTTCTGATATTTCAAGTGGATGACTGCGAAGCGCCACTTCTGCTTGTTCGTCGTCTCGCGGATCATACGGAAAACTGCTCGCCATATTTCTAATAGCCGATTCACTTTGTATTCTTACAAAGCTTTCGTAATCATCAACATCAAATACTGCTTCTGCGGTATCTGTTACTTTCCACACCACTATGGATGCAATCTCGATAGGATTACCCTGATTGTCATTCACTTTAATTTTTGCGCTTTCAAAGTTACGAATGCGAAGTGAGATATTTACTTTGCGAAAAAATGGAATAGTCCAACGTAAACCCACATCCGACACCGTACCTACATAGCTGCCGAAAAAGGTCATCACTTTGGCCTGATTTGGCTGAACCATAAAGAAACCACTCCACAAGCTAGCTACTAATAGGCTTAGCACTCCACCGGCTTCTGCATTCCCTCCCACCGCATAGAAGAACGCAGCGCTTTGCGCCAGTAACAGTACGCCAATCATCAAATATCCATTTATTGAAAACCCATTCTTTTCTTGCATAGCTCTTACCTTTGATATCATTTTGATATCTTTATAATAGAAAAAAACGAATTTGACGAACAATGAAGTGTTTCCATATGTGTCAAAATAATTTCTATTTTTAACTTTCCATCAACATTTTTTGGTAACTCTATGAAATAGATGCCAGAATAAACACAGGTCATCGTTTATTATGGACGTACGCATATGCCTGAAAAATCTAATAGCGAAAACAGCGCTTCTCCTATTCGCCGAACCCTATTGAAAGGCGGTCTTGCCTTAGGTTTAACGGCAGGCGTTACGCCATTTGCCATCGGAAAAGCGAAACCCACCTTGCGGGTAATGGGTACCCACGTAACTCTTCAAGAGACTATTCGCCAGCGCGCTATGGAAGACTTAGGCATTAACATAGCGTTCGAACCCGGAGGCAGTGCTGCCGTCCTACAAAAAGCCTCCATGATCCCAACATCATTTGATTTATATGAGCAGTGGTCTAATAGCATAAACGTATTATGGCGAGCCCGTGCCATTCAGCCAATTGAAAAAAAGCGTCTTCAATATTGGGAAGAAATTAACGATTTAAGTAAAACCGGGAAACTAACCAAAAATGCGCGCATGGGCGCAGGCGATGCGCCTCATAAAATTTTAAACGTTCAAGATGATGGCACGTTAGGCGAAAACCACACTGATGGCATTAGCTTCCTACCCTACGTTCACAATGTAGACTCTTTCGGCTACGATACGTCGAATCTCCCTACCGAACTTCAAGGTCAAAAAGAAAGCTGGGGGTGGTTACTAGACAGCCGCTACTCTGGCAAAGTAGGCATTGTAAACGACCCAACCATTGGCTTGTTCGACTTGGCGTTAGCAGCCCAAGCTAAAGGCTTCATGCAGTTTCAAGATATAGGAGCTATGACTGAATACGAGCTCGATGACTTATTTAATCTCCTTATTGAGCTAACCCAGTTAAACCACTTTAATGGCTTTTGGACATCGGTGCCCGAATCTGTAGAATTTATGAAAAGTGGTCGTGTTGCCATAGAAAGTATGTTCTCGCCCGCAGTATCTGCACTAAACGGTCAAGATACCCCCGTTACATTCGCGGCACCGAAAGAAGGGTACCGCGGCTGGCACGGCGTAATGTGTTTATCCTCGGCAACGAATGGCAGAATGAAAGATGTTGCATATGAATACATGAACTGGTGGCTTTCTGGCTGGCCAGGCGCGTTTATCGCCAGACAGGGCTACTACATCTCAAATCCACAGCGCTCTGCGAAATATTTATCACTGGCAGAGTGGAACTATTGGTACGAAGGAAAGGTTGCCTCGGAAGCGTTAAAAGGAACCGATGGCAAGATAAGCGTTAAAAAGGGAGCACAGCGAACGGGGGGCAGCTATGAATCGCGACTCAGTAACGTTGCGGTTTGGAATACGGTTATGCCAACCTATGAATATAGCTTGCAGAAGTGGTACGAGTTTATTACCGCTTAAATCTACAAAATTGGCCATTCGCTAAATAAAATAAGGTCTCGACAGCTCACATGTTATCGTCAATTCGAATACAGCTTATCACGGTATTTCTTGCTTTGATCACCTTAATATTAGTGCAAGGTTTCATTGCGAGAAAAAACCAAGAGGTACTGAACGAGGGAATTTCTTTTGCCTCAAAAGCCGTTAACGACGTAGGTATAGTAAAAGAATTAGAGCGTGATGTGGTAGACCTTCAGCGCAACGTACTTATCTTTAAAGAAAATGCCAGCAAATCTGCAATAACGCGGTTTAGTCGGCTCATGGTTACCATTAACGCGAAACTCGATAAGCTGGCACAGGTTGATGAAACGGGCGAACTGCAAGATGGAAACTATATCCTTACGAGGATGAAAGAGCACCTTAATGCCTATCAACAAAACTTCACCCAGGTTGTCGACGCGCGCTCAGAACGAGACAACTTAGTTGCAAGGGGGACCCTTTCAGATATCACGGCGCTCGAGGCAACCCTGAACGACGCCCAAACCCAAGGAAAAGTGTCACCTGCAATGGTAGAAGAGGCAAAAATAACACTGGTTCGAGCCGAAAATGCCATGTTGAAATATATAATGAAGCCTGACATGCAGTACATAAAATCTTTCAACGAAGCTGCGGACTCACTAAAAGAATTAAACCTTTCCTCGGAACAGAAACTTACGCAAAGAATTGAACGCCTTACCGATAGAATAAAGAACGACTTTTTTAAGTTAACGCAAATAACCCAGGGGAATTTATTTCTCGTCAATGTTGTTATGGCCGGCTCTGCTAACGAGTTTCTTTATCTAAGTGGAGAACTCGCGAAGAAAGTCAGTACCGACTCTGAGGTAATAACTAAGCGAACCTATCAAACTGCCGAACAAACTCAGCGCAATGGCGAACTTTTTTCATTTATCGCTATTTTGCTCGCATTCGCTGCCGCACTCTTTTCCACATTTCGAATTCTTGAACCCATACGCTCTATTACAGAAGTGTTCAATAAGCTTTCTAAAGGCATTCAGATATCTAATATACCGGGAAGTAGACGCAAGGACGAAATAGGTAAGCTCGCCAAAGCAGCGCTTGTTTTCAGCGACAAAAACCGCCAGACCGAAAAGCTCTTAGATGAGTCGCGTAGCATGAACTCGCAGTTAGAGGGCTTAAATAAAGCGTTAACTGAATCAAAAATAAAAGCAGAGAAAGCGACTGCCTCAAAAAGCATATTCCTTGCGAACATGAGCCACGAAATTCGAACGCCCATGAATGGCATTATTGGGCTAATTGAACTTGCTCAGCAACAAGAGCTATCGCCCACTGTAAGGGGCTACCTTGATAAAGCGGCATACTCAGGGCAAATTCTTATTAGTGTAATTAACGACATACTCGATTTTTCCAAGATAGAGGCTGGTAAGCTGAAAATAGAAGAGGTGAGCTTCTCTTTACATTCACTGTTCGATAATTTGATAGCCGTGATTGCGCTGCGCGCAAAAGAAAAGAACTTATCGGTTCATTTTAACGTTAACCCTATACTCCCGCCTCAGGTCATTGGTGATCCTTTGCGCATTGCACAAATCATTATGAATATTGGCAACAATGCAGTGAAATTTACCGAGCAAGGACGCATTGAAATAGCCTTCGACGGGACGCTGAATGAAAAAGGCAACCGCCTTAACCTTACTATGCGTATTACCGACTCGGGTATCGGCATGAGTAAGGCTCAGTTAGACAAGATTTTCAAACCTTTCACTCAGGCTGATGGCTCTACCAACAGAAAATACGGCGGAACCGGTTTAGGGCTTGCGATTGTAAGTCAATTAACTGAACTGATGAACGGCCGAATTGATGCGTCATCGACAATGGGCAAAGGCAGCACCTTCGAGGTAAACCTTCCGCTTAGAGCATTTAAAAACCAGCCTGGCGTATTAGAACAAACGCCTCAACTTCCTGTTGGTAGCGTGTATGTGACTGATGCGCCCTTACTGCCCACCTCTTATTGTACGCAAATTCAGCTTTCGAGCGAGAATGTACTGACGCTTGAAGAGGCACAAAACACTCCTTCTTTACCCGACTATATTATTGTGGATATCCATGAGTTTGGTGCCTTTAGACAGAACATTAGCTGGCTAAACAGTCTACTCGACACAGGTAAATCTGTGGGGCTTGTCATGGAAAGTGCAGGTAGCGCATTACAAGCTAAATACGATACGCTTTGGAAAGGCCCGTTAATCATGCATCCTTTTACGCCTGCGCAGTTTGAGCGCTTTGTGAACCAGGTTATCTCTAAAGATTCGAATTACGAGGGACAACACTTTATGAGGAAGCTGAAGAAACCCCACTTGAAGGCCACATATTGCTAGTAGAGGACAATAATATTAACCAACTCGTTACGGGTGAAATGCTTACTAACCTAGGGCTTACTTTTGACATTGCCGAAGACGGGAAGCAAGCGGTACAAAAACTAGAAAATGCACCTCAATACGACCTTGTGCTAATGGACGTACAAATGCCGGTAATGGACGGATATGAAGCGACCCGTCAACTTCGAGAGAGAGGCTTTACTGATGTTCCGATTATTGGCCTATCAGCAAATGCCATGAAAGAAGACCGGCAAAGTGCTATGGATGCCGGTATGAACGACTACTTAACAAAGCCGATTAAGCAAAAATCGTTAATTGGCATGCTCAGGCGATACCTTGTGAAGACGGAAAGGTAGGTATTCACCGCTATTTTATGCAACATCGTTAAATAGCGAACTAAACGTTGTGCTGCTTTTTTTCAGCAGCTAGGAAAATAACAAAGCACAAAAAAAGGTTGCCTTGGTTGGCAACCTTTTTCGCGTTTACTTCACTGTAATGGCTTACAGCGCTTTTATGGTGTCGAACTGCTCTTTAAGTTTGGCTAGGGCTTTTTCGCCCTCTTCTAACTTACCGCGTTCTTTTTCAATAACCGCTTCTGGTGCATTACTTACGAACTTCTCGTTACCTAATTTGCCACGAGTACGAGAAACATCTTTCTCGATTTTCTCCATGGCCTTAGTAATACGAGCAAGCTCTGCGTCTTTATCGATAAGCCCTGCCATTGGGATAAGAATTTCCATCTCGCCCACAAGCGCTGTGGCGCTGGCTGGTGCTTCTTCACCGTCTTTCAATATAGTTACGGTTTCAAGCTTAGAAAGCTTATCGAGGAACGCTTTAGCCGCATCAAGACGACGCGCGTCTTCATCGCTTACGTTTTTAAGTAGCGCGTTAAGCGGTTTGTTTGGCGAAATGTCCATTTCACCGCGGATATTACGAATACCCACGATAAACTTCTTCACCCACTCGATATCAGCAAGTACTTTGTCGTCTTGTTTTGCTGCATCAACCTCAGGGAATGCCTGAACCATAATGCTGGCGCCCTCTTCCACCTTAAGCGCACTTTGTGGCACAACGCGCTGCCAAATAGTGTCGGTGATAAATGGCATTAGCGGGTGCAACAAGCGAAGCAGGCTTTCAAGTACGTTAATAAGCGTATGACGTGTACCGCGCTTTTCAGCGTCGGTGCTGGCATCGTTGCTAAGCACAGGCTTAGTCAGCTCTAAGTACCAGTCGCAGAACTGGTTCCAGGTGAACTCGTAAACCGTTTGCGCAGCAATGTCGAAGCGGTAGTCTTCAAGGGCCTTTTCAAACTCAACCAGGGTTTGTTGGAACTTCGCCCAAATCCAGCGATCGGCCATGCTAAGTACCATTTCGCCACCGTCACGACCTGTGTCGTGCTCTTCAGTGTTCATCAATACGAAACGCGATGCATTCCAAATTTTGTTACAGAAGTTGCGGTAGCCTTCAACACGGGCCATATCAAAGTTGATATCGCGGCTGGTTGACGCCATGGCTGCAAACGTAAAGCGCAGTGCATCTGTACCGTATGCCTGAATACCGTCAGGGAACTGCTTACGCGTGCGCTTGGCAATCTTTTCAGCCAGCTGCGGCTGCATCATGCCTGCGGTACGCTTAGTGACTAGCGACTCAATATCAATACCATCAATCAAATCGATGGGGTCAAGCACGTTGCCCTTTGACTTTGACATTTTATCGCCGTTCTCATCGCGAATAAGACCAGTAATGTAGATGTCTTTAAACGGAATTTTGCCGGTGAACTTCTTGGTCATCATGATCATTCTGGCAACCCAGAAGAAGATGATGTCAAAGCCAGTTACTAGCACCGAAGATGGCACAAAGGTTTCAAGATCTGGCGTTTCTTCTGGCCAGCCCATGGTCGCGAACGGCCATAGTGCACTTGAGAACCAGGTATCTAATACATCATCGTCCTGTGAAAGCGTTACGTCACTGCCAAGGCCGTGCTTTTCACGCACGTCTTCTTCGGTACGGCCAACAAAAACGTTGCCGTTTTCGTCGTACCACGCTGGAATGCGGTGTCCCCACCACAGCTGACGTGAAATACACCAGTCTTGGATGTTGTGCATCCACTGATAGTAAGTCTTGTTCCAGTTCTCTGGCACAAAACGAATTTCGCCGCTTTCAACCGCTTCAATCGCAGGTTTAGCAAGAGACTCAACGGCTACATACCACTGGTCAGTTAGGTATGGTTCGATAACTGCGCCAGTTCTGTCGCCACGTGGCACTTTAAGCTTGTGCGGCTCAATCTTAACCAATGCGCCTTGTGCGTCTAAATCGGCCACGATTTGCTTACGCGCGTCGAAGCGATCTAAACCGCGATACGCTTCAGGCGCATCATCGTTAATTTTCGCATCGTCGGTAAGAATGTTGATCATAGGCAAGTTATGACGCTTACCCATGTCGTAGTCGTTGAAGTCGTGAGCAGGCGTAATTTTAACGCAGCCTGTACCGAATTCTTGGTCTACATAGTCATCGGCGATAACTGGAATTAAACGGCCTGTAATCGGTAGCTTAATTTCTTTGCCGATAAAGTCTTGATAGCGCTCGTCATCTGGGTGTACCGCAACCGCTGTATCACCTAGCATGGTTTCAGGGCGCGTTGTCGCAACCACTAGCTCACCGCTACCATCTGCAAGTGGATAGCGCATGTGCCACATGTGACCGTCTTCTTCTTCGTTCAGTACTTCAAGATCAGATACTGCTGTGTGAAGCACTGGATCCCAGTTAACCAAACGCTTACCGCGGTAAATAAGGCCTTCTTCGTGTAGCTTAACGAACACTTCAGTTACGGCTTTAGACAGGTCTTCGTCCATGGTGAACACTTCACGAGACCAGTCAGGAGACGTACCTAGACGGCGCATTTGACCAGTGATCGTTCCGCCGCTGTGCTCTTTCCATTCCCACACTTTTTTGATGAAGTCTTCGCGACCTAAATCGTGGCGCGTCTTGCCTTGTGCGTTAAGTTGGCGTTCTACCACCATCTGGGTTGCAATACCGGCGTGGTCAGTACCCACTTGCCATAGCGTATTGTCGCCCTTCATGCGGTGATAACGGGTTAAGGCGTCCATAATGGTTTGTTGGAAACCATGGCCCATGTGAAGGCTACCGGTAACGTTTGGTGGCGGAAGCAAAATACAATAAGGGTCGCCGCTACCTGAAGCTTTAAATAAACCCGCCTCTTCCCATGACTTGTAGCATTGCTGCTCGATGGACTGCGGTTCGAAGGTTTTATCCATTACACACTCTCAAATTGAAGCTAAACGCGAATGACTTATGCAGATTTGAACTGCATGTTGCATCCAGCTTGCTGATAGTTTTTGTATCTTACCCGCGCGGCCTGTTTGGCGTTCTCGTCCACGGGTACAAAATCGATGATTTGACGATGCTGGTTGGGTGTAGGCACCATACCGGACCCCACATTAACCACCATTTGTCGTCTGGCTACCTGCTCTGGCCGCCAACAAATTTCCACCGGCGTTCC
>Ga0066837_10000962_pt1 | contig 13368 bp, 15 predicted proteins | sample ETNtaG_25_FD_66730 | JGI IMG/M metagenome (GOLD analysis project Ga0066837, IMG submission 66730) | Marine microbial and viral communities from oxygen minimum zone, Eastern Pacific Ocean - ETNP201302SV86 | ecosystem: Environmental > Aquatic > Marine > Oceanic | place: Pacific Ocean: Eastern... | reverse complement strand
CCTGGCGCGGGGGCCGGCAGCAATGAGGAGCCGCCGCCGGAGATGAGCGCGACCACCAGATCGTCCTGATCCAGGTTTGACACCAGCTCAAGCAGTCTTTTGGCAGCGGCCGCGCCTGCAGCGTCGGGAACCGGGTGCGCCGCTTCCACGATTTCAATGCGCTCGCAGGCCTCCGCATAGCCATAGCGCGTAACGACCAGCCCCGATATCTCGCCTGGCCAGGCTTGTTCGAAGGCCCGGGCCATCTGCGCCGAAGCCTTGCCCGCTCCGATAACGATGGTGCGTCCCTTGGGTTTTTCGGGCAGATGCCGCTCGACCGCCAGGGCTGGCTGGGCCTGTGCAACGGCTTGGTGGAACAGGCGTTCGAGCAGGGAGCGGTCCATGTGGTCTCGGTCTTCAGTGTGCGCCAGATTGGCCCTTGTCGCCATCGCCAGGGATTTTGTCCAGTCCTGCATCTTGTCAAATGCCTGCCACACAGGTCCATTACCCCCGCGCCAAGGAGGCCCCATGTCGCAGAGATTCGCCATTTACTACGCTCCCGCTGTCACCGACCTGCTGTGGGAGCGCGCTGCAGTCTGGCTCGGTCGCGACCCGGCTACCGGGGAGAGCTACGACGGCGCCGTTGCCGGCCTGGAGCGGGCACGCCTGCTCAACCTCACTCAGTCCGCCGGCCGCTACGGTTTTCACGCCACCCTCAAGCCGCCCATGGCCCTGGCCCCGGGTCAGACCGAACAAGGCTTGCGTGCGGCCATGCAAAAAACCGCAGCTGAACTTGAGCCGGTTGCTCTGGGCAAGCTGCGGATCGCGTCGTTGGATGGGTTCCTTGCCCTGATGCCTGAGATGGACAGCAACGAGCAACTGCAAGATCTTGCTGCGAGCGTTGTGGAGGCGTTCGAGCCGTTCCGCGCTCCGCTCAAGCCGCGAGACCGCGCGGAGCGCGCCGCGCGCGGATTGACGCCGCGCCAGGAGGAATTACTCGACGCTTATGGCTACCCCTATGTGTTCGATGAGTTTCGCTTCCATATGACGCTGACCGACCGGCTCTCGGAGGCCGACCACCATGAGGTGATGCAGGCGGCGCAGACCTGGTTCGGCCCGGTGCTCGACGCCCCGGTTACCCTGGACCGCCTGACCCTGTTCCACGAGAAGGAGAACAAGCTTCCCTTCAATCGCATTGCCGAGTTCGGACTGGGGCACTGACGGCCATGCGGGAGATTGTATTTGCCAATGCGCAGATCGTTCTGGCTGACGAAGTCGTCATAGGCAGCGTGCTGGTGCGGGATGGCAAGATCGCCGCTATCGATGCCGGGGCCAGCCGTTCAGGGGAGGACTTGGAGGGCGACTATCTCATCCCTGGCCTCGTCGAACTGCATACGGACCATCTGGAAAACCATTATCGGCCACGCCCCGGTGTGTTCTGGGATCCGCTGGCGGCGTTGCACGCCCATGATGCCCAGATTGCCGGTTCTGGCATAACCACAGTCTTCGATGCTGTAAGGATCGGTTCGGACAATGATCTCCCGGACATGCTTTCCCACGCCCGCAAGCTGGTCGATGCCGTGCGGACCGGCGGGGCGGGTGGCTGGCTGAGGGCGGAACATTTCATCCATCTGCGCTGCGAATTGCCCAGCCACGATGTTGTCGATCACTTTGACGCGCTGGCAGACCACCCCATGACCCGGTTGGCATCAGTAATGGATCATACGCCCGGCCAGCGGCAGTTTCGCTCGCTCGACGCCTATAGGCGCTTCTATGCCAAGCAGATGGGACGCAGTCCGCAAGAGTTGCAGGCCTATGTCGATGCGCGGCTGGACGAGCACAGGCGCCATTCCGGGCCAAACCGTCGGGCTATCGTGTCACGGGCCAGAACAATGGGCATAGCGCTGGCGAGCCATGATGACGCCACCTTGGCCCATGTCGAGGAGGCCGAGACCGATGGCGTTGCCATCTCAGAATTTCCCACCACGCTTGAGGCGGCCTCTGCGGCGCATGAGGCCGGGCTTGCCATCCTGATGGGCGCTCCCAATGTCGTCCGTGGCCAGTCCCATTCGGGCAACATCTCCGCCACCGATCTGGTTGTCGGTGGTCTGCTCGATATTCTGAGTTCAGATTATGTCCCCTATGCCCTGATGCAGGCTGCCTTTCTGTTGCCGCAGCGCGTCGAGGGCCTTGACCTGCCCGCGGCCCTGGCTACCGTGACCAGCAATCCGGCGAGGGCCGCCGGGCTTGAGGACCGGGGGGAAATCGCGCTGGGCAAACGGGCCGATCTTGTAAGGGTGGCAGCCGACGCACCGCTTCCGGTGGTGCGGGGCGTCTGGCGCGAAGGGCGGCGTGTGAGTTGAACCAACGGCCCCCCGGAGTATTGGTCCTTGTGGTCGGTCCGTCGGGCGTCGGCAAGGACACTTTGATCGGTGGTGCCCGTCAGGCCCTTGACGGTGACAAGCGCTTCAGCTTCGTGCGCCGGTTCGTCACGCGTCCCGCGGACATCGATCTGGAAGATCATGTCAGTCTCGACCGGCAGGCTTTCGCCACCGCCAAGCGTGCCGGCCGTTTTGCCCTGACCTGGCAGGCGCATGGCCTGGACTATGCCCTGCCAATCGGGGTTGATACCGATCTGGCATTGGGCCGCGTGGTCATCGCCAATATTTCCCGCCATGCCGTGCCGGAGGCGGTCGCCAAATATCCGCTCTGCCGGGTTATCCAGGTTTCTGCCGAGATTTCTCTGCGCGCCGCTCGCCTGTCAAAGCGCGGCCGTGAGACCCACGACCAGATTGTCGCGCGACTGGCCCGTCAGGGCGCCGCGTTGCCGGCCAATGTAGAGCCGGTGGTCATAGACAATTCCAGCACGCTGGCCATTGGTGTTGCCGCTTTCGTCATGGCATTGCGCCGCATTGCCGAGGATTGAACCCTTCGCTTTGCCGGGGCGTTTGTCTCTTGATAGAAAAGCGTCAGGAGATTTCCGTGTCCCGAAACAGCCTTTACGGCGTCATCGCCATTCTGGCCATCGCGCTGGTCGCGTTCGGCATCTACACCTATCAGCAGCAACAGGCCCGGCCGGGCATAGAAGTTCGGGTCGATGAACAGGGGATTTCGATCGATGGGAACGGCTAGCGATAGCACAGAACTGCGCCACCAGGCGATTGTTACGGCGCTGACATCGGAGCTCGAGCGGCAGGCCGACAGCGGCGCATCCAGGATCGATGTCCATGCTTTGGCAAAGGCGGTAGAAAGCGCGCTCGATCCGGCACCGCCCGAGGCCGAGGGCCGCCGTCCGTCCGAACTGAATGCGACCAACGACGATTGAAGCGCGCGTTGGACGTCACACAGAAAGGCCGGTGGTCACCCACCGGCCTTGCTAGGCGGCTTCGCCGGCAGCGACGGCGCGGCTAACGGCTGAGTGCGCCGTCTCCACAGATGGAAAGCGCTGCCCGTCCATGGCAAAGGCCGGTAGCTTCACGGCCACGAACCTGTAGCCTTCGGCATCCGGTACAACCACACCCTGTGGTTCCCCGGCGACTTCTATGACAATTGGCCTGAGCTTATCGGCTCTGTTTAAGTTCTTTTCCTGCATGGGTGGAATCTCCACTTGCGCGGCAATCCAACACGGCTCCTTCACTCTGAAGGGAGTCCGGGGCTGGCAGCGCGGGGTCTATCGGTTTTGTGAGACGAGGATGTGACGGATCAGATCACATTCGTTTTGCGCGACAGGACCCTTGCCAGCGTTTGGGATTTCGCATGCAGGCTACTACGGTCGAACACGTGGCATGGATCGTGAAGGTCTTCGATGTCGTCATCGTCATTCCTCTCCTTGCGGGTGTTGAACGCAGGTGTGGCACGCCAATGCGGCGGCGCAATGGCAAGATAGGGAACGCAGTCAGGTTTTGCCAGTGCACCTTTATGCGTATTTTCGGGAAATCCCGGAAAAGCCTGCCCGAAACATCCGGCAGGGTAAAATCCTGATACCATTACTCAGGTTAATTGACAAGTGCTTGCGGCTTGCTTCGCCGTCCGCAATCTGGTGTTGTTTGCCAATCAAGCGTCCCGCCTTCTTCCTGGCGGGTCTGAGGGGAACATAGGTGTCGCAAGAAGAAGTGCCGCCCGCCTCGCGCGGCAAGCGGGGCGTCAAGCCGTCGGGCAAGCCCACGCTCAAGACCATCGCGCAAATGACAGGGTTGGCAGTTACAACCATTTCTCGAGCGCTCAACAATGCGCCTGAGCTGGCTCAGGAAACCCGCGACCGCGTTCAGAAGATTGCCGCCGAGATCGGCTACATGCCGGATCGCGCGGCGCTGCGTCTGAAGACCGGACGCACCAATGTCATCTCCCTCATCCTCGAGCCTGACGAGCAGATATACGGCTTTGGCACCAATCTCGTGACGGGCATTACCGAAGCTCTGCGCGACACCAGCTATCATCTGGTCATCACCCCGCTTTTCCGCAATGTGGAGCCCATTGAGCCGATCCAGCACATCGTGCACAATCGCATGGCCGACGGCGTGATCTTTTCCAAAGCTGAAGCCTTCGACGAGCGTATCCGCTTCCTGAATGACAACGACTTTCCCTTTGTCAGCCACGGTCGCAGCCGCTGGCCTGAATCGCATCCCTTTGTCGACTACGACAACGAGGCCTATGCCTATGGCGCTACGCTGCGGCTGGCAGCCAGGGGGTGCCGCAAGGTTTCGATCATCTTGCCCGATAGCGCTCTGACCTATACCGAGCACTTGAAGGCAGGCATGGAACGGGCGGCACGTGAGGCGGGGATTGCTTACGAGTTTGCCGCCGACGTCAATCTGAGTAGCCCGGCCGATGCCATCCGCAGCTATGTCATCAAGCGCGCCAAGCGGCCGGATGGCCCCGATGGCTATGTCTGCGCTTCCGAGATATCGGCCCTGGCCGTTATCGGCGGCCTCAACGATGCGGGCTTGGTCGTTGGCAAGACCGCTCATGTGGTGACCAAGCAGGCCTCCGACATGTTCGCCCAGTTTCAGCCGGGCGCCGAAACCGTGCCAGAGGACTTCGTCGCCGCCGGGCGCAATCTGGCGAGCCTTCTCCTCCGCCGGATCGCGGGTGAGACTGAGGGCCTGCAGTTTATCGCTCAGCCGGTCTTCGAGTGGGACGCCTGAAGGTCAGCAAGTGTCCAATCCAGAAGCTGTTTATCGGATACTGAAGGATAATGCCCCGGCCGCTCTCTGCGATGACTGCCTGGCGTCGGCCGCGAAAGTGCAGCCTCGGCAGCAAGTCAACATTATCGCGAGATCGCTTGGTCTGACGCGAGACTTCCAGAGACGTGATGGCATATGCGCCATGTGCGGCGATGAAAAGCTAGTAACGAGGTCAGTGAGCGGGCGAGGCGTCCGTTCGCTGCCGCGCACCTAACCCTCCAGCTCCTCCCGCAGCATTTCGAGTTCTAGCCACTGCTCCTCCGCGGCGGCCTTTTTCGTCGCAGCCGCCTCCAGCGCCTTGGATTTGGCCGCAAAGCCACTGGGGTCCTTGGTGTAGAGATCGGGCGCAGCCAGAGCCTTGTTCAGTGCGGCGATCTCGGCGTCAAGCTTGTCGATTTCTGCTGGCAGGGTTTCAAGCGCATGCTTCTCCTTGAAGCTGAGCTTGCGCTTGCTGGCTGGTGCCGGGGAGGCCGGCTTTGCCTTGGGCTTGTCTGTCTTGGCGGGCCTGTCGAGCTGACGGGCGGCAACGCCGGATCCGCGCTGCGTGACCATGTCCGAATAGCCGCCGGCATATTCGGTCCAGCGACCGTCTCCTTCCGCCATTATGACCGACGTCGCGACCCTGTCGAGGAAGTCGCGGTCATGGCTGACCACCACCACGGTTCCCGCATAGTCGGAAACCATTTCCTCGAGCAGATCGAGCGTTTCAAGGTCCAGGTCGTTTGTCGGCTCGTCCAGCACCAGGAAGTTTGAGGGCAGTGCGAGGGCACGGGCCAGCGCCACGCGGGCCCGTTCGCCACCCGAAAGCTTGCCGATCGGGGTATTGGCCTGTTCAGGGCTGAACAGGAAGTCCTTCATATAGCCAACCACATGCTTGGGCTCGCCATTGACGTGAATGGTATCGCTGCCGCCACCTGTCAGCGCGTCCTTGAGGCGGGTATCGGGCTGCAGTTTGGCGCGCCCCTGGTCCAGCATGGCCAGTTCGAGCGCCGCCCCGAGCTTGATTGCGCCGCCGTCCGGCTCCAGATGGCCGGTGAGCATCTTGATCAGCGTGGTCTTGCCGGCCCCGTTCGGCCCGACGACCCCGACCCGGTCACCGCGCAGAATACGCGTGGAGAAGTCCCGCACGATGGTGCGGGCACCAAAGCTCTTGGAAATGTTTTCAGCTTCCGCCACCAGCGCGCCCGACGTCCGGCCCTCGCTGACGGCCAGGGTCACCCCGCCGGCCACCTTGCGCTGCTCTCGGCGTTCCTGCCTGAGATTGGCCAGCCGCTCGAGCCGGCCTACATTGCGCTTGCGCCGCGCGGTCACGCCATAGCGCAACCAGTGTTCTTCGCGCACAATCTGGCGGTCGAGTTTGTGCCGTTCCTTTTCCTCAAGCTCCAGCACTTCGTCGCGCCAGCCCTCGAACGCCGAAAACCCCTTCTCGATCCGCCGGGTAACCCCGCGATCCAGCCATACTGTGGAGCGCGACAGGTCAGAGAGGAACCGGCGGTCGTGGCTGATCAGAACCATGGCGGAGCGCATCTGACTCAATTCCGCCTGCAGCCATTCGATCACCGGCAGGTCCAGATGGTTGGTAGGCTCGTCCAGCAGCAAGACGTCAGGTTGTGGGGCCAGCACCCGTGCCAACGCTGCGCGGCGGCCTTCGCCGCCGGACAGCGTGGTGGGCTTTTCTGTTCCTGCAAGTCCAAGGGCATCAAGCAGATATTGTGCCCGATAGGGATCGTCACCCGGTGCCAGACCGGCCTCGACATAAGCAAGTGTTGTCTCGTAGCCGGACAGGTCCGGCTCCTGCGGCAGATACCGGATGGTCGCGCTGGGCTCTGCAAAACGCTTGCCGGCATCGTGCTGGACAAGACCTGCAGCAATCTTGAGCAGCGTTGACTTGCCTGAGCCATTGCGGCCGACCAGCGCGATGCGCTGGCCGGGCGAAACGATCAGTTCGGCGGCTTCGAGCAATTGCGTTCCGCCAAAGGTGAGCTGGATATCCTGGAGCGAAAGGAGGGGAGGCTGGGCCATGTTCTGTCCGGAAGCATTCGGCCCCGGATAGAGCACAGGGACGGACGCAGATCAATCAAGGGAAGGCAGAAGGCCGGTCAGGACGTTGAGGATCCTGACCGGCCCGGGGAGACGGTAGCAGCAAGCCCCGTCGCATTCTGGCACCCGGACCCACAGGCCCCAAGGGGTCGTAGCGCCATGAGCGCAATCAACCATGCATAAACATGATTGTCAAACTCATATTTGATTTGCTCTCGGATTTGGTCAGGCAGCGTTGACTGCTTCATCCGCGGACAGGCCTAGCCGCTCGCGGATCGAGCGCTTCTTGCTGGCCAGATCTGCTATGGTGTAGCGCTCCAGCACCTCGAAGAACGCGCCCAGGGCCTCGCGCAGCGCAGCATTGAGGTCGCACTCCCCGATCAGCGGGCAGTCGGCGCCATCCTCGAAACACTCCGCAAGTGCGAAGTTCTCTTCCGTCAGCCGGATCGTTTCAAGCAGGGTGATATCCTTGGCAGGCTTGCCCAGCTTGATGCCACCATGCCGTCCACGCACCGTCTGCAACAACCCCGACTCCACCAGCGGCTTGATCAGCTTGAACAGGAAAAGTTCCGAAATGCCGTAGGCGCGGGCAATCTCGGCGACGCGGCTCAACCCGGGTTCGTTCACCGCACAATAGACCAGCGTGCGAATGGCATAATTGGATTGGCGGGTCAGTCTCACGGGAAACCTTTCTGCTGCGTCGGGCGAGCCTCGATGAGGCTGGGTAGGTCCTCATAACGTGGCTCGCAGCTTATAACCATTCTAAAAAATGTCAAACAATCTTGAAGCCAACGGTCATGTTATTGTGATCAGCGGACGGGCTGGACAGACATTTACCTTCCACCTATGAATTTAATAGGGGGCGGAGGAGGTTTGGAGTGGATAAAACAGTCACCCGAGCCATGTTAGGGGATAGTGTTGCTGACGCGACGGGCCTGTCGCGTCACGACGCAGTGCAGATTGGCGAACGCATGTTCGAACTGATCGGCGAAGCCCTCATGCGTGGCGAAACAGTCAAGTTAAGTGGATTTGGGACCCTGGACGTTCGATCGCGCGCCGAGCGCATCGGCCGCAACCCGCGGACCGGCGAGGAGCACCGTATTGCGCCCCACCACACCGTGGTACTTATTCCCAGCGCCCGGTTGCGCGAGGCACTCGAGCCCAGGCCGTCCCGAGCCAAGGCTCAGAAGTAGCGGCGGTAGAGCGGCAATTCTGCTGCGCCGATAGCAGGGGCCAACCGGCCATGCCGGCCATTGATGACGCGTGGCATCTTGAACCCTCTGGTCTTGAAACGGCTCATTTCGATCCCCAGGCGCTCAGTCAGCCGTTGCGCCATGTCCGGACCGAGTTCGCAGTCCAGCACCACCACAGGCGATTCGAGAACCACCAGCATGTTGTGGACCACCTGTGCCAGGGCCTGCGCGGCATCCCCCACCCAGCAGTCGACGATCGCGGACATGCCTTGCAGGTCCCAGTCCGATACCGGCTGATCCGCCTGGGCAAATCCGGCCGCGGCCAGACGTTCCCGGAGCGCGAACAAGGATGCCACCTGATGCGCCACTTGAGGCGCCCCCTGATTGATACAGACAAGGCTGGAGCCGAGATCCGCCGCATGACCAGAGGGGCCTTCCCAGAGCTGGCCGTCGCTGACGATGCCCGCCAGCAGCACCTCCGAGACCAGCAGGAAGATCACATTGGCCGGGCGGGGTGGATCGAGGGCGATCAGTTCAGCCCAGCAACCGGCATTGCCGTCATTGATCTGCGTGACCTCAAGATGGGTCCGTTTGCCCAACTCGGCGACCGGATCGATCTGGCACCAGCGGCTCACCTGATCCGATGGAGCGCCAAGCAGGTCCAGATCGGTGGTGAGTGACCCGGGAAGGGCCAGGCCGACATCGAGCAGGCGTGCGTGCTGGTCGGGCCGCAAGGACTGCTCAAAGTCCGCCAGGAGCCTGCCGATCTTGTCGAACACGATGTCTGCGTCGGGGTAGTCGTAGTCTTCCCGGTGGTGGCGGAGGATCTCCGCATGCATGTTGATCAGGACAATCTCGAAATGCTTCCAGCCCATTTCCACACCGAAAGCAAAACCGCCATCGGCATTCAGGAGGATGGGCGTGGCTGGTTGTCCCCGTCGCCCCCTCAGCACCGGTCCGCGGACAATCAGCCCCTCGCTCTCCAGATCGATGAGAATGGCCGACACCGTCTGGGGTGCCAGCTCCGATATGCGCGAAATCTCCGCATTGGAGGCGCCGGAATTGAAAGCAATGACCGTCAGGACGGTCTTCTCATTGGCGCGCCTTACCCCATTGTGCCGTACGCCGCGTCGGCCAGTCACGAAAATGTCGCGTGTTGCCCCTTGATCCAAAGTTGTCACAAAAATCGCTCCAGACGGACAAATGGTGTCTTTGGTCAAAGAAATAAACATTCGGACTGGATGCGGCACAGAACTGAAATTGGTGCGGCATCACAATCTTGCTTCCGCAATGCCAGCAAGTGCGTCGCGCCGTCAAGTATCTGGCACAAAACCAGGATTGCCCTGTGCCGCGCTCAATTTCCGCTATCGGTCAGCAGCTATTTGGTTTGCTTGCCAAGCTTTTCACCTGTGCCACCGGCGTGCCGAGGCGATGGGCCAGCGGGGCGACGATTCACAATGCAGGTCAATTGGCTGTCTTGGACCCAGCGCCCGGCTCGCCGATTTGTTCGACCGGCGGCACGCGCGGCGCGCACCATTGCAGCGCCTCGGTGATCGACCGGTATGAGCCGGAGAGGTCGAGAAAGGCAAAGGCGCCCTGTTCGTCGTCTGCGTGGCGCAGATAGACGAAACTGCCGTGGCGCAGCCCGTCCAGCAGCCAGCCCTCCGGGTCGTCGAGGCGCGCGCCATAAACGCCGCTGTCCACCTGTGCCGCCATCTGGCGCCTCTCACGGTCCAGCGTCATTTCCCAACGGCCGGCATCGCCACCCAGACGGCTCGAATAGACATATAGGCCCGTCGAATAATCGTCCTCGCAGCGCACCGCCAGGCAGGTGAAGTCAGTACTGGTCGAGCCCCGCGTGCAACCCAGGCTCGCCCGGTCCCCTTCGCCTGGCAGCGGTGAGTAATGCCAACCCGGCGCCTGTCCTGTCGCCGGCAGGACAGGCGCCAGGGCATAGGCAAACAATACTAGCGCTGCGGCTCGATAAGATCCCATTTGTTTCCATATAGATCGACAAAGACGGCCACTTTTCCATAGGGCTCCTGCCGCGGGGCCTCGAGGAATTGAACCCCTTCGGCCAGCATACGGGCGTGGTCGCCAGCAAAATCGTCGGTTTCGAGGAAAAACATCACCCGCCCCCCGGCCTGGTTCCCTATGGCAGCCTCCTGTATCGGGCCGTCCGCCCGGGCCAGCAGCAGCCTGGCGCCGCTCTTGCCGGCGGGTGCCATCACCACCCAGCGCTTGTCGCCATCAAGCGGCGTATCTTCGGCGAGGTCGAAGCCCAAGGTGTCATGATAAAAGGCAATGGCCTCATCATAGGATTTGACGACCAGCGCGATGGTAGCAATCGATTGTGTCATCGCTCAAACTGAGAGCAGCGCCGCAACCGCGTCAAGCCGGGGCTGGAGCAATCGAACGGATCAGTCAAGAACCGTCCATTTCTGTGGATTGCCCATTGGGCTTTGATTGTGTTGACCAAACGGTCAACGATTCCCGTTGCGCTCTTGTGAAATCTACGCTTTGTTGTCGCCCAAGCCACCTTTGGGCATCCATTGAGATGGCGTTTTTCAAGGAACGGGAGACTATTCATGCACACTTCTTTGACCCGCATCGCGGCGGTCCTGATCGCCTCGACGATGCTCGCGGGAGTCGCGCAGGCCGAAACGGTCCGCTGGGCGCGTTCGTCCGACTCGCTGACGCTGGACCCGCATTCGCAGAACCAGGGCGTCACCCACACCTTTGCCCATCACATCTATGAAACGCTGATGTGGCGCGATACCGAGGGCAATCTGATCCCGCGCCTTGCCACCGAGTGGTACGTCAAGGAAGATGATCCGACGGTTTGGGTGTTCAAGCTGCGCGAAGGCGTCAAATTCCACGATGGGGCCGACCTCACGGCAGAGGACGTCGTATTCTCGCTCGACCGCGCCCGTTCGGAAGGCTCCAACCTCAAGCAGCTCCACGCCGAAGTGGCCGAAGTGCGTGCCGTGGACGACTACACCGTCGAGGTGCAGATGGTCGGTCCGTCGCCGCTCTATCCCAACAATGTCACCAACACCTTCATCATGGACAAGACCTGGTCCGAAGCCAACAATGTCCAGGAAGTGCAGGATTTCGCCGCCGGTGAATCCAACTATGCCGTGCTCAACACCAATGGCACCGGCCCCTATATGCTGACCTCGCGCGAGGTTGACGTCCGCTCCGTGCTGTCGGTCTTTGATGGCTGGTGGGGTGAAGCGCCAGAAGTGACCGAAATCATCTATCTGCCGATCGCCGACAATGCCACACGCATCGCGGCGCTGCTCTCGGGTGACGTCGATATCGTGCAGGACGTGCCGGTGCAGGACATCGAACGCCTCAAGAATTCGCCCGGCTTCAAGGTCGAGACCGGCCCGGAAAACCGTGTGATCTACTTCGGCTACAAGTTTGGCGAAGAGCCGCTGAAATCTTCCAACATCACTGACAGCAACCCGTTCAACAACCCGCTGGTGCGCGAGGCCATGGAACTGGCGCTCGATCGCGACGCCATCCAGCAGGTCGTGATGCGCGGCAATTCCATCCCGACCGGCGTGGCGACCCCGCCCTTCGTCAACGGCTGGACCGAAGAACTCGACCAGTATCCGGCGCCCGATGTGGAACGCGCCAAGGAACTGCTGGCCGAGGCTGGCTATCCCGATGGCTTCTCGGTGACCCTGGACACCCCGAACAACCGCTATGTCAACGACGAAGCGATCGCGACCGCCTACGTCGGCATGCTGGGCCAGATCGGCATCGACGTGACCCTGGCCTCGCGCCCGGTCGCCGAACACAGCCCGATCATCCTGGCCAATGACACAGATTTCTATCTGCTCGGCTGGGGCGTCCCGACCTTTGATAGTGCTTACATCTTCAACGATCTCGTGCACTCCAAGACCGACACGCATGGGACCTACAATGTGGGCCTCTACTCCAATCCGGAACTGGACGAGAAGATCATCTCGCTGGGCACCGAAACCGATCTGGACGTTCGCAACCAGACGATCGCGGAAATCTGGGAGGTGGTGAAGGCCGATCGCGTGCTGATGCCGGTTCATAACCAGGTTCTTGCCTATGCCATGCGCGACGATATCACCCTGCCGGTGCATCCCGAAAACCAACCTAACATGATCACGGTCGAATTCGCCGAGTAAGCGTCCTGCAATCCTGAACCGTCGCGCGGAGCGTCTTCGCCCTCGCGGCGGTTCTCAGTTATGGAGGGCCCAGAATGCTGGCCTTCATCGCGCGACGGCTGTTCCAGTCCGTTATCGTCATGCTTGCGGTGGCCTTCATCGCGTTCATGGTTTTCCGCTATGTCGGCGATCCGGTCAGCTCCATGCTGGGCCAGGATTCGACCATGGCCGACCACGAGGCCCTTCGCGAACGCCTGGGGCTCAACGAGCCCTTCTATGTCCAGTTCTTTGCCTTTGTGGGCAATGCGTTGCAGGGCCAGTTCGGCATTTCCTATCGCCTGCAGCAGCCGGTCAGCCAGCTGATCATGGAACGCCTGCCCGCCACGATCGAACTGGCTTTTGCCTCTGCCTCCATCGCTCTGGTGTTTGGTGTGGTCCTGGGTATCTACACCGCGCTCCGCCCACGCGCCTTCTCCACCGGCGTGATCATGACCGGGTCGTTGATCGGTGTATCGCTGCCCACCTTCCTGATCGGTATTGGGCTGATTTACATCTTTGCAGTGGAACTCAAATGGCTGCCGTCCTTCGGACGCGGCCAGGTGGTCGATCTGGGCTGGTGGCGCACCGGATTTCTCACCGAATCCGGACTGCGCTCGATCATCTTGCCGGCCATTACCCTCTCGCTGTTCCAGTTGACGCTGATCATGCGGCTGGTGCGCGCCGAAATGCTTGAAGTGCTGCGCACCGACTATATTCGCTTTGCCAAGGCCCGCGGATTGAGCCAGCGGGCCATCAATTTCGGTCATGCGCTCAAGAACACCATGG
>Ga0066837_10000950_pt1 | contig 13456 bp, 13 predicted proteins | sample ETNtaG_25_FD_66730 | JGI IMG/M metagenome (GOLD analysis project Ga0066837, IMG submission 66730) | Marine microbial and viral communities from oxygen minimum zone, Eastern Pacific Ocean - ETNP201302SV86 | ecosystem: Environmental > Aquatic > Marine > Oceanic | place: Pacific Ocean: Eastern... | reverse complement strand
CCAGCCACCTACAGAATCAAACAGAGCACGAGTCATAAGCATACACGCTCCAGTTACGGCGGGAACTATGGTCGCTTCAGTATGTGGGTCTAAACTCGGGTCAATGCCCATATTAGGGTGGTGGTTAGTCCATATAGATAACTCATTTCTATACACAAATTCCATACCGGCATGCTGAATAGAGCCGTCTGCGAACAATAGCCTTGGGGAGACTACGCCATATTCAGGGTTACTATTTAAAATATCCGTAAGCTTTTCAACCCAGCCTGGATTTGTTGGAAAAGCATCGCTATTTAAAAAGAGAAGGTAATGCGCGGTCGCATATTCAGCACCTAAATTATTTGCACCTGAAAAACCTCTGTTTAATCCACCCCAAACTACCTTAAACGGTATGCCATACAGCGCATAGATATCGCTAGACAGCTTCTTAAAGGGCTCAACCAAAGAAGGGTCGTCGATAACGTAAATCAACTCACAATGAGTTTGAACAAAAAAGTCTTGTGAGAAACACTGCATTTGCGCTTCTACAAAATCCACTCTGCCATATAAAGGAATAATTATACTAGCTTCCGGACTATTGCTCTCTCCAAAGCTATATACCTCATGCGGCATAGCGGCGATAGCTTTGTTTTTTTGTGCTATAGCACTAGAAATCAAAGGTTCATCAATTTTGCTAATGCGTTTAGGTAGTTCAGATAACGGAGTATTTATGGAAGCTAAAAATTCAGCTAACTTTTTAGGAGCAGAATCTATGCGTTCAACATTACATTGCGCCACTTCATGGGCACCCTCGGAAGAAAGAGCGTAGATTTTCAAAACGGTGCCAGGGTTACATGCACTTAATGCCTGCACAAAACCGGTAAGCGGTAGTGCATTAGTCATCTCATCTTCAAACGCATCGTAAACGTCTTGGCGATACTGAAAGAAAGCCGACCGCATGGGAAGAATTTCACCCTGATTGGTTTCAAACCAAACAAAAGAGTCGGGCTTACGAATAACCCAACCCAAGGCAATTGCTTCACTTCCGCTACCAGTAGCTTTTGCGTTTTCTAAGAAAGCCTTTACGTGAGGATGTGGTCCGCTTGCTTTAGGAACGACTTTTGTCCAGTTAGCAAAACGCTCGAACTGCTCGGGTGTGAACTCTAATGTACTACCCAGAATATCAGAAGCTTCTTTAAAGTATCTTGAATCGTGATACTCATCATCGGATTGATTCGATGCATTCACCAAAGCTCGAAGACTGGCTTGGCCCTCAGCCCCTACAAGGCCTTCATTCCTTCCTTCTGCTTTTCCGTAGTAAAGATAGTGGAAGAAAGGGTTAACGCCGGATGCAGCTACATCTGGGTAGGCTTGTAAATACTTGCTGGTAGAAAACCACTCGCACGGATCTAAGCCTTCTTTCCAGCCTTTTTCAACAAAATGGATTAGATAATCATTGGTTTTAAGAAAAGTATATTTTTGAGCGTAGAACTCAGCGTTAAACTCGCTTTCTATTGTACTTTTTATGAGAGTAGGGGTGATCTCCCCTTTATTTTTTTTGAAAACGTTTAGCACTTACTTCTCCATGTTCTTGGGCGTGTATTTTCAAGACTTAAAGAGCATTAGTTTACTATAAAAGTTAATAGCAGCGCAAAGTCTAACCTCTGCCAAGCACATACATAAATTGGCAGTTTTTTATAATCATCGCCTGAGAAGTATAAGCAACCCTTACAAGGCAGGTTACAAAAGCTAGTAACGTCGTCATTACTGGCTTTTACTGCACCAATCCTTCGCTTTAAATCAGTATAATTCACTCATCAATACTCAGCTGCTATCTAATCATTCAGAATTTCAAGCTTTTTTTTCCATTGTTTAACTTCTTTTTCGTCTACTAGTGGACGATCGCGGTTGCGTCTACACTCATGCCCACAACAAAAGAACGCTGATTTTTCATCAAATTAACAATTTTTTAGTTGTAAATTCGACTGGGTAAAGTTGTCCATATAGGCATCTATATCATCCTTCTATGGTAGCGTTGGAGCACCCGTGTGCTTCTCATAATTTGAATATTGGTAACTCACCATGACCATACTCGCCAAACAAAGGACAATAATTCAAGCTGAGGAGGAGTCCACCCATTGGATATATTCAGCCAGGATACATTTGCCATTGATAGTGGAGGTTTATCCGTATACTTTGAGTTTTCAGGAGGAGAGGCTCATGATGTCAGTTAAGGGGAATCTATGGTCAGGACATCACTTGGCGCTGAAGTGATTATTAGTCGCGAAATTAACCAAGTCATACCAAGCAAAGGAAACATCAAAATAGAAAATGACGATATTGATTGGGCTATGTATCGTTATCGCTATTTAGTTGAAGACGCGTTTTTGAAAATAAAGGAGTATCGTGACGTAGCGACACGATACGACAAATTAGCCAAAGACTATAATAGTATGGTATCGCTGGTATTTTCAATCATGCCAATGTGCGTCGATTGAAATATGTAAAGCAAACATCAACATGTACTAATACGTCAATGACGCTTAACTAAATATACTGACATTTAATGAAATAAACTCAGTGCAAGGCCTGACATATAAACGCTTGAACTATAATTTAGCTGGCGGATCAATGTTTCAGATGCCTCACTTTGAAGTATCAAGGAGAGGTAAATTTTTGATCAAGTCATCAACTTCTTTAACTTGGACGAGAAAATCGCGAAGGCATCTCAATGGTAACGCACTAGGGCCATCGCACTTTGCCTTGTTTGGGTTGGGGTGAGACTCTAAAAATAACGCGCCTATGCGTGCAGCAACGCCAGCTAATGCGAGCGTAGTTACCTGTGCTCTTCTGCCTCCAGATGCTTCTGCAGCGGCATCTCTAGTTTGGAGTGCGTGGGTAACGTCAAATACAATTGGTTTATTCCCGCTAACCTTTTTCATGACATCAAACCCTAGAATATCAACGACAAGATTATCATATCCATGTTGTGTGCCTCTATCGCATAACATTAAATCATCATTACCAGCTTGAACAAACTTTTCAACAATATTTTTCATTTGCGAAGGACTGATAAACTGGGGTTTTTTGATATTTATCTTTTTGCCGCTTTTCGCCAATGAAGAAACGAGGTCAGTTTGTCGGGCAAGAAAAGCAGGTAACTGCAAAATGTCCACTACTTCCGCAGCTAATGGAACTTGCCAAGGCTCGTGAACATCAGTTAGTACAGGTACACCAAACTCTTTTTTAATTGATTGAAAAATATTGAGGCCAACATCAATCCCTGGACCTCGATAAGAATGAATAGAAGAGCGGTTTGCTTTGTCAAATGATGCCTTAAAAACGAAGGGAATCTCGAGTTCTTTACATACTTCAACATGATGACCACAGACATCTATTGCAAATTGTTCTGATTCCAACACATTAACACCGCCAATTAAGGTAATCGGTAAATCATTTCCTATCTTCACTTAAAAATACACTCTTATTTCATTGAATTTTAACAGCCCTACAGAGTAGGGTAATGGATTTGGTTGGTGAATACTAACAATAAAAAATTTTTTATAGGTTGAATTTAGTGAAATTCTTACTTAGCATTCTCAATATAACAACTATCTTAATCGATTAAAACTTACATGGATACTCAAGATAACATAGTAGTCTTAATACCGAGCCGCTTTGGTTCTTCTAGACTTCCAGGCAAACCGTTGCGAAAGATTTTAGGGAGGGAAATGATACTTCGCGTCTGTGACCGCGTGAAAGAAAGCGGCGTTGGAAAGTTTTACGTATTGACAGATGATGAGAGAATTTTTGACCTTGTGAGTGAAAATGGCTTTTCGGTATTGATGACTTCAACGGGACATGAAAATGGTACGTCAAGAGTTATTGAAGCGACAGAAATACTTGGGCTTGGTGATGAGAATATCGTAGTAAATGTCCAAGGCGACGAGCCACTCATCCCCCCAGAAAATGTTAAGAAAGTAGCGTCGCTGTTAGCTCGAAACAGCGACGCGGATATTGCCAGCCTTTGTGCAAAAAGCAATGCCTCAACTGATAATTTTAACCCTAACTCTGTAAAGGTCGTATTGAATAAACGTAATGAGGCTTTGTATTTCAGTAGAGCACCGATTCCCTACGACAGAAATAACTGGTCAGACGGAATGGATATTACTTCGGCTCACTTCTCCAGCTTGAAGCATATTGGTATATATGCTTACAGAATGGCCGCGTTACGCAAAATAAATGCAATGAAAGAATGCTCGCTTGAAACAACGGAGCATCTTGAGCAGTTAAGATTTTTATACAATGGACTAACTATTCAAATGGAGGTGCTTAATGAATCTCCTCCAAAAGGGGTTGACACAGAAGCCGATTTATTGGCTGTTGAAAAAATATTGTTAAATTAATAGTTAAAACATTGATTGCGTTTTAGATTATTTTTTAAAAGGAGTCGCAATGTCTGGTAATTTGGAATCACTGAATAAAGATAGGACCGAGCATGTCGTTCAAGCATTAAGAGTATTTGAAATAGAAGCCAAGTCTATTTTAAATCTAAGTAATCATATTAATGACGATTTCGGTAAGGCTGTAGACTCGATATTAAAATCAGGCGGTCGTTTGGTCGTGTGCGGTGTTGGCAAGTCAGGTCTAATCGGTAGGAAAATCGTAGCAACACTCTCAAGTACAGGGACTCCAAGTTTCTTTCTCCACCCTACTGAAGCTTTCCATGGTGATCTTGGTATGGTAAAGCAAGAAGATATCGTGCTAGCGATTAGCAAATCAGGAGAGACACAAGAAGTTTTATCCCTCATCCCATTTATAAAAGAAAATAGAAACATACTAATATCAATGACTGGGAATGCAGATTCACTTTTAGCAAAACAAAGCCATTACCATCTTCATATCGGTGTAGACGCTGAGGCCTGCCCACTAAATTTAGCACCTACCACTTCCAGTACTGTAACCCTAGTTATGGGAGATGCCTTAGCAATTGCTTTGATGTCTGCAAAAGAGTTTAAAGAGGAAAATTTTGCTCGATTTCATCCTGGTGGAAGCTTAGGGAAAAAGCTTTTGCTAACAGCTGAGGACCAAATGGAAAAAAATAACTTACCCACCATTATGCCTGATACAAAATTTCAAGAAGTCGTTAGCACGATCTCTAGAGGAGAACTAGGTATCGGTATAGTGGTCTCCGAAAACTATGAACTCAAAGGCATAATTTCAGATGGTGACCTGCGACGAGCAATGGAGAAAAAGAAACACGCTGTATTTTCGCTATGCGCGAGTGACATTATGTCAACAAATCCCGCTACTGTTGAACCAGAACAAATGTTTGGTGAGTGTTTGGAACTGATGGAAAGGCAGAAAATCAATCGACTTTTGGTTGTTAAAGACAAATTTTTAGTAGGAGTGTTAAAAAAATAAAAGCTTAAATTTTGCGAGGCGAGTCTTTATTTCGCCAATTGAACTAAGAGCACTAACAATTAAAAGTGACGTCAACGAAACTCAATTTTGAGAGTCGGTTAACAATACTATTTTTCATTAGTTTATATAGGAAACTCAATGAGAGTACTTATTATTTTTTCTACGTTCAACAATAGCAGGCCAATGGGAGATCCATCTGTTTGGTATCGCTGTTACAACTTTGCTGAAAAGTTGCACGAACGCGGGATTTGTTGTGATTTGGCACCTGAGAGCAAAATGTTAGACCTGTGTGAATTTGTAAAATATTATACACACGTGATTTTTTTTAGGCCGAGAAAAAGTCTAGCGCTTACCACTATAATAGCTAAGTGTCGTGAGGAGGGAGTAAAATTGTTCGCTTCTTACGATGATTTGATTTTTGATCCTTCTACCTACCGTATATCTTCAACATTAAAATCGATGGCTCGCAAAAGTCTAATTCATAGCAGATATGCTGACTGGGCGGACGCGATGGACAATTTTTCCAATTTCATTTTGAGTTCAAACTTTCTCGCAACAAAGGTAAAAGCGATAAAACCAGATGCATCGATTTTTATTGTGGAAAATCAATTGCCAAATGAGATTGTAAACACTTTAATTGATAAACCTCTAACTCAAAATGAAAGACCAGTTTTGGGCTATTTTGGAGGTGGAATTAGTCACAAAGAAGATATAATACTTATTCAAAGAGACTTAGAAAAATTTTGTACTGAATATAATGCGACGTTGATCCTTCCCGATTCTCTCCAAAGGTTTATATCTCCTGCGCTAAGCCAGTACGTATCAGTCTTCGAAAGACTCACGTATGTGGATATGTTAAAATTATGTTGTTCTGTTGATATATGCGTCGCGCCATTAATTCTAGACGACAACTCTAGGGCAAAGTCATCAATCAAGTTTTCTGAAGCAATAGTCTGCGGTAGTGCATTGGTTGCGACAGAATTGGAAGCTTATTCTCCTTATAAAAATTCGAATAACCTTTACTTAAGCGACAATTATAGTTGGTACGAAAAATTGAGCGGAGCTTTAAACGATGGTTTTGATAATGCTGATAGACATGAAATTGTTCAAAGTATTGAAAATAACTTTAATTTAGCATTAGACAAAGTAATGGGATATTAGTGTGAAGATATTGTTTTATGTTGAAGTTCATCCGATTAGGAATGAACTTATCCACCATTCTTCTGTTCTTTTAGGCAAATGGGGTAAGAAAATAGTCGGCTGGGCAAAAGATGGACAATTAGAAGATAACCAGATCAAGGTGGCCTGTCATCATTTTCACTATCAATTGGCGAATGATAAAATACCAGATCTTGTACCTTATTTGTTGCCAACGACATTAGAAGAAGAGAAGAAGATACAAGCTAATTTGATTCACTGGAATCAAGACGGCAAAAACTTGTGGTGCTCTCTAATGAAAGGTGAGAACGATGCGCGCCTTGATGTGTACCGCGACTTTTTAACTAGAATAAAAAAATCCTTTGACTTTGATGTAGTAATTTTTTGGGGACTGAATGATTTTGCTGCAAACGTAGTTAAAGAATTAATGGCGGTTCCGTTATTTATGGAGTTGGCTAGTATACGAAATCCCTTTCCTTCTTCAGTCTATCTGGACGCGAAGGGCGTGAATGGGTTTGCAACCACAGCTTCCTTAAATCTAGATTTCATTAGAGAAAAAGCAAAAAATTTAAGAATATCGAGTGACTTACTTGAAAATAAGCATAATTCACCATTATCGCAAAGCCAACTGTTCGACGGAAAATTCGATTTTCAGGAGGTTAACTTTTATTCAAGCACAGAAACTAATCCCAGTAAAAAAGTATTAGTGCCACTTCAAATTTGTGACGATTCAAATATTCTACTTGGTTCTCCTTATAATGACGTCGTTGAGTTCGTAGAAGACGTAATTTCATCATTTTCAGAGAGCGATTACGAGCTTGTATTTAAGCCTCACCCTGGGGCGTATCATCGCGGTGGAATTGTATTTGAAGGTCACTATAAAGCGATGATGTTGGTTAATCAGGCTGATAATGCAACTTGGTTGGAAGAGGAAATAAGTAAAGATGAGTATTTGTCATTTTTACGACAGTTTGATGCAATAGTTACCATTAATAGTAGTGTTGGATTTGAAGGTATGATCCTTGGAGTACCAGTTTTCCCACTTGGTGAAGCAATATATAAACCGTTAGGATATAAGGTGGACAAAAAAAATCTTCCTGCGCAACTATGCAACAACAGGGAAGAAATGATTGAAAATGGTTATCTCATTTCTCGCTTCATACTTAATTTAAATTTCTTGAATGAACTACAAGTAAGGAGTTCCTTGTCATATTTCTTAAAAAGAATGAACTTGCACTGTAAATATTCAGACGGAAAGTACAGTATCGAGCAGCTTTATGAGGGGCTAATAGATTTGAGAAATGAAGAGGTGACTTGGTGATGTTTGAATATGCCAAAATTGAAGGCGTAAGACTAAGTGTAGACTTCGCGAGAGATAATATGACAGTGTTTGTTAGCGGAACCAAATATCGCGTTTTTAGCTTTCAGTCTTCGAAAACGAATCTTCAGTACTTCGTCGATTCGGTAGAACATCATAACAACAACGGTAGAGATCTTGTAACGATACAGGGGTGGTCGCTGGACTCTTATTTTGGGTTACCCGCTAAGACTTTACTAATTATCGAAGACAATACGATAGTAAAAATTTGCAAACAAATGATATTCAGACCAGATGTTGCGAGTGGCTTTAATACTTTTGTCGACGATACAGGTTTCAATATAACTTTCGTCAGGAAAGACAATAAAGATTATAAATTAGTTCTAATAGGTCAGAGTTCTGATTATGTAGCACATGACTTAAACGAACACATCAACCACAGCTGAGTAAAAGCCTTGACAGTTCGGTTTTAATTTGAAAGAGCTAAAAAACTCTAAATATATTCTCAATTATTGATATTTCTTTCTGAATGATGGAAGCAATAGCTCAGTAATTTTTATGCTATTGAATAAGCCATTCTTCGTTGAATAACATGGTTAATTTATCGCTTTCGATATTTGAAAAACCTACTAGTTTTTAGAGAGTGATAGCGCTATCGCCATAGTGGAATGGTTCGGTTATATTACAAGACTATGAATTGGCATCGAAGAATGGTTTTCAAATAAGTGTGCTAGATATCTGATTTCTTACTTTTCAAATGCAGACTTTAAAAAGTTATCTATAAACGTTGTTGCGAGATGATAATAACTCTCAAATACTATTCCTAATACAGCGTACAAAGATCACATTTAGGGGGGAATAGTATCGCGTCAATTGGGAAATACAACCAACGTCATTTAGCAGTTTTGTTTGAAAAGGCCTTCTCTGAAGATTTTATTAGGGAGTTTTGTATACTCCTAACCTTCAATCTTATTTTATGGGCCGTTCAAAACGTTAAATGTTGTTGGGCCTTGCTATTAGACTAGGAATTTAATGAAATGAAAGTAACGTTGTTAGGTGGAAGCAACTCACTCTACGGTTGCGGTATAAAAACTGGTATCAGTTCGGTTGCTAACGTTCAGTTGTCAAATTATTCTTTAGGCGCATCTTCAGCTTTACAAAATCTAGCGGCTTGTATTGAGAACAGAGAAAGTATCAAAGAGTCAGACCTCATAATAGCCGAGTCTAATGTTAATGATTCATTTAACGCCGCATACCTTAAATTAGATTTAGAAGTCGTTAAAAGAAATATCGCTGCCTTTTATAGTGAATTGGCTTCGTTAGGTAAGGTGGTTTTTGTGCTTATTCTGCCACTAAATACAGACCGGCCGGGTATAATCGAGTCGGATAGTATCATAAAAGAAATTAACGAATATCACATGGCGATGATTCAAAAATTTGGTTTTTTTTATGTAGACTTAGAAGAACAATGTAAAAATTTACCCCAAGATAAATTGAATTTGTTAATGCCTGATTGCAGACATATGAAACCTCTTTTTTTGCACGAGCTGTTGAAAAATATCACGACTTTCTTCGTTAGGCGCTTGCCCATAATGGGGATTGAGCAAGAATTTCCAAGCTCGAAAAATGTGCATAAATTATTAACGGCTAAAGATATTGCTGATTACAATAGTTTAAAATGTGAAAACATCGAAAATTCATACTTTTCAACTAATGTCGTACCTTTGCCACTTCAGGCTGGTGCAAAAATAAAATTCCCTGAATTGGTATGGGGAGACAAACTTATTGGAGTAGGCACGTTCGGCACATTGGAGTCTAGGAAAGTTGCATTTAAGTCAAGAACAAACTTAGTTGTTAAATCATTTAATGAACTTATGGCGTTTAATGAACTAGTATTCGAGCTTTTTGTGGACTTTGATTTAGTCTTAACGTACACGGATGAGGAAACAACGGAAAAAGTGATTTTGGAGAAACCTAAAAAGGATTACGATAACCGCGTAAACTTTTATTCATTCATTTTCTTGAGCCAAATAAGAGACGAATTTGCAATTAGAATTTGGGAGGGCGCAAAAAATTTACAAAGACTCATTCCTCCAGCGCAGTATTTTATGTTCGATTCTGATTATTGTAAAAAATTCATTTCAATGAGAGAAGGTTCAATATCGTCATTGTCTGAGGTACGTTCAGTAATGTCCATAGCTGAGAAATTATCAGACTGTGATCCCCAGACCGCTTTAGATCTTGCCAGACTTGTGTATAAATATGTGAGTAGCGAGCCTGAATTAAAGGTTGTTATGGATAAAATAAGAGCTAAAGCTGCTAAAAGTTGAAGTGGAGTGTAATTGTTTTGGTTTCTCAAAATAAATATGAAGTATTAGGTAATTTCACCGCTAGTTGCGTTTAATTAGTTCTGGTGTTTGTTTGCTAGTCGTACAGCGACGGAAAATTGTATGGATTTTAAAGATTTAGTGATTAAAAATAACGTATTATTTGGGACTCATGATTGGCTGTTTCTATATGGTGGCGACCACAGCCAATTTGATTATCTCACTGGAAAAAAACAAGTATCTACACAAGCAAAAGAGTTGTTTTCGAAAAATATGATATATCGGAAAAGGCTTTGCGAATCAAAAGGCGCGCAATTTTTGCATGTGGTATTCCCTTGCAAACCAATTGTCCGGACTGAGTTTGTACCACTCGCAAAAAGAGAAATTAAGCCTATATTTGACACTTCACTCAAAACCGATGATGTAATCTATCCATTAGAATCCTTGGTAGCTGATCTTACCTCGTTTTATAAATCAGATACTCACACTTCGCATCGTGGTTCCCTAATTATATTAGATATTATCCTAGCTAAGCTCGGTATAAATTTGAACTATTCACCCACATTTAAATCAGCGAAAAAGCTAGGTGATTTAACGCGAATGTTAAACATGGATTTCACTGAAGAAGTCCAAAATTTCGTTGGAATTGAGGGGCAGTCTATTCGCACATTAGATGTAACCAATAAGGCAGGTTTGAAAGGGAATTCGGGTATCATACGTATCACAAAGTCACCGAATGCCTTACTTAAAAAAAGAATTTTAATTTTTGGCGATAGTTTCTTTAATAATAACATGATAAAAATTATGACATGTTTCTTCGAAGAGATAACCTTTTTTAGGTCACCTATATTAATCGAATGTATAGTCGATTGGGTCGCACCAGATATAGTCCTTACGGGTCAGGCAGAGCGTTACACTAGTAGTGCCATAGACGACCAAGGGCAAATTTTTCCAATCATCAATTATATGAACGCTAATTTTTATGATTCGAGCAAAGTGGGCAATGCTTTTTTTATGGCACTAAATGCTGTATTTTCGAAAGGTAGAAAGCCAGAAGTGCATGAAGCATGGTCCGACCTGGTCGCCTCGAAATTACAAGGTTAAATGATAGAGATATGGTAATTTCGTCCTAGCAGGCTGTGAATTAGCTCGCTGTTGACACGTTCCTCCTGTCAATCGTGCGTTTTACAAAAGCGGTTACTTTCTCTTGAGCGTCGCAACATCTTGATGAAGAGATCTTTTCCCCACATCGCTAATTCACTATTAATTAAGAGTGCTCATAAATACAGAGGAAAAATTATATGAGAAAAGGAATAATACTAGCTGGCGGATCTGGCACACGTTTGCACCCGTTGACTAAGGTGGTAAGTAAGCAGCTAATGCCTGTTTACGACAAGCCGATGATTTTTTATCCATTAACAACGTTAATGATGTCGGGCATTCGTGATGTACTCATTATCACCACGCCTGATGAACAGCAGCGGTTTATCGACCTTATCGGTGATGGCTCGGCGTTAGGAATGAATATTCAATACGCGGTTCAGCCTTCACCAGATGGCTTGGCACAAGCCTTTCTTATAGGCGAAGAGTTTATTGGAAACGATAGCTGTTCACTTGTTCTTGGCGATAATATTTATTACGGCCACGACTTAAAGTTGTCTTTGCAGAATGCGTATAAACAAGAACACGGAGCTACCGTTTTTGGCTATCACGTTAATGACCCTGAACGCTATGGTGTAGTTGATTTTGACGGTGAATGGAATGCACTTTCTATTGAAGAAAAGCCTACTGTTCCTAAATCAAACTACGCGGTTACCGGTCTTTATTACTACGATAACCGCGTAGTGGATTTTGCCAAAGAAGTTAAGCCTTCACATCGTGGTGAACTAGAAATTACCGATCTTAATAATCTGTACCTTCAAGATGGCAGCCTGAAAGTAGAGCTAATGGGCCGAGGCTCAGCTTGGTTGGACACGGGCACGCTAGATTCACTTCTTGATGCTGCAAACTTCGTTGCGGCCATCGAAAAACGCCAAGGTTTGAAAGTATGTTGCCCAGAAGAAGTCGCTTATAGAATGGGTTATATCAACGCTGAGCAACTTGAAAAGCTCGCGGCACCACTTAAGAAAAGTGGCTATGGCGATTACCTGCTGAAAGTGATTAACGATAGAGTTAAGATCTAGCTTTATATCAAATTTTTAAAGGTGGCACTGCCACCTTTGTTCTTACTTTAAATTGCCAGTTTGTACGGAAAGTAAATGCAAGTAATTAAAACAGACATTCCTGACGTGAAAATTATTGAGCCAAAAGTGTTCGGCGACGAGCGCGGTTTTTTTCTAGAAACCTTTCGCACTGACTGGTTTAAGAAAGAATGCGCAGATGTGGATTTTGTTCAGGATAACCATTCTAAATCTCGCCAGGGTATTCTTCGAGGCCTTCATTATCAAATGGAGCAAACGCAAGGCAAATTAGTACGTGTAGTTAGTGGTGAAGTGTACGACGTAGCTGTAGATATGCGTAAAGACTCACCTACTTACGGTAAGTGGGTTGGGGTGACGTTATCAGCTGAGAACAAACGTCAGTTATGGGTACCTGCAGGCTTTGCTCACGGTTTCTACGTAACCAGTGAATCTGCGGAGTTCGTGTATAAGTGCACAGATTATTACCACCCAGAGTCTGAAATATCAGTTAAGTACGACGACCCAATGTTGAATATCGCCTGGCCTTTGGTGAATGGCGAAAAGCCTTCTTTATCAGGCAAAGACGAAGCGGGCTTGGCCTTTGTAGATGCGCCCACGTTTTAACTGTTTTCAGATTTTTACTGGCTTTTTATTGGCGTTTTACTAGGTATTAGCGATTAATGAATATTGTAATTATAGGTAAGTTTGGGCAGCTAGCGTTTGAGCTTTCTCGTGAACTAGAAAATAGCGATCACCAAGTAACGTTTTTAGGGCGCGATGATATTGATATTACGAGTAGTGATAGCATTGACGCTACTTTAGCGCCTTTATCGGTAGATGTTTTGATTAATGCGTCTGCGTATACCGCCGTTGATAAGGCTGAAGAAGATACTGAGGCGTGTGATGCTATCAATTCTCTTGCAGTCGCAAACTTAGCTAAATACTGCAAAGCAAACGGCGCTTTTATGGTGCACGTGTCTACCGACTATGTGTTTAACGGTCATAAAGGTTCGCCTTACTTAACTGGCGACCCTATTGAACCACAGGGTGCTTATGGCAAATCAAAAGCA
>Ga0066837_10000944_pt1 | contig 13478 bp, 16 predicted proteins | sample ETNtaG_25_FD_66730 | JGI IMG/M metagenome (GOLD analysis project Ga0066837, IMG submission 66730) | Marine microbial and viral communities from oxygen minimum zone, Eastern Pacific Ocean - ETNP201302SV86 | ecosystem: Environmental > Aquatic > Marine > Oceanic | place: Pacific Ocean: Eastern... | reverse complement strand
CTGGAGTACAAAAAATTCTCAATACTGTAATTTTTGATATTTTAGATATGATCGTCGTTTATCCTGTTGAAGATGAAACTAAATTAACGAACAAACAAGGACAGATCCTACCTGATGCACGACTATTAAAAAATGGTTCTACTGCAAAAGAATTGGCATTTACCATTCACCAAGATATAGGTAAAGGATTCTTACATGCAATCGATGCTAAAACTAAACAACGTATTGGTGCTGATCATCAACTAAAAAATGGCGATATAATAAAAATAGTATCGACATTAAGTAGGGGTTAGTATGCTCTGTTTAGGAATTGAAAGCACAGCACACACATTCTCTTGTGCTGTAATTGAAAAAAAACAAAAAAATGGAAAAATTTTATCTGATATACGAAAAATTTACAAGCCTCCTGAAGGAGAAGGAATTCATCCTAGAGAAGCATCACGTCATCACATTGAAAACAGTTCTTTAGTTTTAAAACAATGTCTTGATGAGGCAAAAGTCAAAATTAATGATCTTGATATGATTGCATATGCAGGTGGTCCTGGTCTTGGACCTTGTTTAAGAGTCGGTGCTGTAGTGGCACGTTCTCTATCATCATATTATGATATTCCAATTTATCCTGTAAATCATGCAATTGGTCATATTGAGTTAGGTAAGCTTCTAACCGGTGCAAAGAATCCTTTGGTTCTTCTTGTTTCTGGTGGACACACAATGATTCTTGCATTCTCTTCGGGAAGATGGAGAGTCTTTGGTGAAACATTGGATATTACTTTAGGCCAACTCTTAGATCAGTTTGGACGGTCACTTGGATTTGCTTCACCATGTGGAAAAAAAATTGAAGAATTAGCAAACAAATCAACCACTTACATTGATTTACCATATGTGGTAAAAGGAAATGATGTGTCCTTCTCAGGTCTATTATCTGCTGCAAAACAAAGTACCTCGAAAGGAATTGAAGATGCATGTTATTCGCTACAAGAAACTGCATTTGCTATGATTGCTGAGGCAACAGAACGTGCTTTAGCATTTACCAGAAAAGATGAAATTATGATAGTTGGAGGAGTTGCTGCAAACAAAAGATTGTCTTCTATGTTAAAGGATGTCTGTAAAAGACAGAAAGCAAAATTTTTTGTTGTTCCATTAAATTATGCAGGTGATTGTGGTTCTCAAATTGCTTGGACTGGAATTAAAGAATCTACTGTATCTACTGGTGCAAAAATGAAAGATACTTTTGTAAAACAATCTTGGAGACTAGACAGTGTGGATGTTCTTTATTGATTCTTGAAATCTTCAATAGCATCTTGAATTTCTTCTAACCATCCACCTGTTCCCAAAACACCAAATTTGTATGATTTTCCATCTGTATCTGTTTTAATTTTAAAACAAATTTTTTTGATGAATCTACCTTCTTTCCATACATCTACTTCATTCAGAGGTACATCAATTACAGTCTCTCCCATTTTTGTTGAAAAATCTGCGATTCTACTCTTTCTTTTATCAAATGCAATACGTTTGTTAGTTAGTGTCAAAACTCCTGTTCCCAACTCATCTTCATTACAATCTTCTTGTTTCAATCGTTTTTCGTCTGCATCCATATTACTACTGAAAAATAATATAATTAATGGCTTTACCTAGAAAAGCTAAAAATGACACATTATATCTAAAAATATGAAACAAAAATACCGCGAATATCTAAAATTAAACAAAAATGTTCTTTTAGGTTTCCTTGGCTCGATCATTATCTCTGCAATTGCTGCAGATTATTTTGGTGATCAAGCTAGCTATCTCAATTCATCATTTACTTTGATAGTAGATTATGCAGTATTTTTTTCAATCTTTGGTGGTTTATTCTATTTAGATAACAGAAAAAAATATGTTCTAGATAATGGTGAAAGAAATAACACACTTTTAAAATCTGATCTGATAAAAATAATCTCATCATTAGGAATTGGTGAAGTTGTTTATACAATTGTTAGATGGAGTCTACAATACTATTTCTTACTGATAGATTATGAACCTTACATGGCATCAATTATTTCACAATTAATCTCTACTATAGTATACATGATTACATTAAATTTGTCTATCAAATTTACAAAATTGTACAAAGATGGCAGTTAGTGTTTATGTTGACGGTGCTGGTGGTGAAAAATCAGGCTATGGATTTTTCATTAAAGAAACTGGTGAATCATTCTATGAAGAAAAATTAGGACTAACAAACAATCAGGCTGAATATTCAGCCATAATCGTAGCATTAAAAAAATTCCAAAATTTCTCAGATGAAGTTGTAATTTTTAGTGATTCAAAAAATACTGTAAATCAACTAAATCATGAATTTGCAATAAATAATGAACAATTACGTAATTTAGCACAAGAAGCATGGTTATTAATCCCAAAAATCCCTGAATTAAAAATAAAATGGATCCCCCGAAAGGAAAATCTGGCAGGAAAAATGCTTGGAAGCTAATCTAGAATAGCTTTAATTATAGAAAAATTTTTGATCTAGAAATATACAATGACTGACTCTGTTTTCCTCTCTCCAAAATCTATTGCAATTGTCGGAGCTTCTGATAAAGTAGGTAGCGTGGGTCGTGCAATCACTTCAAATATTATGAAAGGTTACAGGGGAACAATTTATCCAATTAGTCCAACACGTGAAACTGTTTTTGATAAAAAAGCATACAAATCAGTTTTAGATGTTCCTGGGAAAATTGATTTAGCTGTTGTTGTGACAAAAAATACTATTGTTCCTGCAGTATTAGAAGAATGTGGAAAAAAGAAACTCAAAGGTGCTATTGTAATCACCGCAGGATTCAAAGAAGTAGATGAAGAAGGTGCAAAATTAGAACAACAACTAAAAGATATTGCAAAAAAATACAAATTACAAATCATTGGTCCAAACTGTCTTGGTGTGATGAACCTAGATCCTCAAACCATGATGAATTCTACATTTCTCAAAATCACTCCAAAATCTGGAGAAATTGCTCTTATTTCACAAAGTGGTGCAATTTGTGCAGCATTAGTTGAGGATGCAAGTGCACAAGGAATTGGATTTTCAGCTGTAATTAGTATGGGAAACAAGGCAGACATGAGTGAAATTGATATTCTCAAAATGCTTGCAGAACATAAACAAACCAAAGTTATTGTCATGTATCTTGAAGATATGGGAAACGGTCAAGAATTTCTTAAAGTGTGTAAATATATCACAAGAAAAAAGAAAAAACCTGTATTAGTATTAAAATCAGGACGTAGTCCTGAAGGTGCAAAAGCTGCAATGTCACACACTGGAGCATTAATGGGGTCTGATGAAATCTATGATGCATTACTAAAACAGTCTGGAGCAATTCGTGTTGATACTATGGAAGAATTATTTGATTACGCAACTGCTTTCTCAAAACAACCTCTTCCTATTAATGGCGACTTGGTTATCGTGTCCAATGCAGGTGGACCAGCTATAATCTCAACTGATGCATGTTCTAAACTTGGAATTAAGATGGCAAGAATTGAAGAGATTAGAAAAAAAATAGATGCTGTAATTCCTCCATGGGGAAGTTCACGTAACCCTGTAGATATTGTAGGGGATGCTGATTTTAATAGATTTGAAAATGTATTGAACGAAGTGCTAAAACACAAAAACGTTGGTTCTGTCATCTCTATGTGTACTCCATCTGCTACGTTAGATTATGACAAACTTGCAGAAGTTATAGTATCTATGTCAAAAAAATACAAAAAAACAATGTTAGCTAGTCTAATGGGATTAGATGAAGGAATCACCAACCGTGAAATTTTAGCAAATGGAGATGTTCCTTACTATACGTATGCAGAAGGCTCAATCCGTGCTCTGAACGCGATGCTTACATTCACAAATTGGGTGAAAAATTCATCTGGAAAAATCACAAAATTCAATGTGAAAAAGGACAAAGTAAAAAAGATCTTAGATAATGCAAAAAAAGAAAAACGAAGTGCCTTACTAGAAGAAGAAGGCCAAGAGATTCTTCGCGCATATGGTTTCCCATTACCTGCTAGTAAATTAGCAAAAACAAAAAAAGAGGTAGTTGCCGCTTCTAAAAAAATTGGCTACCCCGTAGTTTTAAAAATTGCATCCCCACAAATAATCCACAAATCTGATGCTGGTGGAGTTAAAGTGAATCTACAAAATGCAAAAGATGTTGAAAGTGCTTTTGATACTATCATAAAAAATGCAAAAAAATACAACAAGAAAGCTGACATCAAAGGAGTCTTAGTTGTTGAGATGGTTAAAGGAGGAAAAGAAATGATTATTGGTTCAAAACTTGAACCAGGATTTGGACCTGTTGTGATGCTTGGAATGGGTGGAATCTATGTTGAAGTTCTAAAAGATGTAACATTCAAACTTGCACCTATGACGAATATTGAGTCTGATGATATGATATCTTCAATCAAAACTAAAAAAATATTGGAAGGTGTTAGAGGAGAAAAACCATCTGATGTGAAAAAACTTTCTGAATGTATTCAAAGATTGTCACAACTTGTATCTGATTTCAATGAAATTAAAGAATTAGATATGAACCCAGTTCTGGTAATGGAAAAAAATAAGGGTTGTAAAGTTCTAGATGTACGCATTGGACTTTAATTAGGCACAGCTTTTTTTGGAAACTTTTTAATTATTTGAATCAGTAGAGGATACATCGACATGCAAAAAACAACAAAACCGATCAGAACTGGTGAGGAATACATTGAGAGTCTCAAAAAAAGAGACTTGAAAGTTTACCTGTTTGGCGAACTAGTAAAAGAACCAGTTGACCATCCAGTTATTAGACCTTCAATCAATGCAGTTGCAAAGACATATGATCTTGCAGTTGAAGAAGAAGAATTAGCTTCTCCGCTATCTTCGATCTCTGGTCAAAGAGTAAATCGCTTTTTACATATTGCAGAAAGTGCAGAAGATTTAGTTTTACAAAATAAAATGCAGAGAAAATTAGGACAATTAACTGGTACATGTTTCCAAAGATGTGTTGGTATGGATGCAATGAACTCACTTCATTCTACTACATTTGAAATTGATGAAAAACATGGAACGAATTATCATCAAAAACTTTTAGAATTTATCAAAATGGTTCAGCATGAGAACTTGGTAATTGGTGGTGCGATGACTGATGTTAAAGGTGACAGAAGTTTATCTCCTAGTGAGCAGGAAGATCCTGATCTGTTTTTGCATATTGTTGATAGAGATGAAAAAGGTGTTTATGTAACAGGTGCTAAAGCTCATCAAACTGGCACAATAAATTCTCATTGGATGATCTTAATGCCAACAATGCGATTATTAGAAAATGACAAAGACTATGCAATTGTTGGTGCTGTACCTGTAGATGCTCCTGGTATTACTTACATTTACGGTAGACAATCTTGTGATACCCGAAGTATGGAGCCTGGTGATATTGATGCAGGAAACTCTGAATATGGTGGTCAGGAAACTATGGTAATTTGTGACCGTGTTTTCATTCCAAACGAAATGATATTCATGAATGGTGAATATGAATTTGCATCTATGTTAGTTGAACGATTCACTTGTTATCATAGACGAAGTTATGTTTGTAAAACTGGATTGGGTGATGTTCTAATTGGTGCTGCTGCAGCAATTGCTGATTACAATGGCGTTCCAAAAGTATCACACATTAAAGATAAAATTATTGAAATGACACATCTTAACGAATCAATCTATGCTGCAGGAATTGCATCATCGTATCAAGGTCACAAAATGAAATCAGGTGTATTTCTTAGCGATGATATGCTTGCAAATGTATGTAAACATAACGTAACTAGATTGCCATATGAATTGGCTAGACTTGCCCAGGATATTGCTGGTGGCATACTAGTTACATTACCATCTGAAGCTGAATTTAGAAGCGAAGTAACTGGACCCTTATTGGAAAAGTATCTCAAAGGTAAATCGGGAGTTGAAGTTGAAAACAGAATGAGAATTTTACGATTAATTGAAAACATGACAATGGGACGAAATGCTGTTGGTTATCTAACTGAATCCATGCATGGTGCAGGTTCCCCACAAGCACAACGAATTCAAATTGCTCGTCAAATGCAATTAGGCTACAAAAAACAACTTGCTAAAAACTTAGCCAAAGTTAAAGAAGAACCAGACGAAGTAAAAGAAAACTCTGAATATTTTAAACGTGTTTTCAAAATACCTGAAAAGTAATATCTTAAAGTTCTTTTTTATCGTCGTCTATTGATTCATCTGTTTCTGAAGATTTTATATATTCTGAATCTTCTTTCTCAATAGTATTGTCTGCATCATCAACTATTCCTTTATGGTGTATATCTGCTATTGACTCATCTTTGTGTTCTTCTAATGTATTATCTGATTCCTCGTCTTCTGATGAATCATCTTTTGTATACTGAAATTCAATTTTCTTCTTCTCCTTACCTGCAAAATGTTTTACAACCATGACGCCAATTATGACTGCAATTATTATGTAGTTAATTGGAGGCTGTAGAATTTGTGTTATGTATCCAACTTGTGGTACTACATGTTCCACTTTGCCTAAATACTCTTTTTCTGTTATTGGATAATCTGTACCTGCAATTGATGCAGGATTTGCATCTCCTTTTGTTCTCACTATTTTTGGGTCTTCGCCCATGAGTAAACTTACTCTATGAACAATCACACGTTCTTTTCCTTGTTCGTATAATTTTGGTGAATAAAACACAATGATATCCCCTTTTTCTACATCTTCAAACGGAGTGTTACCTTCAACAACTATAACATCATAAACCTGCAATACTGGAATCATACTTCCACTTGAAACCACATAAAATGGATTTGCAGTTCCAAACACTGCTTGCAGACCTAGCCAAACTATGGCAATTGCTACAACTATGATTATTGCATCTTTGATGAGGTTTTTTGTTGAACTTTTTCCCAAATTATGTTTGCTCGCTAATTTACTTAGATAAATCTTATCGATGTCTATATCTGTGTTCCACAGCTTTCACAAAATTTTGAGTCAGGCTTGTTATCAAAATTACAACTAGAACATAGCAAACCTCCGCCTACCGAAATTTTCTCTATTTTTTCTTCTGTTTTACTAGATTTTCCTAAAAAGATTACTTCTCCTACAGTCCCAATTCTACTCCAATTGATGTTAATATCATTTCCACTAACATCTGAAACGACTAACACTAAATCTTGATTTGAATTGACACCTACTTGTTTTGCTTTACCAATTCTCTTTGCATTCTCATCGAAAACATCCATACCAAAAATTGATCTAAATGTATCTCCACTAAACGTAGGTTCTGGTACCATCTCTGGTTGCGCTGTTTCTGGTTGAGTAAATGTATCAAAATCTGAAAAGTTTGTTTCTTGTTGTTCAATTGGATTTGCAAGTCCCACATCTACTTGTTCATCTGGTTTTCTAAAATCTCTATATTCTGCAATTGTTGAACCACACTCATTACAGAGATATTTTCCTCTCTCAACTAGAATTAAATTATCGGCAACCTCTTCATTCGGATTTTCAAATTCTATTTTTGGGCTTCCCTCAAATTCTCGTTCACAGGTATTACAAGTATATTTTGAAATTTTTTCAGTTTCTAATCTTCCTATTGGTGCTAAAAATAGATCTGGTCCTCCAAGATTTCCTTTACTTTGTTGTTCATCTGTTACTCGTGCCATCAGAAATCCGCCCGAGCCTCTAAGTTTTTTCAATCTAAGTTCTGCACTCATGCATTTTTACCTCTAATACGTCATTTAAGTATATTTTGAAATTTTTTTAATAATTATTCCATTGTGACATAACCACAAATACATTTTTAGATGTAAGATTTTGATAAAATTTGATAATCATGGCAATTACTGAAATAGATAATCCACAAGCATGGGAAACAGATGTCATTAACTCAGATAAACCCGTCTTTGTAGACTTTTGGGCTCAATGGTGTGGACCATGTAGAATGGTTGGACCTGTGGTGGAGGAACTTGCTGGAGATTATGATGGAAAAGTTAACTTTGTAAAAGTTAATGTTGATAATGCACAAGAAATAGCACAGAAATATAACGTGTTTAGTATTCCAACACTAATCCTTTTGAATAAAGGAGAAATCATAGCTCAACAAGTAGGCGCAGGTTCAAAAGAAACATATCAAAATATGATAGATAGAGCACTTGAAAAAATTTAGGCTCTACTAATCTTTCTCTTTTTATTCTAAACTATTAATATTAGATTCTTCTCCTTGAGATATGTCATTAGGAGAAATTGATACATTAAATCTCACTTTCGATAAATTACAAGCATTATTTGATGAATCACAAGCATATTACGAATCTTTTCTAGATGCAAATAATCTGTATAAGGCTGGAAAATTATCTGATAAAGAATTTTTTCAGAAATTAGGTGATTACACTGTAGCTTACTCTGCCTTAGAATTTTTAGGGATCAAAACACTGATGGAAATGAAAAAAACACTTGATAGAGTTTCATCTGGTACAGGAGCTGGTGGCACACAATCTCCTGGACTTATGCCTGGAATGGGACAACCTGGAATGATGCCTGGAATGAATTCTGGTCCTAGAACTGGAACTACGGAAAATCCTGCTGGTGCACCGCCTTCAGTTATGTCTGCACCTGATGCATTTAATCAACCTGGTACTTTGCCTACTCCTGATCCTTCATTACTTCCACCAAGACAAAGTGCAGGAAACTGTACTTCGTGTGGAGGAGGCTTGAGACCAAATGCTAAGTTCTGCACAAAGTGTGGTGCAAAACAATAATTTCTAACCTAAATTAACTCCACATTCTCTACAAAATTTTGCAGTTGCTGAGTTTTTTGCACCACATTCTGAACAAAATTGTTCTTCTCCTGAAGACTCTGCATTTGCACTTCCATACATTCCTGAACCCAAAACAGCTCCTGTTGGAACATAATTATCATCATCAATAATCTCAACTGGCGCATAGTCTTTCTCTTCAACGTATGTGTACAGTCTTGGAATACTCTCTTCTTGTTTTGTAGGGTCTGGAACCATATCTCCCAACCAAAATGAAAATCGCATCAAAGTAAGCTCAGGTGTTGAAAATGCTAATGTGTGTGCAGACATGTAATCATTGGCTGCTTGTTTTCCATTGAATACTTTCATGTTAAAATAATCATTTTTCACTGTATAATGTTTTCGTGAAGTGGACCGAGAGGGAATCGAACCCTCGACATCCACGTTGCGAACGTGGCGCTATACCCCTAAGCCATCGGCCCTAGTAATTGCATTTTTCAACAACGTATATTCATTTTTACTCTACTAATATACCTGAAAACTGAGGTAAACATAATGACTTACGATTTAATCATTACAGATTCTCATGTTATGACTCCAAATGGTATGGTTGAAAAAAATCTTGTTATAGAAGATGGAAAAATCAAATTAATTACTAATGAAATCCCTGACTGTGATAAAAAAATCAATGGTTCTGGTTTAGTTAGTATTCCTGGACTAATTGATACCCATGTTCACTATGGTGTCTATTCGCCTATTGATCAGGCTGCAACAACTGAATCACATGCTGCTGCAATAGGGGGTGTTACTACAATGATGAGGATGTTTAGATTAAATGGCTCATACAAAGATTCTCTTGAAAAACATCTCTTGGCAAGTCAAAATTCACATTATATTGATTATACCTTACATGCATCAATTTTTGATAATTCTCAAATTGACGAAATGCAATTTTGTACAGAAAATAAAATCATCTCATTCAAAATTTACATGAATCTTGGAGGAGATGTAGGTCATGTATATATGGAAATGAATCCTGGTGAACAAAAATTAATTTCTGCTGAAGTAAATGTTACAAATGAATTAGTTGAAAAAATTGTAAAAAATGCAGCATTGCTCAATTGTCCTGTTTTGGTTCATGCCGAAGATTATCAAGAATGTTCATGTGGAATGAAAACTCAAAAAGAAAAAAATCATGATGGTCTACATGCATGGTCAGAAAGTCGTTCTCCTGACTTCGAAGCAAAATCTATTCAAACAATATGTGAATATGGACGGAAATATGACTGTCAAATCTACTTTGTACATATTGGTTCAGAATTAGCATTGGAAAAAATAAAAGAAGAAAAACAAAAAGGCACAAAAATTTTTGTTGAAACTTGTCCTCACTATCTAACTTTATCACATGAAACTCAAACCGGATATCTTGCAAAAGTTATGCCTCCAATTAGAACAAAAAATGACATACAATCTGTGTGGGCTGCTATACAAAATAATGAAATTGATACGATTGGAACTGATCATGTCGCCAATCAATTAAAACTAAAACTTGACGGAGATGATGTTTGGAGTGCTCTGGCAGGATTTCCTGGAATTGGAACTTCATTACCAATTTTACTTAGTGAGGGAGTTAACAAAAATAAAATTAATCTAAGTCAATTAGTTAATCTGACAAGTGCAAATGCCTCAAAAATTTTTGGTCTATCTAATAAGGCGCATCTGGCAGTAGGGTATGATGCAGACATAACTATGATTGATCTAAAAAAAGAGGCAAAAGTTTCTCCTGAACTATTTGGTGGATTTTCTGATTATCTTGTATATGATGGATGGAATTTGAAAGGATGGCCTATCAAAACAATTGTTAGAGGCACTGTTGTTGCTGAAGACTTTGAAGTAATTGGTAAACCTGGATATGGCACTCTTGTTTTACGAACACTAAGTTAAAATCTCAAATTTACCGTTTGTTTTTGCCTTGTAAATTACATCTGGTTTTCTTGTAAAAATCCCAACCTCTATCACTCCTGCTACATTGAGTAATTTTTGTTGTAGTACTTTTGGATTCTTGATTACGCCAAAATCACAATCTAGTATGATATTTGAGTTTTCAGTAACAAATGGATATCCTCTATCCAGTATGCGTAATTCTGGTTTGCCGCCTAACTTTTCAATTTTTTTCCAAACAATTTGTCTTGCTAATGGTTGAACTTCGACTGGAACTGTTCTGTTAAATTCTTTGACAAATTTTGAACTGTCTGCCATAATGATAACTTTTTTTGCAGCACTAATCAGTATATTTTCTCTTAATAATGCTCCCCCTCCACCTTTTATCAAAAATTTATTTTTATCAATTTGATCTGCACCATCAAACACTAAATCAATTCTATCAATTTGATCTGCATCAATTAATTGTAAACCCCCTTTTTCTGCAATTAATTTTATTTGCATAGATGTTGGTACACATTTAACTGAAATTTTTTTTGCTTTGATGTATTTTGATAGTGATTTCACTAACGTAGTTGCAGCACGTCCACTTCCTAAACCTAATACATAACCATCTTTTACATTTTTCAAAGCATCTAAAGATAATGCCTTGATGGCACCATCAAATGTCATTAATCGACCTCTGCTTGTTCAATTTTTGATAAAGTTTTTAGAATTTTTGATTTTATTTGTTCGATGTCATCATCTTCATCATCACTTTCTGGTTCTTCTGGCAACTCTACAATTGGTTTAGGCATTTCATTTAGAATTGGTTTTACAATATGTTCTGGTTTATCTTCAGCCACTGGAATTACACTTTGTTCTTTAATTTCTGAAGTCTCAATCTTTACACTTTCATGCATCTTTGGTTTCATTGGTGGTGGTGTTATTACATCACTACTTAATTGTGATAACATCTGATCATACTTTGATTGTTTTACTGGATCTAATTTTGGTAATGAAGTCAGAGTTGTAATCTCAAATTTCTTTGAACTCTTGTTAACAAACTCTACAATTGGTTTTTCAAAGACTGGCTTTGATTCCCCTTCTACTTTATTTTCAATTTCATCTATTTTTTTACCCTTCTTGATCTGAACATCTTTTTGTGATTGTGCAACTTGTATCTTTGATGTTAATTCGTATAATCTTTGATCAAGCTGTGATAATTTTTGATCCATGAGTGTAATCAATCCATCACCCAAAGGTCCCAAATCTGGATGTTTACTTGCATTTTCTAGTTTTTCAATTCTAGTAATGACTACGCCTAATTGATGTTGATATTTTAGCAATAATCTGTCTTTTTGAATTTTTGTTAAATCAGATTCATTTTGGTATAATCGTGCAATTGTTTTTGTGAGTATATCTTTCTCAATTTGTAATGAATTTAATTGACTGACGATTTGTGAATTTGAACCGATAGTTGGAGTCTGAAGTTTATTCTTTGATCTGAAAAATTGTTTCAACATTGATTATAGCGCAGGTACGCTCCGTTTAATCCAATTATATTTTCGTCTTTTTGCATCTGGATGCCCACAACTTGCACATCGATCTAGACGTCTATGAAATGCGTTATTTCCACATCTTCTACATCTGATATGTGTATGAGATTTTGAATGCTTTCCCATTGATGGTGTACCTCTAGTCATTAGAGCACACCTATTCTGCTGGAGGAGATATCATAACTACATTATCTCCACGAACTACAATGGATCCAAGACTTTTTGAATCGCCTTCAGAAGGGATCTCTTCTGATTGGTCGAGTAGCAGGTTCATGTGCTGATCAAAACCTTGAAGTGTACCTGTAATGGTTTTTCCACCTTTTAGCTTTATCAGTACGTTCTTGTTGATACTTTCATCGAGTACTTTTACTGCCATATCTACGGACATTTATTTCACTTATTGATTCCCATAATGAGGAGTATATTAAACGTTCACTGGTGAATTTTTGGTTTTGTTTCAGTAAGTCAAGTTTGACTCTTTTGCAAGATTATCTACTACTTCCTTAATGATCTTCCTTCCTAGCCTTGCTGACGATCTTGTTGGATCACCCCAAACTCCATTTCCTGTTACTTTTGGAAATGATTTTTGGGCTAATTTGTTAATCTTTGAAACCTGCTGTTTTGACATACCATCAGTTTGAAAACCTCTTTTCGCCTTTTTCATATTAACATTTTTTGAAATCGCTAACATAATTGATGTTTCAACATTCCCTGCATGATCAAACTCTCTATCCATATACTTCCAATATGAAAAAATCTTAATCTTTCTTCTTGTTTTCTGTTTTCTCTCAAAATTTCTCAAAGAGTCCAAATTTCCATAATGGCCATTGATAATTACAATCTTTGAAATCCCATTTTTGATTAATGACTCACAAATATCTTCCAAAATTCTTGATAATGTTGACTTTTTTATGCTTAGATTAAAGAACGGAAAATGTTCATCTGAAATTCCATAGCTAATTGTGGGAAGGAGAATTCCTTTTATCTTCTCTGATAATCTTGATGCAATTTCTGTTACAATATCTGAATCTGTCGAGATTGGTAAATGTGGTCCATGTTGTTCAATTGAACCAATTGGAATTATCGCAATCTGTTTCTTTTTTCTGATTATCTTTCTCAAATCAGGATCAAATTGATCTCTAATAATCATGAAATCACTTTGTATGTACTTTTCTCCATCTAACTTCCAATTTATCTGCTAGATGCATCTTTACTGCTTTTAACAAAACACCTGC